>Ga0256914_1001579_pt1 | contig 20201 bp, 13 predicted proteins | sample HulkmetaG_FD_191571 | JGI IMG/M metagenome (GOLD analysis project Ga0256914, IMG submission 191571) | Hydrothermal chimney microbial communities from Main Endeavour vent field at the Juan de Fuca Ridge, Pacific Ocean - Hulk | ecosystem: Environmental > Aquatic > Marine > Hydrothermal vents ... | reverse complement strand
CCAGATCGTTGGCGGCTCCACTGGAGACGTCGCCGAAGACGATGGCTTCGGCCGTGCGGCCACCCAGCAGGATGGCCATCTGGTCTTTCAGCTCCTGTTCAGTGGAGAGAAATTTCTCTTCCTCGGGCAGTTGCAGTGTGTAGCCCAGCGCCGCCACGCCGCGCGGGATGATGGAGACCTTGTGTACCGGCTCACCGGTGGGCACATTCTTGGCCACCAGGGTGTGTCCCGACTCATGGTAGGCGACGCGGTGCTTCTCGTCTGGGTTCATCACCCGGTGTTTTTTCTCCGGACCTGCAAGCACACGGTCGATGGCGGCCTCGAAGTCCTCCATGGTGACGGCATCGTGTTTGTGGCGTACGGCGAGGATGGCCGCCTCGTTGGCGATGTTGGCCAGATCGGCGCCCACGAACCCCGGAGTACGCTGGGCGACCACCTTGAGATCCACGTCATCGGCCAGCTTCATCTTGCGGGTATGCAGTCTGAGGATGGCGATGCGTGCCTCCAGGTCCGGTTTGTCCACCACGATCTGGCGATCGAAACGGCCGGCCCGCAGCAGCGCCTTGTCCAGGATCTCCGGCCGGTTGGTGGCGGCCAGCACCACCACCCCCACCGACGGATCGAAGCCGTCCATCTCGGTCAGCAGCTGGTTGAGGGTCTGCTCCCGCTCGTCGTGCCCGCCCATCACCGGGCCGATGCCGCGGGCGCGGCCGATGGCGTCCAGCTCGTCGATGAAGATGATGCAGGGGGCCTTCTGGCGCGCCTGGTCGAACAGTTCCCGCACCCGGGCCGCCCCAACTCCTACGAACATTTCTATGAATTCCGAGCCGCTGATGTTGAAGAAGGGGACACCGGCCTCACCGGCCACCGCCCGTGCCAGCAGGGTCTTTCCAGTACCGGGTGGTCCTACCAGCAAGACCCCTTTCGGCATCCGCCCGCCCAATTTCTGGATGGATTTGGGATCCTTGAGGAATTCGATGGTTTCCGCCAGCTCCTGTTTGGCTTCCTCATTGCCGGCAACGTCGTCGAAGGTTACCTTGACGTCACCCTCTGGATGGATACGGATGCGGTTTCCAATACTGAGAAATCCCTTGCCCGCCGGGCCCATGCGCCTCATCAGCCAGCCCCAGAGCAGAAACAGCACTCCGAAAGGTAATACCCAGTTGAAAAAGAAATTACTGAGCCAGTTGTCTCCACTACGTACCTTGTAGGTGACACCGGCCTTCTCCAGCTCCTTGGCCAGATCGGTGTTCCATAGAGGTACGGTGACGAACCGGCGGGGCTGCTGGGTCTTGGGATCCTTCAGGGTCAAGGTTCCGGTGATGAGCCGCTCGGTGACGACTGCCTCCGCCACTTCACCCTTCTCCACATGTTTGAGGAACTCACTGTATGGGATCTCCTGTTGCTGTACCTTTTCGGCACTCTGCCAGAGATAGAGTGATGCAATCAGAAACAGGATATAGGCCAGCAGCGTGAACTCCGGGCGCTGCCAGAACTTGAGCTGCGGTGGCCGGTTGATGTCCAGCTTGCCGTTGTTCTTTCCTGTTGAGAAGTTGTTTTGCATCTTCGCCACTCCTTGCCGCCAGGGCTCTATAGATAAGTATGGACCCAGCGGACGATATCTGCCGCGCCCATGGCGCCGGGTTGGCGAGCCACCTCCTCGCCCCCTTTGAACAGAACCAGGGTGGGGATACTGCGGATCCCATACTGGGCGGCCAGTATCTGCTCTTTTTCCGTGTTCACCTTGGCCAGCCGGATACGGGGCTCCAGTTGGGCCGTTGCTTGGGTGAAGGCGGGTGCCATCATCTTGCAGGGACCACACCAGGGAGCCCAGAAATCCACCACCACCGGCAGGTCGTTTCGGTTGATGTGTTGCGGGAAGTTTAGGGCGGTCAGCTCGATGGGTTGTCCGGTGAACAGGGGTTTACCACACTTTCCGCATTTGGGTTTGTCTTCCAGCCGTTCCTGCGGGATCCGGTTGACGGTGTCACAGTGAGGGCAGACTATATGGATGGGACTGCTCATTCTCGGCTCCTTTTCGGATTTGCTTGTAGACCTAATCTGAATGTGAGGCCATTTGTGGTGATTTCAAATGAAGCGGGAGGTTCGTAAAAAGAGACCACCCATCATTAAGCTGTGTTGATGGAAAAACTCAGGGGATTTGCTTTTTCGAAAGCTGTTTCTGGACTGTCAGTTCAAGACGTTTGTCTAGGCCAAGGATCTCGATGGTGGAGTAGTTTTCCGCCGGGATCTGTACCAGTACACAGGGATGTGTGATGACTGCAGCGACCAAGGCGTCGGGTTTTGGGGTGTGAAATAGCAGCCAGAGCCTCCCCATCCCTTTCTGGACGGTAAAAGGGGGCGTATTGAGTGAGAGTGAGTATCCTGCAGTAGGTCTTCCCCCCGCGGAGACATAGACCACCCGCCAGTAACGGAAATCAATGACCGGCAGGGCAGGAGTGGAAGAAGAGAGTATCGAACCACGCAACCGGCTTGCCATACGCTGCAGCTGCTCCTGGTTGTTGATCAGCATGGCTTGAGGTTCCTTTGTGCTGGCTTTGCATTGGATTGCAGAGTCCAGTATCCGCACCGCTCCCCGCATTGTTCCGGCGTGATTAGCAGAGGGCAGGGTACAGCCTGCCAGTAGCAGAAGTAGCAGCGAGAGAGAGAGCCGTAAGTCAGTCATGGGCAATTCGGGAGAAGCTTGGTCGTGATGATGTGGGTTTCCCTTCGCTTAACGCTTGCAAGATGATGTCGAAGTTGGTACCGAAATTGATACCGTCCTTTTCACCTTGGACTTCAATGGGCTGAAGGCGTTCAATGGTAGGATAGCCGCCGCATGCTTCCCCGGGATCGCAAATCTCCCCATCGTCATCCAGATCGGTGCCGGCAACGACGAAATAGCGTCCGGCAGGGACCTGATCGAATCTGTAGCGATAGCTACCATTCAGATTGTCTGCTTGAGTGGTGCGTATGGTTTTCAGGGTATCTGGTTCCACTAAAATGAAGTAAAGGTGGCCAGTGTTTCCTTTCTCATGGGGCTGGCCCACTTGAAGGGTGACCGGGATTGAGAGGCTGGCGGTGGTATCGGTCTGCAATACAATGGTGGCCCGATAGACCCCTTCGACCAGTAAAGTGCGATCCACTGTAACGGTGAAAGTGCCTTCGCTGCCATCGATGGATGGGGGATCCACAACCAGCCAATCGGCATCGTCTGTCACCGCAGTAATGGAAAATTCGCCACCTCCGGCATTGCGGGTGGAGAAAGTGAGTTGGTTGATGAATGGACCGAAATCCAGGGGGCCGGTGTGATCGATGGCAAGTACCGGGGGGAGGGATATGTTGATGTTTTCCACCGCCTTTAGGGCATCGAGAAGGCCATAACCGAAGAGATCGTCGCGGCCAGTGGCCCCGAGATCGATGGTCAGTTTTCCGGTCTCCAGCAAAGTGGTGAAGCGGTCGGGATCCAGTCCGGGATCGAGGGACTTCATGATCGCTGCCACCCCGGCCACGTGCGGGGTTGCCATGGAGGTCCCCTGGGCGAAGGAGTAAACGGGCTTGCGTGTAGCGGAGGTGTCGTCCACCAGGGTGCTGAGGACACCATCGAAATAGCCATCGCCATCGCTGTCCACGGCAGTGTTTCCTCCGGGGGCGGCAATGTCCACCGTGGGTCCGAAATTGGAGTAAGGGGCCCGTTGTTGCCCCATGGTGACCGCGCTGACGGAGATAACGCCATCGTATGCCGCTGGATAACTGGGCAGATTGCTGTTGTCATTACCAGCGGCCGCCACCACAATGACCCCCGCCTCGCGGACCGCATTGTATTCCGCCTGTTCAGTCATCGAAAAGCCGGGGCCGCCGAGGCTGAGGTTTATGATGTCTGCCCGTTGCGGTGGCACGGTCCCTGAATCATTGCTTAGCCCTGCGGCGTAACGGATTCCTTGAATGATGTCGTACGTAGTACCGCCGCCTCGGCCGAGCACCCGGATTGGCATGATTCGCGTGTTGGTGCCCCAACTGATACCGGTCACCCCGGTGCCATTGTTTGCCAGTGCAGCGATGGTACCCGCCACGTGGGTGCCGTGGAAAGAGCTTCCCCCCGGTGTGGCGTTGTCGCCTGGATCGTCCGGGTTGTCGTCGATACCATCTCCGTCTCCGGCGATGGAGGGGTTGGATATGAAATCATAGCCGCTGTCGAGAAGATTGGCCTCTAAATCCGGATGGGCAAGAAAAACGCCGGTGTCCACAACGGCGACAATCACCTGTTTGGCATTACCGTTTGGCAATGTAGTAACTTCCCATGCCTGAGGCAGATTGATTAAGGGGAGATTCCATTGCAACGGATAGTGTTCATCGTTCGGTATCGCAGCGGCCCGTCGGATATAGTTGAGATCGGCTGTTTCTATGTCGGGACGCAAACGAAGTGCCTTGACCGTTTCAATGGTCTCCCGTTTCAGTTGCTCGATGGCGGATTCCTGGTCGTTCACCGAAGCCATCCGTATCCCCAGCGCTTGTCGGATGTGTTGTCGTTGTATCGCGTCACCCAGGGAGAAAAGGATGGGTTGTCCCGGGGCTCCCTGTTTAGGAATCAGGCCTGTGGAGGCAGCAAGCAGTTCGGGAGCGGAGGCAGCGCTCATGGGATCGTCATTTTCCCTGAAACGGACGATGATCTCACCGGCAACGAAAGGCGGTTGCTCTTGTGCGGCGAGAGTTGCAGGTTGTCCGATAGTGAGTAGATAGTTCGAGGCGCCACGGATGGAGCGTACAAATATATAGTAGCTGCCGCTGTCGGGAATACGGATGGTCTCCGTGGAAGAGGTGCTGCTGATGGAGTAGGCTACCGGTCGAGTGTCGATGTTAATCTCGGCAGTGTTATAGATTTCGATGTCCAGATCAATGGCGTAGGGATCGGTGGGATCATGGTCGCTAATGAAGAGGGTGATGGCCTGTCCCTTCGCCAGAGTTGCCTGATAGACATCAGTGCTGTCACCTTGTTCGGCAAACTTGCCGTGGCCCACACCGATACGGGAGACGAAGCCCCCGACCAGCACCGGATTAGGCAACGGCTGGGCAGTGGAAGGGGTATCGTTGGTTTTGAAGGGTGCGCTGGCATCATTGACATCACCATCCACCGTGACCCCGATGGCAGAGGTGACATTCCCGCTTAAGGCAAAGGAGGGAGGAGTATCGCTGGAATTTCTGTCGCAGCCACCCAGTGCCAGAGCGATCAGTACTGTAAGCAAGAGGCGCTTGCTCATCCTTTGGCCCCGAGAGCTGTTTTTCGGCAGTATGGTTCGGTGGATGTTGGAAAAAACATGAGTCAAGTCAGAAATTACTGACCTTTTAAATCGGCTGCGAATCCGGTTTCTGAAGGAACGCCTATTCTCATGATGAGGTGCTCTAAAAAGAGACGACAGGCTTGGTTCCGGCAAGACAGAAGCCCTTTCATGACTGGCATTTTACATGCTTAAGATTTTCCTTGTATAATTAAATAGATAGCGATTGGTTCTCGAGAAACCTCCGCTCTCTTGTATCTTCTGTGTCTTCTAAATCTAAAGAATCAAGGAATAACAATAATGCGCTGTTTTCCCGTTTCTGCGAGCGATGAATGTTTATTTTTCTCCTGTGTATCCCGGTCTTGCAAATGTTTGATCGGGGTTGCGGTCATTCTGCTTTCATGTTGGCCAAAGACCAATTTGCTGGCCAAGGGGGAGGTGACTGATATCTATTCGATACAGGGTGATGCAACAATGCAAACCCAGTACGTCGAAGCAGGGAACAGCTATCTCTGGGGACAGGGAAACGATGGTCAGGGAACCGGTGGTGATCGACTGATCGAAGGTTTTTCCTTGGACAATGGAGCCACTCGTTATGAGTATCAACGGGTGGCCGACATGGTGCGGATTGTGCGTACCAGTGCGGCGACACCATGTGGCCTATTCGCAGAAACCACGGGAAACGTCCGTTCTTATCGACCTGATTTTCCGGGGAACCCGGATGGCAGTGGCTGTGACATGGCTGTGGTTATGGCGGGACGGGTGATCAATGTGGGGGTGCTGGACCTGTTCAACAACGCCGGGGCTGCGGGAAAGAATGTCGAGCGGGTGGATTTCATATTCAACGACGGTATCTTCGTGGCACAACCGGCAGGTTCAGGTCACGTAGTGACCGAGAAGTCCGGAAACAACAATGTGAAAATTGCAGCGATTCTTTCCCTTGATGGGTCCGGCAATCCGGCCTCCTACGGTCCCCTGATCGAAGTCCATGCCCATGCGGGTACGCCCAACATTGGTTGCCCGAACCCGGCTACCGATATCTGTTACGGTGTTCCGAACGATCCATGGAGCATCGAATATCTTCACACTGCCGATGCCGGTACGCCCCCCACGAGGGTCGGCGGCGCCGCCGAGTCGATGGGATTGGCGTTTGTCTCCCAAACTGACCTGGGATTGTCCCAGGGAGAGACCTATTACGGTTTTTCCTATTTTGCGCCGGATGTGGATGCCGCGGTGCATACCCTTACCGATCCTGCCTCCTTTCCGGGGAATACTGATGCGGCTAACCGTGGTCCTGGTGACGCCGATCTGCATGGGGGAACCGCCGGTCTCTTCGTACTGACGACTTTGCTGAAAAATGTCACGGGAGATGTGGTGGATTCGGCGAGTAACGGTATTTCCGCCGTAACCATCCAGCTCTATCGTGACGATGGTGATACTCCGGGCAGATATGATCCCAATGACTCCTTGTTGCAGACCACGGAGACGGATGCTGGTGGATCATTCATTTTTACCCGGGTGCTGGCGGGTGACTACATCATTCGGGTGGATGCCGCTGACAGTGATCTGGCGACGCCTGGCTATACCACCGCAACGGATGCCTTGGCCATTACGGTGGATGGTACGGATTTGACTGGTCAGCGATTCGTGTTTGCACTGCCGGTTATCAGCGGAAGTGTGTTCATCGACAGGAACGAAAATGGGGTTCTCGACAGTGGAGAAGAGGCCCAGGGTGTGACGCTCCGTCTCTTTGCAGATGCAGCGATGCAGCTCCAGATTGGAGAAGATGTGCGAAGTGGAGCTGACGGTGCCTTCTCCATGGGTGGTGTACCGAACGGCACTTACTATCTGTTTGTGGATCAGGGAAGCGCTCCATCACTGGCTGATCTTATTGGTGGCAGTGACAATCCATTGGAGGTAACCGTGAGCGGTGGCAGCGATGTCAACGTCGTGTTTCCTTTCACCATCCGGCCTCCGGTGGTCTGGACCTTGAACGGTAGCGTGTTCTTGGATGTTGATGGTAACGGGCAGCAGAATGGAAGCGGTGAACCTGGGGTTGGACAGATTACGGTAATGCTCTATGACACCGCGGGTAATCAGGCCGGATCCCTCGATACTGACGAAGGTGGAGGATTCACGTTTGATGGGGTATTGGCCGGTGAGTACACCTTGCAACTGGACTCAGCCGATCTCCCGAGAGGCTATGCGCTTTCGACTGATTACGACCTTGTTCCCGTGACGTTGCAAGATGACGTGAGTCTCCTGATCCCGCTGAGCGTGGATCATGACGGAGACGGGGTTGTTGATGACGAGGACCTCGATGACGACAACGACGGCATCCTCGATACCGCTGAAAGGAAAGCGGGGAGCGATGTGGATACTGATGGAGATGGTATCGTTGATCGGCTGGATCGGGACAGTGACAATGATGGGATTCTCGATGCATTTGAATCGGGTGCCGTACGGATAACGGTGCAAGATGGATATGTTGCTGGGACTGCAGGTCCCAATGGATTGCCGGATGCGGTGGAAAGCGGTAGTGAAACCGGTATGGTGAACTATGGAACCCCAAGGGACAGTGATGGGGACGGTGTACCGGATTTTTTGGATCTGGATTCCGACAACGATGGGATTACGGACGTCATCGAGGCGGGAGGAATCGACGAAGAGCCTGATGGCCGTCTCGGTGACGCTTTGTCCCCGCAGGTGGATGAGTGGGGACTGTCTAGTGGTTGGGTGAATGTTCCTGCGGATACCGACGGAGATGGTATCTCGGATTACCTGGAATTGGATTCCGATGCTGACACCATAAAGGATGTGGTCGAGGCGGGATATGAAGACCGTGATAGGGATGGAGTAGTAGACGATTTCTCCGATCCCGATGGGGATGGCGCTGGCAATCCCGCCGGATTTAGTTCGTTCCTCAAGCTTCCAGACAAGGACTCCGACGGCGTGCCGGACTATCGGGAGAAAGATACCCTGCCACGCCTGGAAACCGGTCTGAACGGCATGGGTTGTATGGTGGGCAGCAACCGTTCGCTGGATCCATTGTTCCCATTACTAGTGCTGGTCTCTCTGTTCCATCTGTTTGGAAAACAGCGCGGGAATGGAAACCGGGGTGGAGCACGGCGGGATGCGGCATCTGTTGTTTTGGCAGGACTGATTCTGATGACGGTTCCGGCCGTTTCGATCAGTGCAGAAGAAGGCTTTGCAGGCCGTTGGTACGGGAGTATCGGCGTAGGATTGTCCGAACTGGAGCCGGATCCCAATAGCACTGTTTATACCAATGAGGAAACCCGGAGCAGCGGTGGCAAGCTGACACTCGGCTATGATTGGTCGGAACGCTTCAGTATCGAAGCCTATTATGCTGATCTGGGCGAAGCAAGGATTGGCAGCACGGTTCCGGTGGTTGCTGGCGGCACAATCGAATACAAGGACTATGGTTTGAGTGGTCTTTATTATCTCTACAAACAATACAACACCCGTCGTGGCTTGGGTGTATTTGCCCGTGCTGGTGTGGGAAAGATGGAAAACAGGACCGATCTTCCCTATAAGCGGCTGAACGATGAACACCTTTTGTTTGGTATTGGCTTCGAATACGGATTTTCCAATGGCCTGGCTTTGCGCTCCGGGTTGGACCAATATGACACTGATTCCCGCCTGTTGACCCTCAGCTTATTAAAACGTTTTGGAAGCAAAGGGCAGCGAGAGGAACCTCGACCTGTGGCGAAGCTCGATACAGAACCTGGGGCCGCTGAGTTGTCTACGTTGCCGGCGCCTTCTGCATCACGCACGGTGAAAAAGGAGAAGGAGAAGAAGAAAGTAAAACTGGGGGAGTTGGGTACTGTCTATTTTCCTTCTGACTCGGCGGATCTGAATCAGGCAGCGAACAACATTCTGGAAGAGATAGTTGCCGAACTGCAACGTGTTCCGGATGTCGTTATCGACGTGGAGGGGCACACCGACAGCCGGGGATCCGATGCGTATAATCTGGCCTTGTCGGAAAGACGAATCGAGGCAGTCATCAGTTATCTGACTGCCCGCGGAATCGCGCGGCATCGCTTGAAGGCGAAACCATATGGCGAACGACATCCGGTAGCAAGCAATGCAACGCCGCAGGGACGGCAGTTGAATCGTCGGGTCGAACTTCGCGAACACAAATAAGGAGCCGGCTGGCCAGGAATCCGTTCCTGGTTTCGCATCACAAGGTTGGGAGGCGATCTTTTGACTCATTGCTGTGACAGGTTCGTTTGCACGATTTTTCTTCGTTCCATTTTTTCGAGGATTCCTGGAGCCAAACGATAACCGAATGACCCATTGAACTGCATGTTCGCACGGGATGTTCCCACGGGCTCTCCTCGGTGTTTTTTGTCGAGGCAGGCTCCGTTGCAAGCGACTATTTGTCGAATGCTTGACATTGTTTATGTAAGTGTTTATTTTTAGCGACAGTCTTAAAGGAAGAATAATAAGATTTTCCAGGGAGAGGGTGCGATGGAGTTCGCTGAAAATGGGGACGGGAATTGGGCGATGCGCCGGCGCAGGTGCCGGATGAATGGTTTGTCTCCTCAGGGATTCCTGTTTCGCTGGTCTGGCAATTTTTTCCTCTATTCGTTTCTTCTCTTCCCAACCTGCAACTACAACAGAAAACGGAACCGTTTTTTGTGTGCCGGGATTTTATCCGGAAACGGTGTCTTTTTGCTTCAAAAACGGGCCTGACAACAATGGAGTTTCGTCATGCGTAACAGAACCGGATTCAAGAATTCCTCCAACGGTCGTTGTGGAGCCATCTGCCGACGGGTAGTTTTCCTTGGCCTGCTTGTCGTTCCGCTGAGTTTTGTTCAGGCTGCTTTCGAAGGAGTGGTCGATGGCCAGCTCGCCGCATTAGGAGACAAGGAGGGAGGTGTCGCATGGGCGGACTTCAACGGAGATCACTGTCTGGATGCTGCCATTGCCACCGATCAAGGGGCTCTCGTGTATCAACAGAGAAGCGTTGAAGGAAGTTGCAGTGGAACGTTTTCCCTCGCTGCCAGCTTCAATGATGCAGTACCTGTCCGTTCAGTGATCTGGGGTGATTTCGACAACGATGGACAGGTCGATCTGGCGATTAACGCCTCACGTCTGGTGGTTGTTCTCGACAACACGAATGGTCAGGCATCCGGATTTACTGTTGCTGCGCGGCTTACCCCTGGCAACTCTGAAGGAATGGCCTGGATCGATCACGATGCCGATGGCGATCTCGATTTGTTACTGGAAAACAATGATTTCGGATTGCGGATCTATCTTAACGATGCTGGGCTGAGCAATGAGCGTTATGTGGATATTCATACAGGAGCTGTCAACGGTGAGTATTTGGCGGCCACTGATCTCGATGCTGATGGCGACGTGGATTTCTATGTGCGTCGCCCCGGGACGGCAGACACCGATGCCGAGGCGGATCTGTTCATTAACCAGAATGGAGTTTTTTCCCGCAACGTTACCCTCAATGAGGATGCCAGGAATGATCAAAAAGGTGGAGCAGCATTCTGTGATTTTGATGGTGACGGGGATTTCGACCTGGTGCGTACCGACGCGGGAACCTTGGGTGTATTCGAGCAGACTGGAGGGGGAACCGGCTCTTTTGCTCTGAAACAAACTTTCACTGGCAGTTACATCGGGGTGGCCTGTGGGGATGTCGACAATGACGGTGACGAAGATATCTTTTTTGCTGCGCGAGACGGTGGCAATAGTCAGCTCTTCCTGAATGATGGCGATTTCAATTTTTCCCATGACAATCTGAATGTTTCCAGTACCGGTCCGGCTACCGCTGCGGCATTTGCCGATTTTGACCGCGATGGCGATCTGGATCTGCTCGTGAATCGTAACGGCGCAGCTTCCGAGCTTTGGCGCAATGGACAGAACGACGTTAATTATTTGCAAGTCCTGCTGAAAAGCGGCGGACGTGATGCCATAGGCGCGACCGTTCGTCTCTTTGATTGCGATGGAAACCCGGTATCCGGTGTGCGTGAAATCAATGGTGGCATGGGGCACGGCAGCCAAGGTGCACCCTCAGCACATTTTGGGGGTATCGATCCGGAAACTACCTACGTTGTCACGGCTCGATTCGTGGGTGCCTCGGTGGTGCAGCGGGCAGTGCGTCCCGCTACCATTGAAGGCTACCGTCAGATAACCCTCATCGAAGGAGAGAAGGATGAGCTGGCTGCTTGTCAGGTTGACAGGGACAGTGACGGAGACGGACTGAGTGACGCGGTTGAGGCGACACTGGGCACCGACCCCAACAATCCCGACACCGACGGTGACGGGCGCAGCGACGGCGAGGAAGCGGGTGCCGACCCGGCATCGGTCCCGGACGAGGATGGGGACGGCATCAGCGACCCGCTGGACTCTGCGACGGCGGACACGGATGGCGATGGTGTGATGGACCAGCAGGATCCGGCCAACACGGATCCTTGCGTGCCCGATCCGGACAACGCGGCCTGCCAGGCGGTGACCGACAGTGACGGAGACGGACTGAGTGACGCGGTTGAGGCGACACTGGGCACCGACCCCAACAATCCCGACACCGACGGTGACGGGCGCAGCGACGGCGAGGAAGCGGGTGCCGACCCGGCATCGGTCCCGGACGAGGATGGGGACGGCATCAGCGACCCGCTGGACTCTGCGACGGCGGATACGGACGGCGATGGTGTGATGGACCAGCAGGATCCGGCCAATACCAATCCCTGTATTCCGAACTCGGATTCGGAGGCGTGCCTGAATGCCGATCGCGATCGGGATGGGGTGCTGGATACGCAGGACCTGGATGATGACAACGACGGTATTCCGGATCGGGCGGAAGGTGATGGCAGGGTGGATACCGATGGAGACGGCGTGCCCGACAGTCTCGATCTCGATAGCGACAATGACGGGCTGTTCGATCTGTCCGAATCGGGGGCCGATGCAGTGTCTCTGGATGCTAACAGGGATGGCCGTATCGATACCGCTTTCGGAGCGAACGGCTTGGCCGACAGCGTGGAGACCTCGACCGATTCCGGCATGACCGATTATAACGGTGACGGAGTGGAAGACAGCCAGCGGGATACCGATGGTGACAAGGTTCCGGATTTCCGGGATCTGGATAGCGACAATGACGGCATTCTCGATGTCACCGAGGCGGGACTTCCCGATCCAAATTTCGACGGGTTCGTGGGACGAGGGGAGCTCTCCGTTGACGAACATGGCGTCGTGGAAGGGGGTGGGGTGATGCCACCGCCTGATACCGACGGGGATGGTCTCCCCGATTATCGTGATCTGGATAGCGACAACGACGGTATTCCAGATGTCACGGAAGCGACCCGACCCGATCCTGACAACAATGCCCGTGTCGGTGAGGGAGAGCCACCCGTCGTGGATAGCAGAGGCCGAGCGGAAAGTGCGGGGGTTGATCCCGTCGATACTGACGGGGACGGGGTTCCTGATTACCAGGATCTCGACTCGGATGGTGATGGCAAGCTGGACATCGTCGAGGCCGGAGGAGTGGACAGCAACGGCGATGGGCGGGTCGATGGATTCCTCGATCAAGATGGTGATGGCATGGATGATGCGATTTCGCCCTTGTTTGCAGGAGGAAATCCGCTGGCCGTGCCGGACAGTGATGGTGACGGCTTGCCCGATTTCCGGGATGTTTCTGCGGCACCCGGGGATGAGCCCGTGTTGCAGACCGGTCTGAAAGGAGTGGGTGGTTGCGCATTGAATCCGGACGCCGGTTTCGATCCTGTGCTGCTGCTCATGTTGATAGCGGCACCCCTCTATCTATCTCGCTCCAGGCGGTGCGGCAAGAGCGGGCAATCGGCATAGAGGATGGATGAGATGGATATCAGAGAGCAGATGATGAAGCAGATGAAACACGCTGTTGCCGTGTTGGTTGTCACGGGCGTGTTCTTCCCTGGCGGGAGCGTGGCCGAGGAGTTCAACAGCCGCTGGTACGGTGGGCTTGGGATTGGCATCTCAGAGCTGGAGCCTGATCCCAACGGTACGGCGGTCCGTGTCGATGAGTCCAAAAGCTCTGGGGGCAAGCTGTATCTGGGGTACGACTTGACAGAACGTTTCAGCATCGAAGGACATTATGCTGATCTGGGTGAAGCGAAGATGAGCCCTTCCGGGGAGGTGGGTTACAAGGAGATTGGATTAGGTGGCCTCTACTATCTGCTCAAGCAGTATCGGACCCATGTCGGATTTGGACTCTATGCCAAAGCCGGGGTCGGCAAGATGGAGAATGATACCGATCTTCGCTATGAGCGCGTCAATGACTACAGCCTATTCTATGGGGTGGGGCTGGAGTATGGATTCAATAACGGTCTGGCCTTGAGGGGAGAGGTTGAACTATATGATGAAGACGCCCGTATGGCCATCCTCAGTTTGCTGAAACGTTTCGGGAGCAACAAAAGGGAAGAGCCGGTAGCGGCAGCGGCTCCTTCCAAGCCGGAGCCAGTAGTGATTGCGCCCGCTCCCGTAGTTCCAGAGGCGCCAAAGCCTGCTCCGAAGCCGGTTCCAACGCTGGGGCAACTTGAGGTGATCTATTTTCATACCGATTCTGCAGCGTTGACTCGACGAGCGCGTGCCAAGCTGGATCGGATAGCCGAAGAGCTGAAACGGGTTCCCGGAGCGCGTCTGGAAGTGGCCGGGCATACCGATAACCGAGCCACGAGCAGCTATAATATCGTTTTGTCCAAGCGGCGGGCCCGCACCGTAATCGATTATCTGACTCAAAAGGGTATCTCAATCGATCGTCTCCGGCCGGTAGCATATGGGGAGGCCCGCCCCGTTGCCAGTAATGCAACCGAGGAGGGCCGACGTCTGAACCGGCGAGTGGAATTCCGGGAGTTGAAACGGTAAAGGCTGGGTTGCTGGAGGAACTTTTTGCCGATCGCTGGTTCCGTGCTGCACTCGCAGCCGGGCCAGTGGCTTGGCTGTTACTGTACCTGCTCCTTCGCCCTCATCCCAGCTGGCAGGGGTTGGTCGACAATACCGGGTTGCTGATCATGGCCTGCGTGATCTACCCGGTGCTGGAGGAGCTTGCCTTCCGGGGAGTGTTACAGGGGTGGCTCGTTCGCCAACCGGTTGCTGGCCGGTTTTTCTTCGCCGGAATCACTGGAGCCAATTTGTTGACCAGTGCTCTTTTTTCGGCTGCCCATCTGTTCTATCATCCTCCATTGTGGGCGGTTTTGGTGTTCGGGCCCTCGTTGATATTTGGCTGGTTCAGGGATCGGTATCAGAGCATCATCCCCGGTCTCGTACTTCATATCTTTTATAACTCGGGCTACTTTGTGCTGTTCTGGACGGGAGTAGCTGGTGTCACGGACATGCCGGCGGCCAGATGAGAGAGCGACGGGATGTGTCGCGGAGAGCCGGCCGATTCCTCGGTTTTCCCGACTGCTGACCCGGGTGCAATGTCGAAGTTGGCACGAATCCTTTATTGATTGTTATGGAAAAAGAGATCCTGATTCACGATTCTCCGCGCCGTTTCGGATGTCTGCAAGTTGTGGGGTTGATGTTGCTTGTGGCTGTTGCCACATTGCTGATCACTTTGTGGATTGCAAAGAATTACCTGTTTGTCTCGGAGTTCGAACCGGTTACCCTGAGTGCAGAAGAGAAGAAGGCCCTCAGTGCCAAGCTGGATCGTCTAGATGTTTTGGAGGTCAGAAAGACATCGAAGGAAGCAGCGTCCGGGGAGGAGAACGGGCCACTTCGTCCAGAGCCTTATAGTGAGGAAGGAGCGAACCGGGAGATTGCATTCACCGAGCGGGAGCTTAATGCCCTGCTGGCGAATAATACCGATCTGGCCCATAAACTGGCAGTGGATCTGGCCGATGACTTGGTCAGTATCAAGTTGCGATTGCCGCTCGATGAAGATTTTCCTGTATTGGGAGGAAAGACTTTGCGTCTCAAGGCAGGTGCCGAATTCGGTTATCGCGACGGTCGCCCTGTAGTGGTTCTGAAGGGAGTGACCATCATGGGGGTGCCGGTTCCCAATGCCTGGCTGGGTGGGCTGAAGAATATCGACCTGGTCCGGGAGTTTGGCACGGATGAAGGTTTCTGGAAGAGCTTCTCTGAAGGAGTTGCTAATATCCGGGTTGAAGAGGGGCGATTGAGAATAAAATTGAAAGAATGACAGCAGATCGAGCCAGCCCGGAAACAAAAGACCGGTGAGAGCCGGCAGGATACTAGCGTTCAAATTCGATGATGGCTTCCCACCGCTTTATGCGTTTTTTCCTTCGTGCAGGGCGTAGTGTCTTCTTCGTCCTGGCGATCGCGCTATCTATTGCGGCAAGTGCTCAGGCAGCCGAACGCAACGTTCCGGGGGATTATCAGAGCATACAGCTGGCCATTGACGCAGCTCAGCCGGGGGATACGGTAGTGGTTGGCGTAGGTACCTATCGGGAACCCATTGTCATGCGCAGCGGGATTATCCTGAAGGGTGAGGAGACTGCGCGAACCCTGCTCACCGGAAATGGGGAGAAGCCCGTTATCCGTGTTGATGGTGCGACGGGGGTGCGGATTAGCAACTTTACCTTTGTCGATCTCTCATCAGGAATTCAAGTTACCGGAAATGCGGAGGTGAATGTTGCTGCCAATGTCTTTGACTGCGGTGGCGGAGATGGGATTCGGATATTCGATAACGCGATTGCAGATATCAGCAACAATACTTTTTATGATTGCGGTACTGCGTTCTGGCGTGCCCATGACGGGGTAAAAGTCCGCAGCAATCTATTCTATGACAATGTAACCGCCATTTCGCCCGCCGGGTTGAATGCAAATATTCGATACAACGGGTTTCTCAGCAATGGTGAGGATGGTCCCACCGGTGTCCAGGCCCTGCTGGAAGAGCCGATGCGCTTCATCAGTGTCGCCAAACGGGATTTCCATCTGCGCTACTCCTCCAACGTCATCGACAAGGGAGATGAGAATGACACCGATGTGATCGATGGGACGCGGGCGGACATGGGCGCCTACGGAGGACCTTATGCCGATCCCACCCCCTTTCCTGTTTCCGGGTTGAGCGTGCAGAGTGAAGGGTCCGATTCGGTGACTTTATCCTGGGAGGGAAATGCGGCCTATCTGATTGCGGGTTACAGGCTCTACTATGGAAACGATGCCAAGCTCCAGGGAAGTGAAGCTGCAGAAGGGCCTTCCCCCATTGATGTGGGTGATGTTACCCAGTATAGATTGACTGGATTGGCCACAGCGGCCCCTGTAATGCTCGATGCCCCCCGTCCAACGGGGCTGGCCCCCTCCCATCAGTCACTGGAGATTGGCTGGTTGCCGGTGGTCGGGGCTTCCGGGTACAAGGTGCACTACGGAATGGAAAAGGTGACCGAAAAGGCGATCGATGTGGGGAACCGGACATCCTACCGGATCACTGGCCTGGAAAATGGTGTGCTCTATCGGGTGGCAGTGTCGGCCTACAGCCAGGCCACCTACCATTTTGGTGTGACTGCCTATGACAAAACCGCTGAACGACATGAGAGTGCGATTCCCGGCGAAAGCCGGGTCGAAGCTAGGATTGGGGAGGTCGTGGATGGTCCGCTCTCCGGTGAGTTGAGCGCCTTCCCCGAGGCGCTGCAACCCTATCCTGATCTACCTGATGAGGGGTGTTTCGTAGCAACCGCTGCCTATGGATATTATGATGCTTCACAGGTGCAATTACTGCGGGAATACCGGGACCGTTATCTGATGAAAACAGCTTCCGGAAAGTGGTTTGTTCAGTGGTATTACACTCATGCTCCTGCGGCGGCGCGCTGGCTCGAGTCCCATCCGGAGTTCAAGCCGCTGGTCCGGGCTGCATTGTTCCCGGTGATCACTGCGGCAGGCCTGGTACTTGAGAGAGGCCATTTTTATTTGGTCTCAGTAATGATGCTCTGCGGAATATTGGTTACAATGGCCGCGCTGATTTTTCGCGGAAGCGGACGCTTTGTCCCGGGGGAAGAATGAATAGAATCTGGGTGTTCGACTGGAGAGTGATGAAAGGGGGATGGGGGTTGCTGCCCCTTTTGCTGTTGCTCCCGGTTACGGGATGGGCATCCGGCTTGGAACAGCAGCTGCCTCGCTGGTCGTTTGAATTGAAGGGGGGTAACTTTTTCCCCAAGGAAGAAGCGTGGGAACCCTATTATGGCGATGACAAGACGGGCCGGTTTGGTATGGCGCTTGCCTGGAAGGTCATTCGCCAGATTGAGCTCGGGCTCGACAGCGCCTATATCAAGGATAAGGGCAAGGGGCTGGCTCCTCAACAAGGACAGATCACTGGAGATGTCACTCTGGAACTCTATCCGCTACAGGTGTTCGTCGTGGCACGCGGTGTGTTCCGCGAAAATCAATGGCTGGTTCCCTATGTGGGTGGCGGTTTGACCCGAATCTATTACGAGCAGGATATCCGGGGACAGGAGAAACGGCGAGGTTCGGCGACGGGGAGCCATCTCCGAGCGGGAATCCAGTTACTGCTCGATAATATCGATCGTAGCACTGCCTGGGGCTTCTATGAGAATTTTGGCGTAAACAACAGCTATCTGTTTGTGGAAGCGGAACATAGCAGCGTCGAGGTGAAATCCATCGAGCTGGGGGGGACCAGTTACCAGATAGGGCTGTTGTTCGAATTTTGACGGTATTCTGAAATCTATCCCGACTGGTTGACCATCACAGGGGGCATGAAAGACCCAGCCTTTTCCGGATCCTCGCTAAATGGATCAGGATGAAGCACTTTTGTTTTTCATGCCGGGTCAATGAAAGCAATGTGGCATATCTCTCTTCAGCTTAATCCCACCACCTGAGGCCACTGATGCGTTTCTGGGTTCTCTTTCCTGTTGCGCTTTTGGCTGGACTGTTGATCCCGCTGAGTTATGGTGGTTGGGAGGGGCTGAGCCGATTGTGCGAGCTCCCTTTCAGCCTGATGGCCGGTGCATTGGCAATGGTGGTACTGGGATGGAATTTCAATGCCGGCCGTCTGCGTTTGGTGTTGGGCGGAATCGGCGTGCGGATGGGGCAAGGCAAGGCATTGGCGACCGTGATGTCGTCAGAGTTTGCCATGAGTGCCACCCCGGCCGGAACCGGTGGAGCGCTGACCTACGTCTTTTTACTGCATCGTCACGGTGTGCCAAGTAGCCGTGCGGCAGCCTGCTATGCGCTGGAACAGCTGGTGGACCAACTCTTCTTTCTGCCCGCGCTGGTGTTGCTTTCCTTCGTTCTCTTGGCTGGTGGGGATGAATTCCATGTAGGGACGCAGTTGGCCCTGCTGGGCGGGATGATCGCGAGTGGGTTGGGTTTGCTCTGGCTGCTGGCTCGTCACTATCGGAGGTTGATGCTCACCGGTGGCCGGCTGTTGAACCGGTTCGGTATCAAGGCCCGCCGACGCCGCAACATCGCTCGCTGGATCATCCGCTTCCGACAGGGCCTGGGGCTGATGTTGCACTTCTCCCGTTGGCGGCTTCTGGGCATCTATTTGTTGTGTATCGGGCACTGGATGTTGCGCTATACCATCCTCTATTTCATCATCCGTGCACTTGGTGAGGACGTTTCGTGGGCTTATCTGTTTCTGGTGCAGATGTTCGTGCTCAGTGTCGGCCAGCTTACCCTTCTGCCGGGCGGTAGCGGGGGTGTGGAGATCGGTTTCAGCGCATTGCTTGCCCCCTGGCTGGAGCCGGCTACCCTGGCAGCAGCGCTGCTTGCCTGGCGTTTTGCCACTTACTACTGGTACCTGATTGCGGGAGGATTGGTATTTTTCTATTTCGCGGGTACTGGACTGTGGCGCCATTTACGGCTTCGGCGCAGATTTCCAGGCAAAAAAAAGGTTCAGGGAGTGGGTGGATAACGTCGTGATGAAAGGGTTTGCGACTGTTTCAGATTACTCGATGGTGAAAATGGTGCTGGGTGCAGCGCCGCCAGGATAGTCTGATGCTGCTGTTCCGGATGCAGGATGGGCAGTGATGGTAATGGTTTCTCCGTTATCAGGACAGTTGTTGGCTCCCAGTCCGCTGACCACGACCGTTCCTGCATCACTTCCCGTGGTGGTGAAAGCGGAGAGCAAACCATTTCCCACCGCCTTTCGATTTCCGCTGTTCAGCATCGCTATCAGATCCCGGCAGCTGCTGCCTGTTGTGCCAAGATAGGCAGCTTCGGCACGGACGGCGGAGACAGCGGTATCCCAGTTGTGGACCAGAGAAGCAACGCGGCTTTGTTTGATGTAGCCGGTGTAGGCAGGGATGGCAATGGCGGCCAGTACACCGATAAGGGCGGTGACAATCATGATTTCAATTAGGGTAAAACCTTGTGAGGGATTGATTATTGGTAAACGGTCACGATTGTTGTAATTCATGTGTACGCCGAAGATGCGGGAATGTCGTTGATGGGAAACGGAAATGACATGTTTTTATTTGAAAGAGAAACAACCCGCCATGTGGCGGGTTGTTTTTGATTGACTTTGATTTATTTTTCAAATGATTTGGTTTCTCCTGGAAGATCGCCATATTTGGGGGTAGTGATAGTAAATGTGGTACCCGATAATGCAATCCCGACGGTCCCATCGGTATCACTAGCCGTACCTGCATAGGCAGAGCCGCCATTGGGTGCTTTGGCGTTCGTAGAGGAATTCAAGTAGGCGATCCAATCGGAGGCAGTTGCTGCAAGAGCGGTCTTGCCATTGATATCAGTTGCTACTGTAGCACCCATGGCTTGTTGAGTTTTAGCTTTCGAGATTTCGTTTTTTATGATGCGTACTGCTTCTGTTGCGTTACCGGATACCTTGGCCATGTTTGAGGTTTTGATATAGTTACTATAAGCCGGAATCGCAATCGCAGCGAGTACGCCGATGATTGCCACTACAATCATCAGTTCGATCAAAGTAAAACCTTGTTGTGTACGTTTCATAGGATCTTCCTCATCAATTAAAAATAAAGCTTG
>Ga0256914_1001578_pt1 | contig 20220 bp, 21 predicted proteins | sample HulkmetaG_FD_191571 | JGI IMG/M metagenome (GOLD analysis project Ga0256914, IMG submission 191571) | Hydrothermal chimney microbial communities from Main Endeavour vent field at the Juan de Fuca Ridge, Pacific Ocean - Hulk | ecosystem: Environmental > Aquatic > Marine > Hydrothermal vents ... | reverse complement strand
TCTCAAGAGAGGGGGATGCACCGCTTTGGATGCGCAGTTATATGGTGGGTGTTCGGATGCAGTATGGGGCTTTCAGACTGGATGCACGGTCTCTGTACAATGAACGGGGGAGTGCATTTGGTATCAATGGTGTTTTGCCACAACCGAAAGATCATGCAAAATTTCCTTTCTCATATGTACAAATTACATATGAGAAACAGATTGAAAACTGGACAACATCCATGAATGGAGGCATAAAATGGAGTGCTTTCAAAAGTGCTTCAAAATTAATGCCAAATGGGTTGGCATTTCCAGTGACACTAACACCATCTGGCTATATTCAACAACCTTTAGTTTTTCCGGAGGGTTTCTATGGTATACATGAGGTAGATCAGAGACAGTTATATCAAAGTTCTTTTACTACATATGAGGGATTTTTTTCTCATAGATTGGATTTGGGTTATTTTATTTCGAAAGAAGAAACATTCAAAGAAGTTACCATCACCACAGATCGTTCCGATGGGATCGGCCTTGTTGACTATTCAGAAACTTTACCCTTTACCGATCCGAATGCTGAGCGTACTACATGGCGAATTTTTCTCCAGGACCGATATAGATATTCAAAAAACTTGACGATACAAGCTGGCATCAATATAGAGAAGAACAGTTATATCTCTGCTCAAGTGAATCCGCGTGTCTCTGCCGTTTATCAGCCGGATGGAGCCAACGTCTACAAGCTCATCTATAGCCGATCCATACGAACGCCTTCATGGCAGGAGGTCTATACGCTCAATAACAGTGCACGGGTAGGGAACCACGATCTCGATCCGGAAGTTGTCAATGCATGGGAAGCGGCCTATGTGCACCGGTTTGGGCTCGATGAGTTTATCCAGTTCAATCTTTTCTATCTGAAAAACAGTGACCAGATAGACAATCTTAATCCTGACTTTCAATACAGAAACAGTGGATGCTCAGATATTTGGGGAGCGACGGTCGAATACAAAACGCATATTTCGAATACTGGCCGTTTCTATTTCAGCTATACATGGCTCAACGGTAAAAAATCGGAGCATCGCCCCTTGGACAATGTCGCCCACAACCTTGCGAAAATGACCTATTCTATGCCTGTGAATGAAAACTGGAATGTCGGTGCGGTAGCCCGTTATGTCGGCTCGAAAAGAAGAGCATGGTATGACTACAGAACCGAAAAAGTCCCTTCGTACTCGACGCTGGATATGACGTTGGGATATGTACGAACCAACGGATACAAGGTCCGCATGAGTATAAAAAATATTTTCGATGCCGATATTCGCTATCCATCGGAGCCGTATAACTACGATACCGACTTTCCTGCGGAGGGCCGCACGGTCATGTTCACACTCTCAAAGGCGTTTTAGATGCGTTTTGTGGCACTAGTCTTGATCTTTCTGCAGTCGATGTGGGGGTACACCTACAACGAACTGCTCCTCGATGCACAGAGCAGGATCTATCCGAAACTGTTGATGCTCGAAGAGGGAATCGCCGCCAGACACGACAAAAAGCCCGTCATTTTTACCGTCGTCTATGCGCCGGAAGATGAGTTTGTCGCCGAGAGAATCGTCGAAAAGATCGAGACCTACTATGACCACTCTTTGGGCGGTGTCGCTTTCGAAGTCGATATGGCCACTTTCGAGGAGCTGGGGCCTTCACTTCACAGTGACGCGCTTTTTCTTCTCAAAGGCGATGAAGCGTCGATGAAAAAAGCGGTGGAGTACGCTCAACGAGAGAAGATCATCGTCTTCGTCTACGACTTCGGTGATCTCAAGAACGGGGCGCTCTTCGCGTTGACCATCGAACAGTCCACCGTCATCTATCTCAACAGGTCGGCCCTGCACAGAACCGGTGTGCTCTTTGCGCCGTCACTGTACAGTATCGTAAGGTTTGTCGATGCAGAGTGAAAGCGGTTATTCACTTTCGACCAAGATCATCTTCTACGTCCTTTTTGTGGCGCTTTTGGTTTTGGTTTCGATGTTTCTGATCTTCGAGCATATCGGGAAAAAGACTCTCTATGAAGTGGAGAAAGAGAAGGCCGAACTGGTGGCCAAGATGTTCGCTCCACAGATCGGGATCAATCTCTATCTCGGGTTCAACGACAAAGTGGACAAAGCGGTCAAGCAGATCATGACCGAGAAGGATATCCTGGCGGTCTACCTGAAAAAAGATGGTGAGGTGATCCGAAAACTGAAGCGGCAGACCCGAAGCCTGAACGGAACGATGGAGACGTTCCAGATCCAGGCCCCCATCTTCGAGCCGGGGGGGGACAAGCAGATCGCGATTTTGGAGCTGCACTACTCGAGCCTGCATTACCAGGAGATGGTGCAGAAGATGACGCGGCTTCTGATCCTCTTTTTCTCGATCGCGACTCTGCTCTTCATCGCCCTGGCCTACCAGATCAGAAAACGTCTCATGCCGCTGAAGAAGGTGGCGCGTTCCCTTGCCGACTACGATGTCAAAGGGGATCTGGTGCTCGATTGCGAAAGCGAGGACGAGGAGATCGTCCTGATCAGAAATGCCGTCGAAGAGATGCATGAAAACGTCAAAGCCTATACCGAACTGCAGGAGAACATGAAACAGATACTCTCGCAGAAGGTCGAGGAGAAGACGGCTCAGCTGTGGCAGCAGCTCTATACCGACCAGCTGACGGGTCTGCCCAATCGTCGGGCACTGATGGACGACCTTTCGAAGCAGAACGAGGCGCTGCTCGCGATCGTCAATATCGACGACTTTACGGAGATCAACGATCTTTATGGCCACCGTGCCGGGGATATCATCCTCAAAAATTTCGCCGATACGCTCGGAGAGCTTGGTGCGGACCGCGCCTATCGGATTTCGGGAGACGAATTCGTATTGATAAAGAACGGGAAGTTCTATTCGGACGAGGCACGCGATTTTCTCCAGCATGTCAGAAGCAAAATCGAGAAAACCCACTTCTATTACGAGGAGAACAGGGTCGATATACGCGTGACGATCGGAGCCACGATCGAGGAGACCCCGATGATCGAACAGGCCGATATGGCGCTCAAAGAGGCCAGAAAGCAGCGTAAACCGATCATGATCTTCTCGTCGGAGTGGAACCTGGAGACGCGCTACCGCGACAATATCTACTGGATCCGCCAGATCAAGAGTGCACTTTCCCAGGATCGGATCGTCCCGTATCTGCAGCCGCTCTACGATATCGAGTCGAAGAGAATCAAGGGGTACGAAGTGCTCGTACGGTTGATCAAGGAGGATGGAGAGGTGGTCTCACCCTACAAATTCCTTCCGCTGGCGCAGAAGAGCCACCAGTACCACTTCATGACGATGCGGATGGTGGAAGAGAGCTGCGCCTTTTTTGCCAAACGGGAGGGGCTGACCTTCTCCATCAATCTTTCGGTGGAGGATATGCTCAATCCCGAAACGGTGGCCTATATCAAAGAGAGGGTGATCCACTACGGCGTGGCGCACCGGGTCGTTTTCGAGCTCCTGGAGAGTGAGAACATCGAGGTCTATCCCGAGGTGGAACGGTTTGTCGACGAGATGAAGGATCTGGGGTGTCAGATCGCGATCGACGATTTCGGTACCGGATACTCCAACTTCTCCTACCTGATCAAGCTGAAAGCGGACTATATCAAAATCGACGGATCGCTCATCCGGAATATCCATACCGATAAAAACGCCCAGGTGATCGTGGAGGCGATCGTCGACTTCGCGAAGAAGCTCGGAATCCGTACGGTCGCCGAATTTGTCAGCAACGAAATGATCTACGAAAAGGTCCGCAGCCTGGATATCGACGTGGCCCAGGGGTATCACATTCAGATGCCCGTGCCGATGGAGGAGATCAAAGGTGATGGCGAGAGGGAAGATATGGTATAATAGCCCTTTTTGCAATATCATGTAAAATGATAATAATTGATTATAGGATGTGTCAATGATGTTTGATGATCTGGAGGATATCTTTTCCGGCGGTTCGCCCAAAGCGAAATTTTTCGACATTGTCTACAATGCCAACAGAAACCTGGTGGAGGAGGAGCTGGACAGACTGGTGGAGCGGGTTTGCGCTCTTGAGATGATGCTCGAAGAGAAGATCGGCGAGGAGGCTCTGGAAGAGGAGGTCCGAAACAGGACGCTCCTGCCTTCCGCGGAGCTCGAAGAGTGCAAATCCAGCAAATATATCGACCTGACGGCGAACATCCTGACCCGGAATGAGTAGAGTAGTTGCGGCGGCTCTGCTTCTTTTTTTCGCTTCGGCTCAGGCGAAAGAGGCAGGATGGGACCATCGTGCGAGTTTCGATCTGCGAAAGGATCGGTGGCAGAGTGTCGAAATTCACGAAGGTGAACGCGTACGCCGGCTGAAGTTCCGATGGACACTCTACAAAAACGGCGGGCTGGTGATGCATGTTTGGTACGAAAAACGCCGCTTTCAGCCTCTTTTGTCTTTGAAGTATCGGCTGGACGCTTTCAAGCTCGACCTCTTTCCCAAAGCCGACGATGCGGCACGAACACAGTTTCAAACCCCCTACGCGCGGATCGTCTTCACGGCTTTCGATGAAAAAAGGGAGAGAGCCCATCTGGATCTCATGATCAAAGACTACGGCATGAGCGAGATTTTTTACACGGAAGGAAAGTGATGGATACGTTGAAGCGTGTCGAATCCATGATGCGTCGGTTTGTCGGTGAAATGGAGAGTGAAGAGATCGAGCGGCTTTTTGAGAACCTGCCGCACGGCAAACGGCTGCGTGCCAAACTCGTTCTGAAGATCGCCGGAGAGAGTGACGATGCGGTCGCGCTCGCGGCCATCATCGAGATGATCCACGCCGCCAGCCTCCTGCACGACGACGTCATCGACGATGCGACGGTTCGCAGAGGGGTGGCGTCGCTCAACGCTACCGAAGGGAGCAAACAGGCGGTCATGATGGGTGACATTCTCTACTCCAAGGGGTTTGAAAAACTTGTCGCCTACGACCGGAAAATCGCCTCGAAGATCGCCTCTTCCGTAACGCAGCTCAGTATCGGAGAGATGGCGGATGTCCGGCTTTCGAAACGATTCCATACCGATTCGGACGCCTATATGCGTATGATCTACCAGAAGACGGCGGCACTTATCGAAGCGACGGCCGCGACGGCTGCCATGCTGGTCGGAAAAGATGCCCAGATCTATGCCATATACGGCCGCAATCTGGGAATCGCGTTTCAGATCGTCGACGATATACTCGATATCACCCAGAGCAGTGAACGGCTCGGAAAGCCGGCAATGCACGATTTCGAGGAGGGAAAGACCACGCTGCCGTATATCTATCTCTACGAGTTGCTCGACGAAAACGGACGCAGACGCCTAAAGAGCCTCCATGCGAAAAGACTCGACGAGGAGCAGAAGGAGTGGATCCGCAGCGTGATGGAGGAGACCGGCGCGCTGCGGAAAGCCTATCTGCACGCCAAGGAGCTTGGAGACGAAGCGGTTACGTTGATGCAGGGGGTGGGTGAAGATTCGTTGGCGGATATCGTCACCGCCATGATCGAGAGGAAGTTCTAATGCAATACGTTGTCGTCAGCTATTCCCACAAAAATACCGACATCGAAGTGAGAGAGAGACTGGCATTCCCGGACGAGGAGCCAAAACGCAAGGCTCTGACGAGCCTTCTGAAAACGGAAGGGGTCAACGAGGCGATGCTGCTTTCGACCTGCAACCGGGTCGAATTCCTGGCGAGCACCTCGAATCCGTCGGCGGCTCTGCACGCGATTTTCGAGATCCTCCATCTGCACAGCGGACTTTCGATCGAGGAGCTCGAGGGTAGGGCGGATGTCTACGAAGACGAGGGTGCGGTACACCATGTCTTCTCCGTCGCCTCTTCGCTGGACAGTCTCGTGGTCGGGGAGACCCAGATCGCAGGCCAGCTCAAGGACGCCTTCCGGTTCGCTTTCGAGAACGGCTTTTGCTCACAGAAGATTTCGAGGCTGATCCACTACGCCTTCAAGTGTGCCGCGGAGGTACGCAATACGACGGAGATTTCGAAAAACCCCGTATCGGTCGCCGGTGCCGCCGTGGCCCAGGCGAAAGAGGTGATGGGGGGCAACCTCGGAGGTTTCACGGGGCTGGTCGTCGGAGCCGGGGAGATGAGCGAGATCGTCGCCAGGCACCTGGTCGCCAACGGCTGCAACGTCATCATCTTCAACCGTTCGATGGAGAATGCCCGCAAGATCGCCGACGCCATCGGGGACCATATCGATATCGAACCTTTCCATGCGCTGCCGGAGTTTATCAACCGCTACCGGCTTCTCTTCAGTGCCACCGGGGCTCCCCACCCGATCGTGACCGGGGAGATGGTGCAGCCTACCTCCTTCGAACGCCACTGGTTCGACCTGGCCGTTCCCAGGGATATCGAAGATATCAGCGACGTCACCGTCAAGATCTACGCCGTCGACGATCTGAAAGAGATCGTCGATACGAACCTCGCGCTTCGAAAGGAGCAGGCAAGAAGAGCGTACGAGATCGTCGGCCGCTATACGATGGACTTTTTCAAATGGCTCCAGACCCTGATGATCGACCCGCTTATCAAGGATGTGAGGGAGCAGGCGCGTCGTGCCGCCATGGCTGAGATCGAGCGGGCGGTCAAAAAGGGTTTCATCCCTCCGGAGATCCAGAAAAATGTCGAAAAGCTCGTCCACAACGCATTCAACAAATTCCTCCATACACCGACAAAGCAGCTCAGGGATGTCGCCGAACAGCCACGGGCCGATACGATCATCGAAGCGATGAAATATATCTTCAAAACCGATGCGGAGGTGAAGATGGTCGATAAGTACAAATGTGAATTCGTGATGAAGGATGATATACGATGAGGTTTTCCAGACTGCTGATCCCCACCCTCAAGGAGGCGCCCAAGGATGCCGTGCTGCCGAGCCATATCTATCTGGTACGGGGGGGATTCATCCATCAGGTGGCCAGTGGAATCTACGACTTTCTTCCGCTTGGCAAAAGGGTGCTCGACAAGGTACGGACGATCGTCAAGGAGGAGCTCGATGCGGCCGGATGCCAGGAGGTGCAACTCGGTTTCGTGACGCCTGCCGAACTCTGGAGACGGAGCGGCCGTTACGAAAAATATGGTGCGGAGCTGCTCCGTTTCGAGGATCGCAAGGGGAACGAGTTCGTTCTTGGCCCGACCCATGAGGAGATGATGGTGGAGCTGGCGTCGAAGTTCGTCAACAGCTACAAGCAGTTGCCGCTCAACCTCTATCAGATCAATCTCAAGTTTCGCGACGAGGCACGTCCCCGTTTCGGCCTGATGCGTGGACGGGAGTTCATCATGAAAGATGGATACAGCTTTCATGCCGATCGGGAGGATATGGTACGGGAGTTCGAACTCATGGAGAGGACCTACCGCAAGATCTTTGCCCGTATGGGGCTCGACTTCCGGGTCGTCGAAGCCGACAGCGGAGCCATCGGGGGAGAGGGAAGCAAAGAGTTCATGGTGCTGGCCGACAGTGGCGAAGACACCATCGTCGTCTGCGACGGGTGCGACTATGGAGCCAATATCGAAGCGGCCGGCCGGGCCGAACCCCAGGAGCTCCCGGAGGCTCCCGAAGCCGATTTGGCGAAGTTCCATACACCCGGTGTCACATCGATCGGGGAGTTGGCGGACTTTTTTTATGTCGATCCCTACTATCTGCTCAAGAGCGTGGCCAAAAAGGCGCATTTCGATGGCGGCAGAAGCGAGATCGTCCTCTTTTTCCTCAGGGGCGGCGACGAGCTTCAGGAGACCAAGGCCGCCAACAGCATCGGTGCGAACGAACTGGAGGATGTGTCGGAAGAGGAGCTCACGGCCGCGGGTCTCGTCCCGGGATTCATGGGACCGATCGCCATCCGGCGCAACGCGCCGAAGGAGGGGGGCGTACCCTTCTCTCCCGTAAAGGCCGACCTCGGAGTCATGACGGTTTTCGACGAGTCGCTCAAGGGCGCGAAGCAGATGATCTGCGGTGCGAACGAACCCGACTACCATATCGTCGGTGCCGACCTGGCTCCCCTGCAGCAGGAGAGATTCGCCGACCTGGTGCAGGTGAAGGAGGGTGACAGATGCCCACGCTGCGGCGGCAGGCTCTCCTACACGAAAGGGATCGAGGTCGGGCACATCTTCCAGCTCGGTACCCGCTACTCCGAGCCGCTGGATGCCCGTTTCCTCGACAAAGACGGCAAGTCGAAGCCCTTTGTGATGGGAACCTACGGAATAGGGGTGAGCCGACTACTGGCCGCTATCGTGGAGCAGCATCACGACGAGAGAGGTTCGATCTGGCCGACGGGTGTGGCCCCTTTCGATGTGGTGGTCGTCGTCGGAAACGTCAAAGACGAGGCGCAGAAGCGGGCGGGTGAAGCGATCTACGAATCGTTGAAGGCCAGGGGTCTTGATGTCCTTCTCGACGACCGGGCCGAAAGATTCGGCTTCAAGATGAAGGATTTCGAGCTCATCGGCTTTCCCCGTGCCGTGGTCGTCGGAAAGAGAGTTTCGGAGGGGAGGGTGGAGATCGTCGACCGTTCGACCCTCGAGAGGATCGATGTCGCCGTGGACGAGGCGGCCGAAAAAGTGGCGGAAACGCTTCGATGATCTATTTTCTGGTCTACCTCTTCGTCGAGATCTTCGTCTCGGTCGAGATCTCGGCGGCGATCGGTCCCTTCTGGACCTTCATGGAGGTGATCGGAAGTGCGCTTGCCGGTTTGCTTCTGTTGACCAATTTCCGTTATACTTTTGCCGAAAACATGCGGGCGATGGTGAGTGGCGAGATTACGCCTGAATCGTTCCAGAAGCAGAACATGGCCGCCCTGGTGGGGGCTCTTTTGCTGATCGTCCCCGGATTTTTTACCGATATCGTCGGTCTGCTGCTGCAGTTTGGACTCTTCTCCGGGTTTGTGGCCCGAAGGCTCTTCGGGAAAAACCGGCCGGTACGGACACATGGAATGGATGACGAATTCAAAGAAGGAGAGTGTGATGTCATTGATGTTGAGATTGTTGACCATCCTGATCGTCGGAAGTAGTCTGGCGATCGCCGGGAGCGACACCGATGTCGTCAACTTCGTCAAGAAGAAGCTGAGCCAGAACAAGGGTCTGAAGATCAGAAGCGTCAACGTCGCCGAAAAGCTTCCGATACCGGGTATCAAAGGGTGGTCGGCCTACGTGGTGGAGGCCGACCTGGAGCTGAAACGGGGGAAGGAGACGCGGCGGGTCGACTTCGAAACGATACTCTTCGTCAGCAAGCAGCTCATCGCGACCGAACTGATCGACCGGAAAACGGGGAGGAATATCCGTTCGATTCTGCAGCCGAAGCTTCCCGAGGATATCTACGACGAGTCCCATCTTCTTTACGGTACGCCGGATGCGCCCCACAAGCTGATCCTCTTCTCCGATCCGCTCTGCCCCTTCTGCCGCATGTACGTTCCCGAGCTTCTCAAAGCGGTCAGGGAGAACCCCGGGAAGGTGGCTCTCTACTACTACCACCTGCCGCTCAGCGCCATTCACCCCGCTTCGGACGTCCTTGTGCGGGTGATGGAAGTGGCCAGGCTCAGAGGCGAGAAGGGGATCGTCGAGAAACTCTATGCGATCGATATCGATCCCCAGTTGAAAGACGAGAAGAAGATTCTCGCCATCGTCAAAGAGAAGACGGGTCTTGAGGTGACTCCCGAGGAGTTGCACGACAAAAAGATCGAAAAGATCATTCTTCACGACCGCACGACGGCACGCAAGATGCTCGTGACCGGAACGCCGACCGTTTTTGCCGACGGGAAAAAGGATGTGACCCGTGAAAAGTACAAAACCTTTATAAAGAAGTAGGAATATGGAAAAACTGATTATCGCGACACGTGGAAGTCAACTCGCCCTCTGGCAGGCGGAGTATGTGAAGGCGGAGCTCGAAAAACGTTTCCCGAAGATGGCGATCGAATTCGAAGTGGTGACATCGACCGGTGACAAGATTCTCGACAAACCGCTCGCACTGATCGGCGGCAAGGGGCTTTTCACCAAAGAGATCGAGGATGTGATGCTCGAAGGCAGAGCGCATCTGGCCGTTCACAGTCTCAAAGATGTTCCGACACAGCTTCCGGATGGGCTGAAGCTCGCCGCCGTCACGAAGCGTGACGATATCCGGGATGTCTTTCTCTCGCACCGATTCAGAACTATCGAGGATCTTCCTCGGGGTGCCGTCGTCGGTACGACCAGTCTGCGGCGCCAGATGCAGTTGCGTGCCATACGGCCCGATCTGAAGATCAGGAATCTTCGCGGAAACGTCAATACGCGTCTTAGAAAGCTGGCCGAAGGGGAGTACGATGCCATCATTCTCGCCTATGTCGGCATGAAGCGGCTCGGCCTTCTTGAGAGTGTCCCCTTCCACGAACCGATCGACGACGGGGTGATGATCCCCCCCTCGGGACAGGCGTCACTCGGTATCGAGATCGTCGACGACGAGGAGGTGGCGAAGATCGCGCAGACGCTGAACGATCCCGACTCCGAACTCGCCGCGAAGATCGAGCGCGATTTCGTCGCGAAGCTCGAGGGAAGCTGCCAGGTGCCGATCGCCGTCAATGCCCGTGTTTCCGGGGAGCGTGTGCTGGTCCGGGCGATGGTGGGTCTCCCGGACGGAACGGAGATCCTACGAGAGATCATCGACGCTCCGAAAGAGGAGGCTCGTGATCTTGGTACCCGTCTTGCCGACGTGATGATCGAGGCGGGTGCGAAAGAGCTGCTTGCGCGCGCCGAAGCGATGGCGTTCAAAGAGGAGCGCTGCGAGCGCTTTTGATCCCGACCAGGAAAGGGGCTCCTTCCACCCTTTTTCTCCACTGAAACGCCCCTTTGGGAGACCACCGCCTCGTCGACTTCTCTGCGACACTCCCCGTTGGTGCCGAGGCGCCGAAACTCTCTCCTTTTTCGCGGTACTTCGATACGAAGATTTCAAGAAGTGATGGTACAATGGTCCTTCCAAAAGATGTTGAAGGATCGAAATGGCAACGATGCAGGAGTGGCTGGAGCGACTGGAACGGGAAGGAGATCTCAAGATCGTCGAGGAGCCGTGCGATGTCGACCTGGAGATCGCCCATATCGCCTATGTGGAGGTGAAACGGGATCCCTCGAAGGTTCTCCTTTTCAGGCGGCCCGTCAGCCGGAAGAGGGGGATCGAATACGATATACCGGTCGTGATGAACATGTTTTCGAATTTCGAGGTGACCACGAAGTTTTTCGGACGTCATCCCGACGCGATCGCCAAAGAGATCGAAGAGCTGATGCATCTGCGTCCTCCGGAAGGGGTGGTGCAGAAGCTCGCGCTGCTTCCGAAGCTCTTCGGGCTCAAAAACGTCTTTCCGAAACGGTTGAGGCGAAAGGGTCTGTGTCAGCAGATCGTCAAGAGCGCTTCACAGGTCGACCTGGACGAACTGCCGATACTCAAGACATGGCCCGAGGATGGGGGTCCGTTCATCACGATGGGGCAGGTCTACACCAGAAGCCTGGACGGAAAGATGCAGAATCTTGGGATGTACCGGCTCCAGCAGTACGGCAAGAAGAGGCTGGGGATGCACTGGCAGATCCACAAGGATGCGAGCCACTTTTTCGACCAGTACCGTGAAGCCGGCAGGAAGATGCCCGTGAGTGTGGCGATCGGAGGGGATCCGCTCTATATCTGGTGCGGGCAGGCGCCGCTTCCTTACGGTATGTTCGAATTGATGCTCTACGGGTTTGTCCGAAACGAGCCGGCCCGCCTGGTCCGCTCGATCACCAACGATATCTGGATACCGGAGGATGTGGATATCGTCATCGAAGGAGAGGTCGATCCGGAAGAGATGGAGATCGAAGGGCCTTTCGGCGACCATACGGGCTACTACACACTCAAAGAGCCCTATCCGGTCATGGAGGTGAACGCCATCACGATGAAAGAGAACCCCGTCTACCAGGCGACCGTCGTGGGCAAGCCGCCGCTGGAAGACAAGTATATGGGGTGGGGGACCGAGCGGATCTTCCTGCCGCTGCTCAAGACGACCGCCCCGGATCTCATCGACTACCATATGCCCGAAAACGGTGTTTTCCACAACCTGATTCTCGCGAAAATGGAGCCTCACTACAAAGGGCACGCCAAGCAGTTCATGCATGCCTTCTGGGGTGTGGGGCAGATGAGTTTCGTCAAGCATGCCGTTTTCCTTGGTGCGGAGGCTCCCCCGCTTACCGATTACGAGGCGGTTACAGAGTACGTACTCAACCGTATCTCTCCCAAACGGCTGCTCGTCACCGAAGGGATCGTCGATGCGCTCGACCACTCGAGTCCGCATCCGCTCGAGGGGGGCAAGCTGGGAATCGACTCTACCGGTCCGGAAGTGACCGAAGGGCCGAAGGAGATACTCGACGATGGAGCGCTTCTTGCGGCGATGCGTGCAATCGACGGTTCGGTGAAGGATTTGAAACAGATCTTTACCCACACGAAAAATCCTATCTGTATCGTCTCCTACGAAAAGAGCCGCTCGGTTCAGGCGCTTTTCGACGACCTGAAGGCGCTCCACGACCATCTGAAGATCGTGGTTGTGGTGGATGCCGGCCGTAACGACATCGAGAACCACTATATGCTGGTCTGGCGTGTGACCAACAATATCGATGCGATGCGCGATCTGCGTACGGAGCCTTTCATCATGGTCGATGCGACCGACAAGAGCGGGATCGACGGCTACGAGAGGGAGTGGCCCGGCGATGTTCTGTGCGACAAAGATGTGCTCGAGGCTCTGCGGCACAAGGGGCTCATCGATATCGACGACACCTTCATAGAGCGTTTCGGGCTTCTTTGAGCTCTCACGGAGTGTTTTGCAGCTCCACCCTTTCGAGCCACTCGATCAGATCGGCGACGATCGTGTCGGAAGCTTCGTTGAGGGCGGCCACGCCCCCTGCGGCACTCCTTTGCGGGGCATCAGTCTCCGCTTCGAAGAGTCTGCTTGCGACGGTTTTTCCGTTTCTGCTCCATATCAGGGAGGCCAAAAGAACCGCCCTCCCTTTCGATGGTTCGACGCCGCTGCAGTCGTGTACGAAGTCGAGAATGGCCACCTCCAGGAGCAACCGGGTCTTTGCGGCGGACGAACGACCGGCGACGTTTTTGGCGATTCCGGAACGTTCGATGGCGCGCAGGAGCTTCCCTTCGAACATCGTCGCGACCGTATCGTACCATCGGCTGTAACTGTAGGGCTGCTGCCTGTAACGGTCGTCGAGATAGTAGATGGCCGTACTTTCGCTGATTCGGGTTGGATGGGCGACGAGGATCCTCAGGGAGTCGAGCCTGGGATTCGCGGAGTGTTTCGCGATCGACGGAGTCGAAGGCGCGAGAAGATAGGAGTGGGTGGGCGGTACCTTTTTTACCGCACATCCCCCAAACAGAAACAGAAGCCCCAAAACCATAAACCGATGCACCGTTACCATCTTTGTCTCCTTCGATCCTCTCATCTGCGCCCCTCTCCCGGTCCGAGAGTCGGTTCGGCCTCTTTGAAGAGGAGGTCCCTGGGACTCTCTTTGATCATCGCCGCATCCTCCTGAAGCTGGTAGATCAATGTCTGGGATGCGCGTATCAGGGCGTTGGACTGTGCGAGAGTCCGCTCCAGCAGTTGCCGGATATCGAAATCTCCCTCTTCGATCCGCTGCCTCAAGGTGGCATTGAGTCTCTCGAAAGATTCGGCGCTCGAGCGTATCGAGGCGAGAGTCCGGCGGCTCTCTTCACCGAGAGAGAGGGTCGTCTCCTTGATGGCGTCGATCGCCCGGAAGAGCGTTTCGCTCTTTCGGGAGGCGTCGGCGAGACTCCTGAGAACCGTTTCGATACTCTCGGCATTTTGTTCGCTCAATATTCTCTTCAGTGAACGGGAGGAGTCGTCGAGGTTGGCCATCATGCGGCCGAAGTGCTCTATGTTCTCCTCGTTGAAGGCATTGTTGAGGCGGTCGAGCGCTTTGGATATCTGTACGGCCAGGTCGCTGACCGACGTACCGATCTGGGCGAGGGTGGAGGGTTTGGAGGGGATGACGGGAATTCTGCCCGGTTCGCTCTTGATGACGGGTGCCCCCTTTTTGCCCCCGATGATTTCGATATAGGCGATTCCGGTGATTCCGGTAAAGTTGAGTGTGGCGTACATCCCTTCGCGTATCGGGATATCTTTGGGAATCTGCAGGAGGAGGCGGACGCGGGTCGGATCGTCCGGATCGATATGGATCTCCTTGACCTTGCCGATATTGACACCCATATATTTGACGGCGCCGTCCGGCGGGAGACCGGCGACCGACTCCTCCATATAGGTATAGTAGTAGGCGAACTCCTTTTTGTCGTTGTATTTTCCCATCCACAGGGCGAACGCCACGGCTCCCGCCCCGAGTAGGAAAATAAAGAGTCCGACGATTGTGTAACTGGTTCTGCTCTCCATCAGTTTCCCTCCAGATCCATCGCTTTGATACGTGCCAGGGCACGGTTGCCGCCGAAGAAACGGCGGATAAAGGGGTGGTCGTTTTTCAGTATTTCACGCAGCGACCCCTCCGCCACCACGTGTCGATCACCCAGAACCGCCATGCGATCGACGACATTGAAGATCGTGTCGATATCGTGGGTGATCATGACGATCGTCAGCCCCAGAAGGGAGCGCAACTGTGTGATGAGGCTGTCGAACGCTTCCGCGCTCACGGGATCCAGACCCGACGTGGGTTCGTCGAGAAAGAGGAGCTCCGGATCCATCACGAGTGCACGGGCGAGGGCCGAACGTTTGACCATTCCCCCGCTCAATTCGCTGGGATAGCGCCTGCCGACGTCGGGATCGAGCCCCACCATCTTCAGCTTGGAGCGGACGATCCGGCGGATCGTATCGTCGGGTAGCGACGTATATTCCCGCAGCCAGACGGCGACGTTCTCCTCGACGGTGAGAGAGGTGAAGAGGGCTCCGAACTGGAAGAGCACCCCCCATCTGCTCTGCAGCGTCCGGGCCTCTTTGGCGCCGATCCGCCCCAGGTCGTACCCAAGCACTTCGACCGTTCCGCCGCTGGGTCTGAGCAGCATGATCATCTCTCTGAGCAGCGTTGTCTTTCCCGAGCCGCTGCCGCCAAGAATTCCGTAGATCTCCCCTTCGTAGACCGTGAGGTTGACATCTTCGTGCACCACGTTGTTGCCGAACCGGGTCTGAAGATGGCGCATCCGTATCATCTCTCTCATATGTCGAGCTCCGTGAATATGACCGAAAAGAGGGCATCCATGGCGATGACCAGAAAGATGGAGTTGACGACGCTGATGGTCGTGTACCGACCGATACTCTCCGTATTGCCCGAGACCTGGAAACCGCGGAAACAGCCGATGGCGGCGATGATGAGCGCGAAAAACGGGGCCTTGAAAAGACCCACGAGGTAGTGCCTTGCATCCACTTCGCTTTGGAGTCGCTCCAGAAACTGTGCCGGAGTGATGTCGAGCTGGAGTTTCGCCACGAGCAGGCCGCCGTAGATACCGACGATATCGGCGAAAAAGATGAGCAGGGGGAGGGCGATCATCATGGCGATGATCCTGGGGAGGACGATGAATCGGTAGATCTCGAACCCCATCGTCTTCATCGCGTCGATCTCTTCGGTGATCTTCATCACGCCGATCTGCGCCGTATAGGCCGAGCCGCTCCGTCCCGCGACGATGATGGCGGTGATGAGAGGGGCGAGCTCTCTTGGTACCGAGATGCCGATCATATCGACGATGAAGATGTTGGCACCGTACTTCTGCAACTGTACGGCACTCTGAAAGGCGATGACGATGCCGACGAGAAAGGAGCTGAGGGCCACGATGGGGATGGCGGTGACTCCTGCTCTGTAGATGTTGGCCGACGTCTCTTTTGGCCGAAAGGTGGAGGGGTGCAGTACCATCTGCAGGGCAGCGGCCGCGGAGCGTCCCAGGAAGCCGAGGAAGAGAATGAGATCCATGTACATCGCATGGGCCTTCCGGCCCAGTCGTTCAAACGGAGTCAGGATACGTGCGACGGAGCGTCTTGCCGACGGAGGAGAAGGGGCGGCGTAGCGTTTGACGAGCCGGAACATCCGGCAGAAATCTTCGGAGATGTTCACGCTCCGCACCGCGGTACTCTTTTTGAGTCTTTCGCGAAGCGAGAGGAAAAAGACCATGGCTCCGGTATCGATCGTCTCGATACCGGAGAGATCGAGCTCCACCCTCTCTGCGCCCCTGAGTTTCGGTTCGATCCGGCGATAGGCTTTTTCGATCCGGTCGAGCGAATCGATACGCCATCTGCCCGCCAGTTTCAGTACCGTCACGTTCGTGGCGGGGGCGATATGGAAGTATTCCTCGTTTCTCATGGAATCCATTCTATCCTAAGGTACGTTATAAACGTCTAAACGGAAAGAGTCGCAGACCGACTCTCTTTGTGCACTCTTCTTCGCGGTGTAAACGAAACTTTATCATCAAAACCCTATAATAATGCCAAACAGAAAGGGCAGAGGGGCGGCACTCCGGTCGCGGAAGCGGCGGAGACGCACCTGGACCGGTTTATAGATGGAGAAGCGTTGAGAATCGACAAATATCTGAGCAGTGTCAATCTCGTGAAGCGTCGCACCGTGGCGCAGGATATGATCAGGAGCGGGGTCGTCTTCATCAACGGCGTACAGGCGAAGGCGAGCAGGGAGGTGCATGTGGGCGACAGGATCGAAATACGCTATCTCAAGGGGCCCAGAAGCTACGAGGTACTCAAGATCCCCGTGACCAAAACGGTTCCAAAAAGTGCAAAAGATGAATATGTAAAGGAGCTGTCGTGACGTACGAGATGGCGAAAGAGGCGTTCGAGAAGCTCTTCTTGGGGCAGATGGAGCAGGAGGAGGCCAGAAACCTTCTGATCGAAATGGCGAAGCGGGGTGAAAGCGCCGAAGAGATCGCGGCGGCGGCCGAGGTGATGCGAAAGCACTCCGTCAAGCTCCCGGTTCCCGAGGAGCTGCGAAAGGAGCTGATCGACAACTGCGGAACGGGAGGGGACAAAAGCGGGAGCTTCAATATCTCGACGACCGTTTCGCTTCTGCTCGCGGGCGCCGGGTGTCGTGTGGCCAAACACGGCAACCGCTCCATCACGAGCCGCTCCGGAAGCGCCGATATGCTCGAAGCGCTCGGCATCCGTCTCGACCTGACCCCCGGGCAGCAGGTGACGATGCTCCAGGAGTGCGGTTTCACTTTCATCTTCGCCGTACTGCACCATCCTGCGATGAGATTCATCATGCCGATCCGGAAGTCGATTCCCCACCGAACCATCTTCAACATTCTTGGCCCACTGACCAATCCCGCCGGAGTCGAAAAGCAGCTGATCGGGGTGTTCGACCCGACGTTCGTCCCGAAAATGGCGGAGGCGCTGGAGAGACTTGGAAGCCGCCGGGCGATGGTGGTAAGCAGCTACGACGGTCTCGATGAGATCTCCCTTTTCGACCGGAGTCTCTCGGTCTTCCTTGACGGGGGAAAGCTCGAAGAACGGATCATCGATCCGCGGGAGTTTGGTTTCGCGGACTCTTCGGCCGGGGAGATTCGGGGCGGAGACGCGGCGCAAAACGCCGAGATCACGCGATCGATTCTCTTTGGAGAGACCCGGGGGGCCAGACGGGACATCGTCCTGATCAATGCCGCGGCGGCCCTGATCGTCGATGGTCGGGCACGCGACTACCAGGAGGGTCTTGAGATCGCGAAAGAGACGATCGATTCGGGCCGGGCCAAAGCGGCGCTGGAGAAGATCGTGCAGGTCTCGAACGCACTATGACCGAGGTCGTCGAAGCCTCTCTGGCGGAGCTGGACCGGGTCGTCGAAACGGTTCGAAAGATCGTTCCGAAAGATGCCGTGATCCTTCTGAGGGGAGATCTCGCATCCGGGAAAACGACACTCGTCCGGGCCCTTGCCGAATCCCTGGGGTACGACGAATCGGTGACGTCGCCGACCTTTTCGATCCAGCACCTCTACGGAAACGGGTTCCACCACTACGACCTCTACCAGTGCCCGAACGAGAAGTTCGTCGCGATGGGGCTCCTGGAGAGCCTCGGGGAGCCGGGATGGCATCTTGTCGAGTGGGGGGATGAAGCGTTGCGGAAACGTTTGAAAGAGTATGGATTCACCACGGTCGTCGTGGAGATCTCTCCGATCGAGGGTGGACGCCGATACAGGATCGAATCCGATGCATAGTCTCAGAGCCGTAAAACTCAACAAGACGATCAGAAAAAACGTCATCGTCCGGGATGTCTCCCTCGAACTGAACACGAGGGAGGTGGTGGGTCTGCTCGGACCCAACGGTGCGGGAAAGACGACCACCTTCTATATGATCTGCGGCCTTGTCGGCGTCAGCGGCGGGGAGGTCTACATCGACGACGAGGATGTGACGAAACATCCGCTGCATGTCCGGTCGAGACTCGGTATCGGCTATCTTCCCCAGGAGTCGAGCATCTTCAAGGATCTGACGGTCGAAGAGAACCTTCAGATCGCTGCCGAAGCGGCCAAACTGGATCGAAAGAGCGCCGAGAAGAGGATCGAAAATCTGCTGGAACTCTTCAATATCGAGCCGATCCGAAATCGCAAAGGGATCCGTCTCAGCGGCGGCGAGCGGCGCCGGGCGGAGATCGCCCGGGCGTTGGTGAGCAAGCCGAAGTTCCTTCTGCTGGACGAACCTTTCGCCGGCGTCGATCCGATCGCCGTCATCGATATCCAGAATGTCATCAAGCAGCTGCTCGAACTCGATATCGGTGTACTGATCACCGACCACAACGTCCGTGAGACACTCGGTATCTGCCATCGGGCCTACGTGATGCGCTCCGGCGAATTGATGGCGGAGGGAAGCGCCGAAGAGATCGCCGCCAACGCCGATGTCATCAAGCACTACCTGGGAGAGCACTTCACGCTATGATCCGTCGAAGCGCCGCCTGCCGAAAAGAGGGGTGTAGCAGGTGAAACTGCGGCAGAGTCCGAGTGCCCGGCTCAAGACGAAGCTCTCGAGCACTCTGCGAAGTTGGCTGCCGATTCTGCAATCGGGTATCGAAGAGCTCGAAGAGCGGCTCAGGGAGTATGAGAAAGAGAATCCCTATATGGAAGTCCGCTCCGGGTTCGAAGAGCGTTTTTCTGCCGCAGGCGCTACCAGATCCGCCCGTTACGGCGAGCGGAGTTCGAGCAGCGAGACGATCGAAGCGCTGGCCACTCATCGAAAGTCGCTCTACGAGATCCTCGAAGAGCAGATCAACGCCCCCCTGTTCCCGACACCCATGAGCGAAAAGATCGCCTATGCGATCATCGAGGAGATCAACGACGAGGGGTATTTCGAGGGGGATGTCGAAGCGATCGCCGAAAAACTGGGTGTCGAGAGCGGCCGGGTCGAAAAGATCCGGGAGCGCTTCGCCTATCTCGATCCGTCGGGGGTGGGTGCGAAGAGTGCGGCGGAGGCGATGCTTTTCCAGTTGCGTCAGAGCGACGTGCAGGAGCCGATCTACTCGCTGGCGGCAAGGATGCTCGAAAACTTCGACACGATCGGAAGCTTCAAAGACGAAGAGGGGTACGAGGAGGCGCTGAAGGTGATCCGAGGATTCAAGAACCCCCCGGCGTTGGAGACGATGGAGGCTTCGGTCCCTATCGTTCCCGACCTGGTGATCCTCCAGGGTCCCGAGGGGATCGAGGTGAAGATCAACGACGACTTCTACCCCGATATCCGGATCGATTGCGGTACGCAGGAGCATGCGTTCGTCCGCAGGAAGGTCAAGGAGGCCAGGGATCTGATCGATGCGCTCCAGATGCGCAAGGCGACACTCTACAAGATCGGGCTCATGATCGTCGAGTTCCAGTACGACTTTTTCCAGGGCGGGGATATCCGCCCGATGAGGCTCAAGGATATCGCCGAGGAGTTCGACCACAACCCCTCCACCATCTCCCGGGCCATCGCCAACAAGTACCTGATGTGCGACCGCGGCATCTTTCCGATGAAATCTTTTTTCACGGCGGCGGTGGATGAAGATGTGAGCAACAGCGCCATCAAACAGTTCATCGCCGAGGCGATCGCCGCGGAGGATCGGGACAAACCGCTAAGTGACAACCGGCTCCTCGAGATGATCGAGAAGCGGTTCGGTATCAAGATGGTGCGCCGGACGGTGACCAAGTACCGAAAACAGATGCAGATCGGGGGCTCGAGTGAACGGAAACGCTTCTACCGGCTTGCGTGAACTCCTGGAGGCGGAGGTGGCGAGGCGGAACGATCCG
>Ga0256914_1001577_pt1 | contig 20225 bp, 16 predicted proteins | sample HulkmetaG_FD_191571 | JGI IMG/M metagenome (GOLD analysis project Ga0256914, IMG submission 191571) | Hydrothermal chimney microbial communities from Main Endeavour vent field at the Juan de Fuca Ridge, Pacific Ocean - Hulk | ecosystem: Environmental > Aquatic > Marine > Hydrothermal vents ... | reverse complement strand
ACCTATTGCCGTTCTCCGGCAACCACTACCCAACCTTGGGCACGGCAAGAAGTTAGGGGGTCCCGGGAAGAGAGACAACAAGAAAAAATCTAGTTCTGGCTCCTTTTTTCCCCCTCACCTTAGGATGGTGGAGCAGGCCTCGCCTTTCGAGGCCGGGAGGAAACCCATGAACAACCCTCGTCTCGCCTTGGGCGTCGATTTCGGGACAGAATCGGCCCGGGCCCTGCTCGTTCGGATTCCGGACGGGGAGACCCTGGCCACCTCGACTTTTCTTTACTCTCACGGGGTGATGGAGGAGGCCCTTCCCGACGGGACCCCCCTTCCCGAGGATTTCGCCCTCCAGGCTCCCGGGGACTACCTGGAGGCCCTGGAGGAGACGGTGAGAGAGGTGATGCGGGAGGCCGGGGCCGGGCCTTCCGACGTGGTGGGGATCGGGATCGATTTCACCGCCTGCACGCCTCTCCCGGTCCTTCGCGACGGAACTCCCCTTTGCGAACTCCCGGAGTTCGCGAAAGAGCCCCACGCCTGGGTGAAGCTCTGGAAGCACCACGGGGCCGTGAAAGAAGCCGCCGACCTGAATCGTGCCTTCCGGGAAGCCGGGGCGAAGTGGACCGAACGCTACGGAGGGGCCCTGAACCTGGAGTGGATCTTTCCCAAGATGCTCGAGACCTGGCGCCAGGCGCCCCGGGTCCTGGAGAAGGCACACCGCTTCCTGGAGGCCTCGGACTGGGTGGTCTGGCGACTCACGGGAAGGGAGAGCCGGGGAAGTTGCGCCGCCGGCTACAAAGGGTGCTGGCTCGGAGACGGATATCCTCCCGGAGAACAGCTCGAGAGGGCCGATCCCGCCCTTCCCGGCCTGGTGGACCGCCTCCTGGGAAAGGAATTCGTCCCTCCCGGCAAGGCCGCAGGGGGACTTCTTCCGGAGTGGGCGGAAAGGCTGGGCCTGGCACCGGGGACCCCCGTGAGCGCCCCCATCATCGACGCCCACGCCGCGGTCCCGGGTTGCGGCGTGGGCGAACCGGGGAAGATGGTGATCATCCTCGGCACTTCGGGGTGCCACATGATGCTGGGAGAGAAGGAGGTCCTCGTCCCGGGGATCCAGGGCGTGGTCTGGGAGGGCATCCTTCCCGGCTTCTACGGTTACGAAGCGGGGCAGGCCGCCATGGGGGATCTCTTCGCCTGGTTCGCGAAGAACGCCCTCCCCGCGGCGTATTCGGCCGAGGCCGGGAAGCGCTCCCTGCCTCCTCTCTCCCTGATGGAGGAGAAGGCGAGGGCCGTCTCTCCCGGGAAGACGGGCCTGGTCGTCCTGGACTGGTGGAACGGAAACAGGAGCATTCTCATCGATCCCGAGCTGAAGGGTCTGGTGGTGGGTTTCCACATGGGAACCAGGCCGGAACACCTCTTCCGGGCCCTCCTGGAGGGAGCCGCTTTCGGGACCAGGGTGATCCTGGATCACTTCCAGGAACACGGACTTCCCGTGACGGAAGTGGTGACCACCGGGGGGATCGCCGGCAAGAACACACTCTTCCTCCAGATCCTGGCGGACGTGACGGGCCGGACCATCCACGTGGCCCGGACCGACCAGGCCTGCGCCCTGGGGGCCGCCGTCTGCGGGGCCGCCGCCGCCGGGGAGGACCGGGGAGGTTTCCCCGACGTGGCCCGGGCCGCCCGGGCCCTGGCTGGGGCGCCCCGGGCCTCCTTCCATCCCGAAGAGGGGGCCCGGGCGGCGTACGAGGAGGTTTTCGGCCTCTACATGGAACTCCACGACCATTTCGGCCGGGGCGGGTCGGACCTCATGAAGCGGATACCCAGGTGAAGACGTTCCTGCCCCGACGGAAGGGGAGGATGGGCGGGGGGCCGTGAGGAAACGCTGGAAGACGGGAAAGCGGATCCGCCGGGGAGGAGCGGCCGGGGCCGTCCTCTTTCTCCTGTTCCTCTCTTTCTGCGTTCTTCCCAGGGGAAGCCGGAGGCAAGGGCCCGGGGGGAGCGGGGACCGGGCCTCAGCGGGGGGAAAAGAGCACACACCTCCCGGCGGGAAGGAGAAAACCTCCTCCCGGGGAAAGGCCGGGGTTCCTTCCGGGGACCCCGCATTCTGCGCCCTCCTGGACGCCGGGGGAAGGCCCCTGGCGGGCCTCCCCCTGGCGGTCTGGGCCGGAGGGGAAGCCTTCCCGGGGAAGAGCGACGAACAGGGTCGTTTCCCCTGGCCCGGAAGCATGAAGGGAGGGCGATCGGGCCTCTGGTGGGGGCTGGAGGTCTTCCTTCCCCGTGGCCCTGCGGAAGCCTTCCTCCTCCGCCGTCCCCTCCCGGAGAGGTTGGAGGTGGCTCCCCTCCTGGAACGCCTGGAGGGACGGATCCTCCAGGAAGTGCGCTCCCGGCCCGTTCCCCTTCCCGGGGCGACGATCACCTTCCTGGAGATTCCTGGAGAGCGGATCCTGGGATCGACCCGGTCCGGCGGTGAGGGGGAGTGGGTCTTCCACCTCCCGCGCAAGATGCCCCGGGAGAGAGTGCTCTTGAGAGCGAATACGAGGGACGGCGGGTTTCTGGGCTCCTGGTTCCTGGGGAACCTGGAAGGCGTGGAGATCCTCCTCCTCTCCCGGAAGCTCCCGGTGAGAGTGGAATTCCGTCCCGGCCCTCCGCCGAAGGGGGCCTCCTTGCTCGCGGCCCCCAGGTTCTCCTGGGTCGGTGTCCCCTTCGAGACCCCTTGCGGCGGGAGGAATTCGGTCCGGGCCGACCTGGTCCCTGGTTTGTGGCAGTTCCTGCTCCTGGGCCCGGAAGGGGTGCCCCTCGGGGCCGGGGAGGTCACTGCGGGCGGGCGGGGAACGAGGTTGGAGGTGCCCTGCTTCTCCTTCCGGAAGACCCTCCTGGAGGGAAGGGTCCTGGGCCCGGAGGGGAATCCCCTGGAGGGAGTCCGGGTCTCCTTCCTCCCCACTTCCCTGGGGGAAGGGGGGCCATCCTTGCCCTCCGAAGGGGAGTGGAACCCCTTCCTGGCCGCCAGGGCCGCCGTGAAGGGGGAAACGGGCCGGGATGGGAGGTTCCGCCTGGTGGCGGGATCCCCTTGGAAGGGCTTGTTGAAGCTGGTCTTCGGCCCTCTTCGGGCGCAGAAGGTCGTTCCCCTCGCTCTACCTTGGGAAGGGGAGCGGACCTTCCGGCTCGAGGAGGGTGTCCCCGTGGACCTGGCGGACCTGGACTTCCGGGGGAGAGGAAGAGGAGGCGTTCTCCGGGGTGTCCTCCGCTGGGTCCTGGAGCGGCCCGGGCGGGGAAAGAGGGCGGAAGGACGGATCCGGTTCCTTCCCCTGCGCCTGGGCTACTTCCAGCCCGGGCCGTGGAAGCTCCTCCTCCTTGGCCCGGCCGGGCGGGGAGAGAGGGATTTCCTCCTGGAACCGGATCGTCCCGCCAGGCTCGCGCCCCGGTTAAGGTGATTCCACCGGGAGGAGGAGCCGGTCGGTGAAGGCGTCGGTGAAGCGCGGGGTCCCGGCCAGTTCCACGTATTGGATTCTCTCGGCCAGGTCCAGGGTCTCGTTCCAGGCCCGGTCGGAGAGCATGGCCAGGGCTCCGGCGCCTGCGGCGTTTCCGATTTGGCGGAAACACTCGCTGCCTATGGGGGGCACCATCCCGACCCGGAGGGCGCTCTCCACGTCCAGGTAGGTACCGAAGGCTCCGGCCAGGAAGAAGGTTTGGATTTCCCCCTCTTCCAGGCCCGCCTCGTGGAGGAGCACGTCCAGGCCGGCCCGCATGGCCGCCTTGGCGGCCTGGACCTGGTGGATGTCCTTCCTGGAAAGGAAGACGGGGTCGCCATGTCCCGTGAAGGCCGGAGGGACCAGTTCGAAACGGGGGCCTCCTTCACCCCGGACCAGGCGGGGATCCCCGGGTTCCCGGAAGCGCCCCGTCTTCTCGATGTATCCTCCCGCCGCCAGGCAGGCGAGGGCGTCCAGGATTCCGGATCCGCAGATACCGAGGGGAAGGCGTCCCTCTATGGTCGAGAAGGAGATCCTTCCTCCATCCATGGTGATCCGCTCCACCGCTCCCGGGGCGGCCCGCATGCCGCAGCGGATTCCGGCTCCTTCGAAGGCGGGCCCGGAGGCCGTGGAGCAGGACCGGACGGATCCCCCGCTCACCAGGGCGACTTCGGTGTTGGTGCCGATGTCCATGAGCACCGCCGGGCCGGGAGCCTCCAGGATTCCCGAGGCCAGGAGGGCGGCCAGGTGGTCCGCCCCGACGAATCCCGCCACGGCCGGGGGGATCCTGAGGATCGTCTCTTCCCGGCCCGGCAGGCCCGCCCGGGGGGCGGGAACCTCCAGGGGGTCGCGGGAGGCGGGCATGTAGGGCGCCTTTCCCAGGGACTCCACCGGGAGGCCCAGGAAGAGGTGGGTCATGGCCGGGTTGCCGACGAGGACCATCCGCTCCACCTCGCCGGGATCCCGGCCCACTCCCTCCAGGAGCCTCCCGGAGAGTTCGGCGAGGGCTTGGGCGAGGAGGGCCCTGAGCCGGTCCGCCGCGGAAGAGTCCTCCGAGGCAATCCGTATCCTCGTAATGACATCCTCCCCCAGGGCCGTCTGGGGGTTTGGGGCGCCGAGGGCCCGGAGCACCTTCCCCTCCTCGAGGTCGGCCAGGTACGCCGCCAGGCCCGTCGTTCCCGCATCGAAGGCGATTCCCAGACCATTTCCGGCCCCCCGGATCCTCTCCTCGGCCTGGAGGCGGATCTCCACCTGGGAGCGCTGGGGCGTGGAGAGGGAGTCCGCCGGAAGGAAGAGGATCGATTCCTCCAGGATGCGGGCCCTGCAGGCCAGGCGTTCCCCGGCGGCGAGCCTTTCCCTTCCCAGGAGGCGGAGTTCTTCCTTCGAGGGTGGGGAGAGAAGGCCCGTGACGAGACGGACCCGGCAGGCCCCGCAGGTCCCCATGCCCCCGCAGGGGGCGTTCAGCCTGATTCCGGCCCTGTGCAGGGCCTCCAGGAGCGGGATGCCCGAGGGCACCCGCACCTCCAGGTTCTGGGGCTGGAGGAGGAGCCGGACTTTGCTTCCCGCCGTCAAGGTTCCCAGGTCTTTCGGGGGGTCAGAGGAGCCGCCCCTTCCGGCGGCGGGTGGAGGGTGAACCGTTGCTTCGCTCCATCCGGTCCAGGAGGCGCTCCATTTCCAGCAACTGGCGCTGGAGTCCCCTGAGCCTCTCCCAGCGCCGCCGGATCTCCGGGTTCAGAGTCTTGGCTCTTCCGGGCCTGGAGCGTTCCGGGCCGGGCCGGCGGGTGGGAGGGGTCGGCCTTTTTCCCCGTGGAGGGGAGAGGAAAGCCGGGCCCCGCCGCGCTGGGGCGATTCCCTTTCCTTGGGCCCTGCTCCGCCTGGCGGATCTCCTTTCCCTCTTCGCCTGGGAGGCCTTCTCCAGGGAGGATTCCAGGGATGCCCTCCAGGCCTTCAGGGATGACAGGACGGATTTCAGGCCGGCCAGCTCCCGGGAGAGGGTCTTTCCCTGCCGGGCCAGGCTCGAGGCGATCTTCTCTTGTCCCTTCAGCAGGAGGCCGGTCATGGAGGCAAGGCGGCGTTCCAGCCTGGCTCCCGAGGAGGATGCGAGCTTGCGAAGGGCCGAAAATTCTCCGGCCAGGGCCTTCCGGTCCCGGCGGCGTTCCTCTTCGATCCTCTTGGCCTGTTCCTCCAAGTCCCGGAGTCTTCCCTCCGTCTCATCCAGTCTCTTCCCCGTCTCCCGGCGAGCCAGGGAGAGTTCCTTCTCCAGGTCTTCCCGGAGGCGGGCCAGAGCCTGGGAGAATTCCTTTTCCAGGTCCTCCCGGAAGCGGTCCCTCTCGCGGCGGGATTTCTCCAGGTCCCGGCGGAGGACTTCGTTCTCCTTCTCCAGCCGGGAAATCCTCTCCTCGAGGGATCCCGCTCGTTTCCGGAGGGAGTCCAGGGCCTGGTCCCGGGCGGCCCGGGATTCCCTGTGCCGGGCGGCCAGGCGGTTCAGGTCCTCCCGGAGGCGCCGGCCCTCCTCCCTGGGCATCCAGGCGCAGCCGGCGAGAAGGGAAGAAAGGAGAAGGACAGAGACAAGGCGCGTCCCCATGGGAAACCTCCAGGTTCTAGGGTCTTGCGCCTATTCTCGATCTTCTTCCTCTCCCGGGGAAGGGAGCTTTCCCGATCTCCTTCCCTTTTCTTCCAGGAGCCCCATCTCCTTGAGTTTCCTGTAGAGGGTCACCCTGTGGATTCCCAGTTCCCGGGCCGTCTTCTCCCGGTTCCATTGGTTTCGTTCCAGGGCCCGCTTGATGGTCTCTTCCTCGATCTCCTTGAGGGTGAGAGGGGTCGCGGGAATGCCTCTTTCCCAGGTGAGAGGGGTTCCCTCTCCGGGGCGGCGGATCGCCGCTGGAAGGTGCTCCACCAGGACGGGGCTGCCCGGCGGGCAGAAGATGAGGGCCGTCTCCACGGCGCTTCTCAGCTCCCTCACGTTGCCCGGCCAGGAGTAGCGCGTGAGGACCTCCAGGGCCTCGGGGCTCCAGCCGGCGGTCCTCTTCCCCCTGAGCCTGGAGAGGACTCCCAGGAAGTGTTCCGCCAGGAGAGGGATGTCCTCGGGCCTCTCCCTGAGGGGAGGGATCTCCAGGACGAGTACGGCCAGACGGAAATAGAGGTCCTGGCGGAAGGCCCCCTCCTTCACGAGTTTTTCCAGGTCCCTGTTGGTGGCGGCCACCACCCTGGTGTCGACCGTTCTCTCTTCCTTTCCTCCCAGGGGGGTGAAGGAGCGGTCTTCCAGGAACCGGAGGAGCTTGGCCTGGACGGCGGGCGGAGTCTCGCCGATCTCGTCCAGGAAGAGGGTCCCTCCGGCGGCCCTGGCCAGGGCGCCCTCCCGCTTTCCCCGGGCTCCTGTGAAGGCGCCGGCCTCATGGCCGAAGAGCTCGGCCTCCACCAGGGTCTCGGGGAGGGCCGCCAGGTTTAGGGCCACGAAAGGGCCCTTCGACCTGGGGCCCATCTCGTGGAGGGCCCGGGCGGCCAGTTCCTTGCCCGTCCCCGATTCCCCCAGGATCAGGACGGTGGCGTCGCTTTGGGCCATCTGGGGAATGAGGCTGAAGATCTTGCGGATGGCCCGGCTTCTCCCCACCATCCCGCCCAGGCTCTCTCTCCCCTGGGCCGCATGGCGAAGAGCCTCTTCGAAGGAGAGGTCCCGGAAGCTCTCCACGCCCCCGATGATTTCCCCCTGGGGATTCCTGAGAAGGGCCGTTCCGATCTCCACGGGAATCCTGGTTCCGTCGGCCCTGAGGATGTGGACCCGCCTGCCCGAGATGGAGCGGCCCGTTCTCATGGTCTCCTTCAGGGGGCAGTCGGTCTCGCAGACCTCGGCCCGGAGCACCTCGAAGCAAAAGGCCCCAAGGGCTTCTTCTTTGGGAACACCGGTGATCTCCTGGGCGGCCCGGTTGAACCAGGTGATCCGGAAGTTCTTGTCTACAGTGAAGATTCCCTCCGTGATGGAGTCCAGGATCACCCCGCTCCACTCCGGGGGGAGTCCTACGATCTCGTTCCCGCGGGGCATTGCCGTATCCAAGACCTTTCCTGAAAATCTGCCGAACTTGCCCAACCCTGAAAGTGGGAGAATTTTTCGGAAAAACAAGGGGGGAAGGAAAAGGCGGGCCGGCGATAGACTGGTCCGCCATGAACGGTCCTTTCCTCGTCGGTTCCGGGCCGGGCGGCCTTGGGAGAGACCTTTTTCTTCCCGGTGGTAAGTCTCTGGCGATTGCGGCGGGGATCCTTCTTCTTTTTTCCCTGGCCCTTCGGTTTCGGGATCTTCCCAGGCCCTACGCCGACGGGAACTCCAAGAGCGAGGCCATCCAGGCGGAGAACTACCAGATCGCCTGGAACTTCGTCCGCTACGGCTACGGCCCCACAAGGTGCCTCCAGGTGATGAATCCCCAGCCCGCTCCTCCCGAGCACTGGGTCTTCTACCTGAACCATCCTTCCACCTTCACTCTGCTCCAGAGCCTGGTCTTCAGGCTCGCCGGGGGAAGGAGTTTCACTGCGGCGAAGCTCTTGCCCCTGGCCGCCTTTCTCCTCCAGCTTGTCTTCCTCTACCGGATCGCCCGCCGGTTCCTCGGATCCACCGGGGCTTTTGCGGCGGTAGGGTTCTACGCCCTCTGGCCGATGACCCTCCTTTTCGGAGGTCACGCCAACTACGAGCCTTTCTGCCTCCTCTCTCTGCTCTTCTTCGTGGATTCCCTCCAGTCGGGACGGCCGGGCCGGGCTGCCCTGGCGGCCTTCCTGGGCGGACTCTTCGATTTTCCTTCTTTCTACGGGCCCTTCCTCTTCGTGGTGGGCCTCCTTCTTCCGGGGCTTCCCGGAAAGGAGAGGAGAGTCCCCTTCGCCAGGGCCTGGAAGATCTCCTTCCTTCTTGGGGCGGCGTGCCTCGCCGCCCTGGGAATCTTCTTCCTCCACATATCCATGGTGCCCAGGGATACGGGTTTCCTGGAATACTTGAAGACCATCTTTACCGCAGACCAGGCCTTCTTCGCCAGGGCGATTCACTTCACCTGGCCCGCCTTCCTGGAGAGCCAGTCCCGCTTCTTCCTGGCCGGTTTCGGCTGGACGGGCCTGCTTCTGGCCGGGGCGGGCCTCCTGGCGGGGGGGCTCCGGGGTCCCGTCCCCCTTCTTCTCGCCTGCGGGCTCTTCCACCTCCTGGTCTTTCGTTACCACGCCCACGTCCACGCCTTCTGGGGAATCTACCTGGCCCCGGGCCTGGCCCTTCTGGCCGGCAGGGGCTGGCAGGCCCTCTCGTGCCTTCCCCGTTCCCGGGCGGGGGCGGCGGTCCTGGGGGGCCTCCTCCTTCTGGGCGGGGGGGCGGAAGGGGCCGGCAGGTTCCTGGCCTCCCGGGCCTCGGTGGATTGGACCAAGCCCGCCAGGTGGGCCGCCTCTCTCCAGGAGATCCTCCCCTCTGATTCGGTGGCGGTCCTCTCCCATCCCGCGGCGCCCCCTTTCTGGGGCGTGGAATGTTACACGAAGAAACTGGCCGTGCGTAGCAATTTGCTCTATTCCAGGTATGACCTGGACAACCTGGCGGCTCTCCTGGTGAAGTTCCACCTGGAAAAGAGGAGGATTTTCGCCGTGGTGGAGGAGAAAGCGGCCGAAACCTTGGGCGTCGGCAAGGTCAGGGCCTTCATGGAGAAGGGGGTTTGCAGGGGAAGGTTCCTGGGCGTACTCCATCCGAAGGAAGAGAGAAGAGACCTTCCTTCTTTCCTCGTGTGGGATATTACAACTTCTGTATTCGGAGTCAAGCGGAAAAAGAGGGGGGGGTGACGCCGGGTCGGTACCGGGTCGGGTCGGGTAGTCCGGCTTCGCGGAACCCCCGGGCCCTCAGGATGCAGGCGTCGCAACTCCCGCAGGCCCGTCCCTTCCCGTCGGCGTCGTAACAGCTTACGGTCAAAGAGTAATCGACTCCCAGGCGGGTCCCGAGGAGGAAGATCTCCGATTTCTTCATCCTGAGAAGGGGCGCTTCGATATTCACGGGCCTCCCTTCCGCTCCGGGACGGGTTCCCGCCAGGAGGACCTGCCGGAAGGCCTCCAGGAATTCGGGGCGGCAATCGGGGTAGCCGCTGTAGTCCAGGGCGTTGACTCCCAGGACCAGGGTCCCCGCTCCTTCCGTTTCTGCAAGAGCGGCCGCCAGGGAGAGGAAGACCAGGTTTCTTGCAGGCACGTAGGTGGAAGGGATGCCCCGGCCGATCTCCTCCTGGGACCGGTTCTTGGGAACGGGTCCTCCGCCTGTAAGGGCCGAAGAGGCGAAGAGGGAAGGATCCAGGCGGGCCGTCTTGTGGGGTACCCCGAAGGAGCGGGCCACCTTGCCTGCGGCTGCCAACTCTTCCTTGTGGCGCTGGCCGTAGTCGAAGGAGAGGGCCAGGCAGTCCAGGCCCCTCTCTCTCGAGGCCCAGGCGAGGCAGGTCGCCGAGTCGGCGCCGCCCGACAGGAGGACGATGGCTTTTTCGGTCATGACCGGGATTATAAGGGCAAGGACAAGGGCCCTGTTCCACCTCGGAAGGGGGGCTCTTCGGTCCAGGTTGAGACAGGTTCCCCTTTCCTTCCCCTGAGGGAAAGGGTGGGAGAAACACTTTCTTCTCACCTACCTATAATCAAGTGGTGCTTTTCCGCCCCCCCCCACTCCCCGGGGGCGGCCTTTTCCCTTTTCCGTCCGTTCCCCCACAGCCTTCCAAGGAGGTCTTTCCATGAAATCCCGCAGGATCCTTCCGGCCCTGGCCTTGGCGGCGGTGCTCTTCTCCGCCGCTCCCTCGCCCAGGGCCCAGACCAAGTACTTCGTCGTGCCGGCGGCCTACGCCAAGGTGGAGGGGAAGAGCCGTAATACCTACCCCTTTTCCTACGACCAGCAGAGGACCCAGCTCGTCTACGACGGGAAGAAGCTGGGTTTCAAGGTGGGGGCCATCACGGAAGTGGCCTTCCGGAGAGACGGGAAATGGGCAAGCACCTTCAGCGCGAAGAAGCTTCCTTTGAAGGTCTGGATCTCCAACTCCCCCAGAACCGACAAGAGCGCCTCGGTCTGCTTCGCCCAGAACAGGGGTCCCAAGCCCCAGCTCGTCTTCAGCGGGACCCTTTCCCTCCCCCAGGCGGGCCCGCCCGCAACTGCCCCGGCTCCCTTCTCCATCGTGATCCCCTTCTCTCCGCCCTGGATCTATCGGGGAGGGAACATATGTCTCGAAATGGTCTCTCCCGGGCCCAAGAATTACGTCCGGTGGATGACCGACACCTTCTACAACAGCGAAGGAGGGCGGGGGACCGCCTCTTCGTACGGCCTGGCCTGTGCGCCCACCGGCCAGGGAAGCACTCCCAAACTGAGCATTTCCACCTCCCGCTTCCTGGTGGGGAAATCCCCCTATGTCACCCTTTACTCCTACCGGAACAAGGTTCCCTGCTTCCTCTTCCTCGGGGCCAGCAAGACGGCCTGGGGCTCGATCAAGCTTCCTTTCGACCTGACCCCCTTCGGGGCCAAGGGGTGCAACGTCTATACTGATCCCCAGGTGATCCTCATCGGCCTTTCCCACCCGAGCTATACCACGGGAACGGCCAAGTTCTGCTTCTACACGCCCGAGGATCCGTACCTGGTGGGCCGCCACTTCTACGTCCAGGGTTTCGTCGTGGATTCCAAGGCCAACGCCCTGGGCCTTCTCTCCACCGAGGGGTGGGACATCGGCCTGGGGACCTCTTCGGCCGTATGGGAGGGAGTCCAGACCATCTTCTCCCTCTATCCCGACTCGGCCAGCGGGTCCACCAGCACCGGTGCGAACGGCCACATCACCCGCTTCGGCGGGGCCCTGAACTGACGGCTTGAAGGGGACATGGAAGGCCTGCCGGCCCGGAGGGAACCGCCCTCCGGGTCGGTTTCCTTTCCCGGGGAGTGGTCTTTTTCGGACATCGGAGGTAAGATTCTTTTTCCCTTTCCTCCCATCCCTTTCTTTCAGCTCTTTTCCCAAAGGAGGCGCCGCATCATGGGCAAGACTCTCCTCTCCTTCTTCCTGCTCTCGGGCCTTCTCGCCGCCCAGACCCCCTTCACCGTCCCTCCGAAGATGGAGAAAGTGGAAGGGGGAAGCGACCACTGGATGGTGGGCCGTTATACCTTCGGCCGGGCCCAGCAAATTTATTCATCCTCCATCCTTCCGGGCCATCCCCTGGTGGTGAAGGGCTTCAAGATGCGCCGCGACGGGGTGCGTACCACCACCTACGAGGCCCACAAGATCGATTTCGAAGTCTACATGAGCAACAATTCTAAGGACCCGGCGGCCGGTTACGGCATGGCCTTCGCCGCCAACAGGGGGCCCGACTTCATGCAGGTGATGAAGAAGAAGGCCGTGAACTGGCCCGTCCTTCCCATCCCCGGGACCCCGCCGGCCCCCTTCTCCATCCTGTTTCCCCTGGACAGGCCCTTCGCCTACAAGGGGAAGGCCATGTTGATCGAGTGGGTCTATACGCCCAACCCGGGAAGCCCCAAGGTCCGCTACTATTGGTATACGGATGCCGAGAACTATAACAGCACCTTCAAGGGTGGGCCCGTCAAGGGGACCAAGGCGGACCTGGGCAAGGGCTGTCCCTCTTCCTTCATAAACCTGGCCTACCTCCCCTACCCCGGTTCCCGCCTCCAGTTCACCGGGTATTCCCAGGTGAACATGAAGAAGCTCCTCGGGTTGAGTCTCCTGGGAACGTCGGACACCAAGTGGGGACCCATCACCCTCCCCTTCGACCTGACTCCCCTGGGGGGACCGGGGTGCAAGCTCTACATCAACGTGGTGGCCGCCAAGACGGCCTGGACCGACCCCGCGAGTCCCACGGGAAGGATCGTCTTCACCTGGGGTTGCCTCCCCGTGGATCCCGCCCTTTCCGGGGCGGTCTTCTTCGAGCAGGAAGTGGTGGTGGATCCTTCCTTCAACGCCCTGGGCCTGAGGCTGAGCCGCTACAGGAAGTACGTCATCGGCACCCCCTTCACGGGGAGCGTCAAGGCCCTCACCTTCTACGCCTACACCACCAGCTCTTCCACCTACAAGCCCGGCCAGTGCTACGCCTTCTGGTGGAGCGCCCGGGCCAACATCCTCCAGTTCCTTCCCTGATCAGATCTCCCGGTCGATCAGGTTCAGGAACTCCATCCTCGTGGCCGCCTCGTCGTGGAAGCTTCCCAGCACCGACGAGGTGGTCATGACGGAATTCTGCTTCTGCACGCCCCGCATCATCATGCAAAGGTGGCGGCACTCGATCACCACGCCCACCCCCTCGGCACCGGTGGCGTCCATGACCTCACGGGCCACCTGGGCGGTGAGGCGCTCCTGGATCTGGAGCCGCCTGGCGTAGACGTCCACGATCCGGGCCAGCTTGCTCACGCCGATCACCTTCTTCCGGGCGATGTAGCCGATGTGGCATCGCCCGTAGAAGGGGAGCATGTGGTGCTCGCACATGCTGAAGACCTCGATGTCCCGGGCGATGATCATGTTGTTCGCCTCGGAATCGAAGACGGTGAAGTGCTTCCTGGGATCCTGCTCGTACCCGCTGAAGAGGAACTTGAAGGACCGGGCCACCCTCTCCGGGGTGAGCTCGAGCCCTTCCCGGTGGGGATCCTCCCCGATCTCCACGAGGAGCTCCCTGATCAATTCCGCCACACGTGCTTCGTTCATCCTTTCCACCTCCGGAAGAGAAGGCGCGTGAACTCCCGGTCCTCCACGAGTTCCTCCCTCCAGGAGGGGGGGACGAGATCCACCAGGGGCCGCCCCGTCCCGGGAAGCCTGAGCCCAGGATCCAGGTCCAGGAGGGGAATCGCAAGGAAGGGTCTCTCCAGGATCTCCGGGTCTGGGAGGACAAGTCCCTCCCGGGCCACCACCAGGTCCCCGTAGAGGACCAGGTCCAGGTCGGCGGGCCGGGCCTGGTGGGGATCGGGACCCCTCACCCGCCCCAGGGCCGCCTCGATTCCCCGCAGGAGGCCGAACTTGAGCTCTTCCGGAGGAAGGTCCGCGGCGACGAGAAAGGCCCCGTTCAGAAAATCCGGCTGGCCTGGCCGCTCCAGTGGGCGGGTCCGGTAGAAGGGGGAGATTCCCAGGAGGGTGGTCTTTCCTGCCAGGATCTCCATGGCCCGGAGGAGGTTGGCCCGGGGGGAGAGGTTGGCCCCGGCGGCCACGAAGGCCCGGACGGGCTCCCGGGAGGATGTCACCCCTTCTTCCTCCGGAAGAGCTCCACCGCCACGCTCCTGGCGAATCTCAGGGCGCCGGGTTTGTCCACCCGGACCCGGACGGCCTCCACCTTGGGGTTCTCCAGGCAAAGGTCGGCCACCGCCCCGGCCAGGGCCTCTACGAGAAAGAAGGCCGATCCTTCCACCAGGTCCACCACCCGCTTCTTCAGTTCCCTGTAGTCCAGGGTGTCCTCGATCCGGTCCGTCCCTGCGGGAAGGGAGAGGTCCGCCCAGAGGGAGAGATTGATCACCACGTCCTGCTTCTTCTCCCGTTCTTCCCGGTTGGTCCCGAGGATGCAACGGACGAGGAGGTCCTGGATGTGGATCCGGTCAGGGGGAAGTTCACTCATGGATCCTCCCGAGCAGGTTCCGGCCGCCGTCCAGGTAGAGGACCTGGCCCGTGAGGAAGGGTTCCGAGAGGAGGTAGATCACGGCCCGGGCCACCTGGGCGCCGTCCCCGGCGCGGCCGAGGGGATTGGTTCCGGCGAGGCGCTCCAGGTAGCTCTCGTCTTCCCCCGGAGGGGGAAGGACCAGCCCGGGAGCCAGGCCGTTCACTCGGACCAGTGGGGCGTATTCCAGGGCGGCTTCCCTGGTGAGGGTGAGGAGGGTCCTCTTGCCCAGGTGGTAGGAGAGGTGTTCCCTGTCGTAGTCGTGCATCCTTGCGTCCAGGAGGTTCACCGCCGCGGCGGGCCTTCCCTGGCGGGCGAGCTCCCTGAGGAGCACCAGGGGGGCGAAGGCGTGGACCTTCATGCTCGCCGCCAGGCCTTCCCAGGTGAGATCGTTCATCCGGTCCGAGGGAAACAGTGACGCGTTGTTGACCAGGAGGTCGATCGGGCCCGCCGCCTCGAGGGCCTCCCGGAAGAGCTTCTCCGGTGCGGCCGGGTCTTCCAGGTCCGCCTGGAGGACCCGGGCTGGAACGCCCTCCTCCCGGGCGGCCCGGGCGGTCTCCTCCGCCTCGGCGGCGGAGGACCTGTAGTGGAGGACCAGGCCCACTCCTTCCCGGGCCAGGGCCAGGGCGATCTCCCTGCCCAGGCGCCGGGCCGCCCCGGTGACCAGGGCCGTCTTTCCGCGAAGGGGGGTCTTGGTCTCCATGGTTCTCCCGCTCCGGTCTATCTCCTCCGGTGCCAGAGCTCGTAGGCCCCGGCCACGACGGGCCCCAGGGGGCCTTTAGGTTCCACCGGCTCCAGGTGCAACCTTTCGGGCGCCCCGGGGGCCAGGAGGCCGGTGAGACCCAGGGGCTCCTTCCGGCCCGGGAGGCGCTTCCCGAGAAGGACCCACCGGGCCCCCTTCGCAAGGAGCCGGGCCAGTTCCTTCTCTCCCTCGGGCCCTTCCAGGAAGAGGATCCACCCCTTCCGGCGGGCCCGGTAGATCACGTCGTTGGGGAGGTTCGCGAAGACCACCAGGTCTCCCGCCGGAACCTGCCGGTCCCAATCGAAGGGATCCACCACCCGGCAAGGGGCCAGGCGGTACCAGCCTTCCACCCTGGGCAGGCCCTCCAGGAAGCCGTCGGCGCCGTAGAGGAGGGCCAGGACGGCCAGGGCGGGAAGGCTTCCCCTGGGAAGGAGGGCCGCCGCCCGGGTGAGGCCCGAACCGGCGAGCCAGCACAGGGCGGGGACCCAGAGCATGAAGTAATAGTGGTGGAGGAAACCCGTCACTACGTAACTGTCGGCGGCGAAGTAGGCCGCCCCGGCGAGTGTCCACAGGGCCGGCGGGGCGAGCCAGTTCCTGGGCCTCCGCAAAAGGAGGGCCGAGGCCGCCAGGACCGTCCCGGCCCAGGTCCCCAGGCTGAGGAGGGCCATCTCCCCGACGACGCGGAACCACTCCGGGTCGAGCCAGCGGACCCAGTAGGAGGGGGAGGTCCAGGCCCGGAGGTTTCCCTTGGGTTGATACATGCTGGCCGGGAATCCCCCCGCCGTTCGGGTGACCCAGGCGAACCAGGCCGCCGGAAGGGCCAGGCAGAGGAGGCCTGCGGCGAGGCCCGCCGGCCGGAAGACCTCCTTCAGCCTTCCCCGCAGGGCGGCCATGCCCAGGTAGACCGGCGCCAGGAGGGCCGTGGGCGGGGTGACGCAGAGTCCCGTCCCGCAGACCAGGGCCCAGGGGAGAAGGAGCCTCTTTCTCCCGGTCCTGCACCAGGCGTCCCAGAGGAGGAGGGAGCCCAGCATGAAGGACTGTTCCATCCCGCCGTGGCGGGTTACGGCGGTGGAGAAAAAGGCGTGCAGGGGGGAGAGATCCAGGGCGAGCAGGGCCGCCAGGGCGGTCCAGGTTCCGCTCCACCGTTCCACGAGGCGGAAGAAGAGGAAGAAGGACAGGACCGTCAGGACCAGGTTGAGGATCCGGCCGTTGTGCTCGTGGAACCCGACCAGGTGGTGGACTGCGGCCTCCAGGGCGGGGAAGAGGGGGAGTTCGGGCACTCCCCGGAAGGGCTTCTTCTCCACGTCCCACCAGTGGACGGGATGAAGGATGTCGATGCCCTTCTCGTAGTAGTTCCGCGCCAGGGAGGCGGTGTCGCACTCCCTGACGGCGTGGAGGCCCAGGAAGGGCCGGTCCATGTCCTTCCACCTCACCCAGGCTCCGAAGAGGACCAGGGCCAGGAGGAGGAGGATCCTGAGGGTCGGCCCCGGCGGGGGAAGGGCGGGAGGGGCGTCCCTCCTTGCGGGTCGCCGGTCCTGGAGTGTGTCCTCCTTCATGGAGGCCGATTGTGGGGAGTGTCCGGGGCGGGGGAAAGGAGCTTTTCCCCGGGGGATCCCCCCTCAGGAGGCCCCTTTGCCCGTGAGGACCACCGGAATGGTCCTGAGGAGGAGGATGAAGTCCAGGGCCAGGGACCAGTTGTCGATGTAGGCCAGGTCCATCTCCATCCACTCCTTGAAGCCGATCTTGTTGCGGCCCGAGACCTGCCAGATGCAGGTGAGGCCCGGCCTGAAGCTGAGGCGGCGCCGCTGCCACCAGTCGTATTTCTCCACCTCCTCGGGAACGGGAGGCCTGGGCCCCACCAGGCTCATCTCTCCCTTCAGGACGTTGATGAGCTGGGGCAGTTCGTCCAGGCTGTACTTCCGGAGGAACCTCCCCACGGGGGTGATGCGGGGGTCCTTCTCCATCTTGAAGACCGGGCCGTCCATCTCGTTGTGGGCCAGGAGTTCCTTCTTCCGCTCCTCGGCGTCGATATACATGGAGCGGAACTTGAGCATCATGAAGGGGCGACCGTTCAGGCCGGCCCGTTTCTGCTTGAAGAGGATGGGGCCGGGCGAGGAGAGTTTCACCGCAAGGGCGATGGCCGCCATCAGGGGGGAGAGGACCAGGAGGGCCGAGGCGGAGACCACCATGTCGATGAGGCGCTTCAGGGTGAGTTCCAGGGTCTCCTTGGGACCCGTGAAGTAGGTCAGGAAGGGCACGTCCCCGACCCAGGAGATGGTCCGCCGGGCCACGTTCACGTCGAAGAGATCGGGGGCCAGCTTGGTGACGATCCCCGCCTCCTGGCAGGTCTTCAGGATCTCTTCCACCAGGGTGTAGAAGGACTTGAGGGGAAGGAGGACCAGGACCTCGTCCACGGAGCCCTCGGCCAGGATCCGCCGCAACTCCTTCGTGGTGCCCAGTTCCTTCACGTTTCCCGGAAGGGGGAGGGCCGAGGCCGGGTGTTTCCCCGCCTTGCTCTCGGGGGCGTCCAGGACGCCCACGACCTCCACGCCGAAGTGGGGGTTCTCCTCGATCGATTCCAAAAGAGCGTATACAGAGGGGTTGCGCCCGATAACCAGGACCCTCCGCCTGTCCCTGCCGGCCCTCCTCAAGGCGCGGAGCACAGTATAGAACAGGAACCTCCCCAGGACGTTGGTGGAAAGGCCCACCACGGCGAAGGCACAGTAGAAGATCCGGCGGTTCTCCAGGTCGGAGAGGAGCTGGACGGCCAGTACCCCCATGGCCATGGAGAGGAAGAGGGTGGCCAGGGCCGAGAGGGCCTCCGAGGGAATGGCCTCGGTGCGCTTGTTGTCGTAGAGGTGGAGCTTGCTTCCGAAGAGGGTCCAGGAGACGGCCGTGAGGGTGAAGAAGAGCAGGTCCGCCCAGTCGGGGTGGCACATCCCCGTCAGGTAGAGGGTGGTCTGCCTGGCCATCCACGTGGCGAAGCCCACGCCGGCGAGGTCCAAGAGGAGCAGGAGTTCGGCATGGCGGACCCGGTTCGCGTGGAGCATGGGTTTCCTTCCTCCCTGGTTCCTGGAATACCTTCCGGGTTTCCCCCCCGGAAGGGGCGACTCTTCCTTTCTTCTCTAGATCGGGGTGGGGGCCGCCGGGCCTTGACCTTCCCGGAGGTTTTCCGGGGTTCCCGGAATAGAGGTTCTTACTCTTTCAAGGAGTGGAAGGCCCCCTTGGAGAAGAAGAAGACCTGGTCCCCAGGTTCGAGGGAGGGGATGCGGGCCGTGAAGCCCCGGGCGGACTGGTCCAGGACCTCCAGGAACCTGGGCCGGTCGGTAAGCCGGCGGGCCAGGGACTTGGCCCAGCCCGGGGCGGGAGCGTGGACGCCGGGGGCCTTCGAGTCCAGGGCCCTCAACTCTCTCGAGAGTTTCCTGGGAGCCCCTCCCGGGAAGCGGAGGGTGACGACCTTTCCCTTTCTTTCGGCCCGGACCTCCTGGTCCGGTGAGCTGAGAACCTGGTGGACCCCCAGGAAGAGGCGGGGCTTGGGTTCTTGGGGGTAGAGCCAGTCCAGGGCCAGGGAGTAGGTGGCCAGGGGGGCGATGGGGGCGCCTTGGAGCTTTTCGGGGAGATTGAGGAGGAAGGCTCTCTTTCCGGGAGGGAGGGCCAGGACCCGGGCGTTCGTGGTCCTGGAGATCTCCCCTGCGAGCCGCCAGGTCCGGTTGTGGAACTGGAGATAGAGGAGGGGCGCCAGGAGGAGGACTCCCGTGAAGAGGGGCGAGGAGCGGGCCTTCCCGGTCCAGGGGAGGACCCCCAGGAGGAGGCATGCGAAGGCCGAGGCGGTGTAGGTGTAGCGTTCGCCCCAGGTGTCGGTGGTATGGAGTTTCAAGGCCAGGGTGGGAAGGAGGGCGGCGAGGAGGCAGGCCGTGAGAAGGAGCAGGGTTCGGCCCCTTCCCTCCTTTCCCGCCGCCCGGACCTGGAAGGCCCCCCAGGCGAGGCCGATTCCGGCGAAGAGGAAGAAGAGGAATTTCGTGGGGAAGGCGGGGAGGAAGGTCCTGAGGAACTGGAGGGGGAGGTGTTTCACCATCCTGGCCGGGGAGAGGTGCCTTCCGTTTCCGTACCCCCCCACCCATTCGCCCAGGGCGTAGCGGCGCCAGAGCAGGAAGAGGACCAGGACCAGGAGGAAGGGGAGGATCTTCTTCCACCGCCTTCTCGGGGGGACCGCCCCGGGAAAGAGGAGGAGGAAGGCCGGGACGACCAGGCCGTTCTCCTTGGAGAGCAAGGCCGCGGCGAAGGAGAGAAGGGAGAGGAGGAGGAAGGGCCTCCCCCTGTCCAAGGACTCCAGGAAGAGCAGGAGGGCCGCCAGGGAGAAGAAGGTGGCCAGGAGGTCTCCTCTCCCGGAGATCCAGTTCACCGGCTCGGCGTGGTTGGGAAGGACCAGGAAGAGGAGGCCCGGGAGGAGGAGGGTCCAGGCCGAGTCTCCCCGGGAGGCCCCCCCGCCGCCGCTCTTTTGGAGGCTTCCGGCCAGGAGGACCACAAGGAAGGCCGTGGCCCCGTGGAGGAGGTTGTTGACCAGGTGGTAGCCCAGGGGGTTCGTGCCCCAGAGGGCCAGGTCCAGGGCGTGGGAGAAGGATGTCAGGGGGCGGAAGAAGCCTCCCGGACCGTGACACCAGCACTCCAGGGGGCCCTTGGATGCAATGGTCCCCAGGATCCAGAAGTCGTCGGCCACGAAGAAGGCGGGAAGGACCAGGGCGAAGGAGAGGACTCCCAGGCCCAGGAAGAGGGGCAGGAGAAGGATGGGGACCTGGGGAGTGCGCCTTTCCATCGTGGAGGTTTTAGCCCGGCCCCCCTGGAGAGGGCAAACCTGGGACCGCCGGGGGGTCCTTGCTAAGTCGACTTCTCTCTCTAGAATTCCACCCCAAAAATTTCCAAACCCCTGCCGGAGGGCATGATCCATGGACACTTTTGACGTCGTGATCGTCGGCGGAGGCCCGGCAACCCGGATCTTCAACAAGTATCTCCACTTCTTCCGCCCGGAGATCCGGACGGTGGTGATCCGCGACGAGGAGCGGATCGTGAACCATTGCGGGACCCCCTACATCCTGGAGGGGAAGATCGAGTGGGAGCGGGGTCTCATCTCGGAGGATCTGGTCACCAGGTTCGGCACGCCGATCGTCGTGGATCCGGTGGTGGGGGGGTCGCCGGAAGAAAAATACGTGGAGTGCGCCTCGGGAAGGAAGATCGGTTACGGCACCCTGGTCTTCGCCACGGGGACGGACCAGGTCCTGCCGCCCATCCCCGGGATCGATCTTCCCGGCGTCCTGAAGGTGCGCCGCACCGAGGACCTTACGGCCTCCATGAAATTCCTGGAACCCGTGGAGAAGGTGGTGGTCCTGGGAGGGGGCTACATCGGGCTGGAGTTCGCCCAGGCCCTGCGGCACCTG
>Ga0256914_1001576_pt1 | contig 20232 bp, 16 predicted proteins | sample HulkmetaG_FD_191571 | JGI IMG/M metagenome (GOLD analysis project Ga0256914, IMG submission 191571) | Hydrothermal chimney microbial communities from Main Endeavour vent field at the Juan de Fuca Ridge, Pacific Ocean - Hulk | ecosystem: Environmental > Aquatic > Marine > Hydrothermal vents ... | reverse complement strand
AATCTATAATAAAATCCCCGACATTAGATAGTGTCCTTAAAGCTTCACTATCACTATCGCTGTCAAATTCACTTTGCCTATAGCTGACAGAGTTAATTTTTATATCTCCTCCATAAATATCTACGCCGTTTTTGATTTCTATATTTGCATTTTGTGAAGAATATGCATCAAGAGTAATATCGCCATTTCCGGCTGAAAGTTTGGAATTTTCTTCTAAAATTATATCAGGAGCTTCAAAGGTTATATCACCTCCATTTGTAGATATGCTTTTGTCGCTTTGTAAAATTATACTTTTTGTAGCCTCGGCAAAATAGTTGCCGGTTATTGCTAAATCTGATGAAATTGTAAGATTTTCAGGGTCCATATAAAACAGTTTGGCATCAATATAGCTTCCATCTAAAACAATATCTCTTTTTGCACTAAGTTCGAAAATACCGTCTTTTGCAATCAAGTGTGCATTTTTTGATGAAAAATTATCTCCTTGAGAATATACTTTTGCATCTCCTCCTGTTGACTCTATTTTTGCATTGTTTAAAAGTCCTGTAAAATTATCCGATTCCAAATCTATATCTTTAGCTTGTATTTTCCCATCGGTTAAAAGTGTACCACTTCCGCCAACAAGCATCATAACCCCATCTTTTTCAACTAAATCTACTGCTTCTTTTATTTTCGGATTATTGACAACATCTTGCAAAATTTGTTCAGCAACCTCTTTGGTTACAACAATATCTTGCTTTAAATTATTTGATGGATTATAATCAAATTTAATCAATCCCAACGAATCAAAATTGATATAGAAGTTATTGACTGCTCCTATCGCAATATTACCCGTTTTAGCAAGCAATACACCTTCTTGTTTTACAAAAGGTGAAGTTAAAACTATAAATCCATCCGGATTGACTGAAATCTTACCTCGCTGTAAAATATATGATGGAGCAAAATTTTGATTTTGTTTAAAAAGATATTTTTCATTTAAAAAATCGCTATCTTTGATATCAAGTGTTGTAGCCAAAAAACTATTGGTATTGATGCTGGAGCTTGCTCCAAAAACTATACCTGCCGGATTAATAAGAAATACTTTTCCGTTTGCATTTAAACTTCCTAGTATGGAAGATGGGTTGGAACTGATAACTCTATTTAAAACTACTGAATCGATAGAAGGCTGGATAAAGTTCACCGCTTCATTTTTTGCAATGTTGAAACTACTATAATTTATTATTGCCTTATTTGAAGCTGTTATATTGAGTTGATTTGTACTGCTATTGAATGAAACATCACCATTTACTACCTGTTGTCCTTTTGGTAATGCTTGAACATAAACAGGTAAAAATACCAAAGCCCATGATACAATAATCGATACAAACCGTTTCATAGCAGATTCCTTACCAAATCTTAGCATTCAAAGTTACATACAGATTCAAACTCTTATCATATTCATCATCTGTTGAATCTATCGGATAACCAAGAGATACTCTAAAGTTATATTTTTTATTTATATCCCCAACAACTTCTACTCCTCCGCCAAAAAGAGATTCTCTCCTGTTTTCTCCGGGTACAGGATTGTCAATCCAAACGCTTCCATAATCTAAAAATATCCCCGCTTTTAGATTGTGCTTTTTTAATCCAACTTTATATAATCCTTCTATAGAGCTGATAAAACCACTATCTCCCAATTTAAATCCGGACTTAAAACCTCTAACGGTTGTTAATCCTCCAATAGAAAACATTTCCGTAGATGGAAGTCTAAATGGGGAGTATTGACCTTTAAAAAGTGTAATTAAGTCAAATTTTTGATTTATATTTTTTGATAGAGAAACTTCTAAATATGATTTTTTAAATCTCTTTTTTTCATCAATTCTGCTCAGTATCGCACTATCATTTATACTTCCGGCGATTAAATCAAATCTTGAAAAAAGATTTAGATATGCATTTGAAAAACTGCCGTTTAATCCAAAGTCAATCAAATCGATATGCTCTTTAGAGGAGATTGAATCCAAAATATAATTTTTAGCCTCTTTTTTACTGTATTTAATATTGATATCCAATGCCGAAGTTATAGTTCTTGCAAGAGGTATTTTAAAAAATAAAGAGTAAATATAAGTATCTCCTTGTGCACCTAAATCACTAAAATCTCCTGCAGCCAAATAATCTGCATACACAAAACCGATACCAAATTTTGCAACAAGATTAGGCAAAGAGATATGGTATTTGGTAGAGATAAATTTTGTTTTTGCCGGAGCAAATGATACAACAGGAGAAACTACTATTTTATCGCCATCCAACACTAAATTATTACGACTAAAATATGCCCCTATTCTGTTTTTTGAAGTCGTGTCGGAACCAAGATTGTCATACCAAATATCAAGATGCATAGGCTTGGAATCTTTTACTTTTAAAACTATATCCGTACTATTTTTTTTGTTGCTTTTTTTTAGAAAAGACTCTACTCTTAAATCATCATATTCGTTTAACAGCAGTAGTGACCTTATCATTTTTTTATAATCAATAAAATCATTTTTTTTCAATGCAAACCCATCTCTTATAAAATTTTTGCTGTAATTTTTTGCATTTTCAACTTTTATGCTGCCAATTTTTCCGACATTGACATAAATTTTTACTATACCATTTTGAATTTTTTGTTGAGGAATTGCTACTTTTGTCAATTTATAGCCAATCTTTTTATAATACTCCTCAATCTTTTTCCTGATTTTTTTTATCCCATTGAAAGTTATCTCTTTATTTAGAAATGGAGATATTACCTCTTTAATCCTGCTATTGCGTGAAGGAAAAGTTCCAACAATAACGATATCTTTTAGAAAAAATGAGTTGTTGCTTTTGCCATATAAAAAAGTACTAAAAATAAACAAGATAGTAACAATTTTCAAAAGTTTTTTCATTTTATCCAACCACTAATAAGATTTTTACAAAATTTACACTATCATTATATATCATTATATTTTTTGATAAAATGACATTTAAGCTCAAAAATAAAATTTTTAGGTTTTTTATGGATATATTTTCTGGCAAAAAAATTAAAAATATTTTTCAAAGTATGATTACATCTCCTCTCTTTTATAATTTTTTGATTGATCTTATACCTACTTTTAATCTATCCAAAAAAGAGTTGCAAAAAATCGTAAAATATAAAATAGAAAAAGTGCCGGATTATGAAAAGATCTCTTTTATTAGAAGTTATTTTCTTTGGTTAGCTATGGAAAAACTTTATGGAAAGAGTACTTTTGGATTAGAGGTGGCAAATCATTTTTCACTTAAGAGTGCCGGAATTTTAGGTGAACTATTTTTAAATTCAAAAAACTTAAAAGAAGCGGTATCCATTATGAATCGTTATCTCTCAATAATTGTCGGAAGTGTAACTATGAAATATTATGAAGTTGATGAATTTGCTATATTTTCTTTTGAATTATCTCCTAGATTTTTAATACCGTTTAGCATAATAGAGTGTTTTGCAAAAGTTTGTCACAATTGGGTTTGCCAATACTTAAATATCAAAACTCTTCCTATTAAAGAGATACATTATAGTTATAAGAAGCCAAACCACTACTCATTTTACACAAAAAATTTCTATTTTAGTGAAATTTATTTTGATGATAGTGAAAATTATATTGTACTTGATAAAGAGATTTTTTATCTCGAAAATAAAAACTATTCGACTCCATCAACCGATTATGTGCTAAAATATGCTGACAAAATGACACAAAATATATTGCAAAAAAATGATTTTAAATGCAAAGTTAGAAATCAGATTTTATTACATATCTCAAAAGGAGTCTGTAGTATAGATTCAATCGCAAAAAATTTAAATCTAAGCACAAGCACACTAAAAAGAAGATTAAAAGAAGAAAATACAACCTTTAAAACAATACTTAACGATACAAGAAAATTACTATCTGAATCTATGGTAAAAGATACTGCTCTTTCCTTGGAGGATATTGCATATCTCCTTGGTTATTCAGAATATAGTCCTTTCTTTAGAGCTTTTAAAAAATGGTTCTCAAGAACACCTTCGGAATATAGAAGATTATATTAGATTTTAATAATCTTGCTAAAAATCTTCCAAGTGGTAAAATAGAGTTTTTAGGATCAATTGGCCCTGCAAAATTTATCAAAATCTCTATTGCAAAGTATCAGCACTACTTTGATAAAAGTCTAATGCATAATTTGAATAAAAAATTTACTAAGTGATTTTAAAGCGGAGGAAAGATTTGCATAGTTTGATTTAGAACTTCTGATTTTTAAAAAATATTATTATAACGATTGACTTCACCGATAGGTTTACCTGTTCGGTGCAAGGATTTGTTAGGCTTTAAGCTAATAATTTTGCAATTTCTATATTTTTTTCTACCGTGTTTATTACATCTTTTCTTATTCTTCCTCTTTTATCATTAGGAAGATTATTGATTTTAAATTCTAGTTTAATTAGTATTTTTTTAATTTCTATTTGTAGTTTTGAATTGATTTGTCTGCTACCTATTATGTTGTATAGCTTAATTTTTAAAAGCTTGTCCAAGGTTAGATTAGTATTGTCATGTATAAAAGAGTTAATCAACTGTATGATATTTTCTAAATCATTTACTGTTTCAATAGTAAAGAATAATGCAAAAAACCTTTCATAGATATTACTACTTTTCGTATCTAATGTTTTATTATAAAAATGTACCATTTTTGGTGTACTAAGTGTTAAATTTGAAATTGATGTAATCATATTTAATACATCAATTTTTAAAAAATCTTTAAAAGCATTTAGCTCCTCATCTGATATATCTTGATCTTTTGGAAATTTTAATCGAAAAAATCTTCTTACAAGTTGATCTTTATTAAAAATCTCTTCCCAATACCTCATTATATTTATATAATTTTCAACTGATTGTAAAAAATATTTTTCTTTATTATCTTTTTCGATAGAAGTGCCTGAAAGTTGTTTGGCAAATTCAGAGTAAATCATATTTAGAACAAAGAATTCTTCTTTTATTGATTTTAGCCTCTCTATTTCTAAAACTTGTTTTTGATTGAAGTTTTCAATTTTTCTTTCTCTTTCGTCTGTTTGAATTTCATCAATAACATTTTGGAGTTCCTTTTTTTTATCAGTAGAGATAATATTTTTTTCACTATTTATATCTTCAATATCAATTTGTTCCATACTTTCAGAATTATATAACAATCCTTCTTTTTGTTGTATATTAGGAAGTTTAAGAAAGTATTTTTGCATTTTATTATCTTTAATGTAGTCGTTGATTTTTTCTAAAAAAGTAACATCATCCCTCTTTAGTGCTGAATAGTATTTTAGTTCATCAATCATATTAATAATGTAGTGTTTGTTATTTATAATTAATTGATAAAAATCTTTATCACTAATCATATATAATGTTATAAAATAATAATAAAAAACTCTATATGAAAATTGAACTAAGTTATTATTTTTTATTAAAATTCTTCTTTGATAAAAATAATTTAGTATATCTTTTGCATCAATATCAAAAGCAAAGTGTTGTTCACTGTAATCTATTATTGCTTTCATTATTTTATCTTCTTTAATAGCTAAACTACTATTTAAAAAATAAGTATATGCTATTTCGGATAGTATATCTTTTTTATCGTTAAAATCAATTTTTCCATTAAATGTTTTTGAAAGATCTGCTTTTTCAAGTAAATAATCAAGAAAAACATCTATTATTTGAGGTTCATTTTCTCTAATGTCAATTTTTTCAACATACATCCATGATAAAAGAGTTGTTATAAATGGATTAGAAGGCAGTTTAAGTCTATTTATTGTTTTTATTACTTTATTTGATATTTTGTTTTCAATCTCTGCAGGAACTATATTGTGAGTTAAAGTTTTTTTATCTTTTTTGCGAAGTGGTTTAATAAGTAGTTTAATGAAATTATTTTCAATAAACTCATCATGATCAAAATTTAATAAATTTTCATCTTGAATATCGTAATCCTTCATAGTAAATGAACCAATAATAAGATTATCCAACTTATGAATCTTTTGTAGAAGTGAAGAATATAAGTTCTGCATATCATCAATTAAAAATAAAAATCTTTTTTCATCAATCATTTTTTTTACATCTAATCTTTTTTTATTGTCATAAAACTTTTTTAAATATTCTGTGATTTTTGCAATAAATATATCTATACTTTCAACTTTATATAGTTCAGTTCCAGAAATATAAATGGGTAGATAATCATTATAATTTTTTAAGCAATAAATATTTAGTATGTTCATTAGGGTTGTTTTACCACTTTCTTTTTTTCCTGTGATAATAATATTTTCTTTGTATTTTATTATTTCATCCAAAGATAAGCCATTATCTTCTCTTTGATTTTCATCTTTTTCTTTAGTGTACTTAACAATTTTTGGATGAGTATAAATTTTCTCAATATCATGATTATTTTTTTCTGATGTTAAATTTATTGCAAGATATTTGTTTATATTATTTTTTAAATTAGGATATATTATCGAACATATATGCTTATTTCTAATAGCTTTCGGTGCTTTTTTCATCAAATTGATATTTTCTATTGGTTCTAGTTGAATTACCTCAAAAGAATTTTGTTTTTTATTAAATTCATTTTTCTCAATTAACAATTTACATTCATCTATATAATATTTATATATAGAAAAACCATTTTTTTCATTTTTTGGATGATAAAGAGATGTAGCATTTAAACTTATTATATCTTTATTGTACATATCTGTAATATGATAGCCATCATGTTGATGTTCATGACCAAAAAAAACTATATTAAATTTGTCAAGTACAAGTTTCTCAATTTCTTTTTTATTTTGAAGCCAGTCTATAGGATGATGTAGATTTAATATTTTTATAGTGCACTGTTTTATTTCATTATATGCTTGCATCAAAGAGTCTTCATCCAAATAAAGGTTACCATAATCCTGCGAACTCCCCTTCATAAAAAGACTAGTATTTATAGCAACATGACCAATTGATATTCCTTTGGTCTCTATCTTATTTACTGCGTAAAGTGGGTTATTTTTAATTATCGATCCTTGATTCAAATTATCTATAAATTTTAAATAATCTTCAATTTCTTCTATTTTTCTCCTTCCGTTTACTATTTCAGATACAACTTTTTTATTTTTTTTATCAACTATATGTGTTCTTAAGCCATCAAAAACAACTTCATCTCTTTTATTTAGATTAACATCATGATTACCTATTGTAAATAGGCAGTTATCAATTTGTAATTTGGTTGCGGAGAGTAAAGGAACAATAAACTCGTCGGTAACTTTTCTAAATTCTTCTTCTGACGGTTTTTGTAATAAATCACCAGAAAAAACAATAAAATCAATATCTTTATTTTTTAGTTGATTTAATACTTTTTCTTTTAAACTTTGTAATTTTGTATCACTTGATTTAAAATGTAAATCAGAAAAATGTAAAATACTTACTGTCATTTGAATACCTTTTATAAATACATAGCCTAACGGTGGACTTGAGCCAATAAGAACCCGTTAGGGGTTCTTATTGGCTCCAAAGTGTTGTTAACTTGCTTGTAGATGTGTTTCTTCTTTAAGCCTTTCAGCTATCCATACTTTTATAATAGATTGTCTTGTAACACCTATCTTTCTTGCTTCTTTATCTAATGCTTCAATAACCCACTGAGGGAAATCAATATTTACTTTTTTAGTATTCGTATTTAGAGCATTTGGTCTTGTTGCTTGTGAAAAGTTAAGATAATCACTTATATCTTCACCATTATCAAATTTCTCGTCAAACTCTTTAGCTGTTATTGTTTTCATAGTTTTTCTCCTCATTTTTTCTACATCTTCTGACACTTATTATTCTAGTTGTATTTTTTCTTATAGTAAATATTGCAACAAAGCATTTCGTAAATATTTTTGAGATGAGAGCATAGCGAATTTCATTATCGACAATATTTGCAGGGATCACAAGTGCTTCTTCATCTTGCCAAAGCTTTTGTGCTTCTATAAAGTCTATACCATGCTTTTCTTTGTTGATTTGACTTTTTTTCTCATCATACTCAAATTTCATACTAAGCCTTTTTATATAAATATAAAAAGTATACTTAAATTATACTATATTTGTCAAGGGGTGATTTTGTTTTTGTAGAAGTTAACGGTGAACTTGAGCCAATAAGAACCCGTCAGGGTTTCTTATTGGCTCCAAAGTTTTGTTAGACTTAAAATAGTGTTTTTTCTTGCAAATTTATCTTTTTTAATACCTCACTATCTAAATCCTCTAAACTTCCTATCAAAATAGGGCTGTTTGGATCATGTAGTAATTTATTTTTTTCTACAGTTGTATCGCTAAAAGTTGCATAACAATATGTGCAACCATGCGAACAAGTATTATAAATTCCTATATCTACACTTTGAACACAACCACACTCTTTTCTCTGGTTTTTGTCTTTTCCAATATGTAAATTTATATTAAACAGTTTTTCAATCAACTTATCATCTATACATTTTCCATGTTTAATATTAAAACTGTCTAAATCAATTTCTTCAGAACAACTTTCAATAATAATATCTTTTGAATTGGCTATTTTAGATAATTGTTTTGATAATTCATATACTTTAGTTTTTGTTTCTATAATATCTGAATATTCTATTTCGGATAATTTTTTAGTTATTTTTTTGTAAGGGTCAGCAAAGCTTATAACTACTCTATTTGTATATCCTTTTAACAATGTTGAAATTTTATCAAATAATCTTATGTGTTCTTCAATAGGTGTATATTTTGTTAAAATAATTGGATCATATCGCCAAATAACTTTTTCTTTTCCAATCTTTTTACTAAGTTCTTGAAATGTTTCTATTGCTTTGTAAGGGTGTGGAGTATGTCTCTCAAGTTCTCTTGGATATCCTGTTATTGTATATTGAAAATAATAGTTATATCCCCTCTCATCCAATTCATTAAGATATTTCATAAGAGGTTTGGGATTTCTTGTCCAAAATACAATAGCATCAATATATATAGGACTCAAATCAATTCTTCGTATTTGTTTTGCATTGAATGGATTTTTAATTAAAACATACTTTTCTCTTATTCTATTGATAAACCATTCAGAATAAAATGCCGGTATATCTGTTCTTCTACTTGCACTTATAATCATCAAGAACCTTTTTGATATAAAAAGAATATTGTTTTATTTGGTTCAATTTTTGAATCAAAAGAAAAGTTATTTGTAGTATCGCACAAATTATCTGGAATAGAACACACATTAAGTTTAGTATCTAATTCGGTATAATTATCGCTATAAGCATTTTCAATATTAAAATAATATTTTTCAATAAGTTTAAAATTATTGCTTTGCATAAATCTATCAAAATCATCTCTACCCATATTATAATGATTTATATCATTAAAAATAATATATGCTTCAGTAGGTAAAGTTTTTAAATCAATTGCAAATCTATTTAAAAAATTTCTTTCACTGTTGTGATTTTTTAATGTAGAAAACAATTTATTTAAAAATATGATATCTACATTATTATAATTAATAGGTACTCTTGTTAAATCTGCTAAAATTGGTATTGCATCTTGAGTAATATCTCTCCATAAAGGCTCAATATCAAATCCAAAATAAGAAAATAATTTAAAATTCACTTCATTTTTTTTAATATATTTTTCCATAGCAATATAATCCGGAGAAAACCCTGAACCAAGAGAATATATATTGATATTATCTTTCTTAAAACTTTCTAGTATTTCACTTTTTTTTAAAAATGAGTATATTTCATTAACATATGCTGGTCCATAATTTATAGTATAGTAACATAGTTTCTTCAAACAATTATAGGTATCAGTCCCACTACCATAGAAACTATTTCTTAAACATGAAAAACAAGTTTCTTTTGGATCTTGACCGAAATCACTACAATTATGGAAATTATTTATTAAATTATTACAATTATTAAGAATATTTGTCATAAGTTTTTAAATCCTTTTTTAATTTATTAGTCTAACGATCAAAGTAAGCTAATAAATTAGCCGCAGGGTAATTTATTAGCTTCTCTGGTTTGTTATATCCTTAATTTATGGGAAAAACTTATAAATTTCTCTTCTATGCTTAACAGTTTCAACTATGATGATATCGTTTTCTTTTTTAATACCAACTCTATAGTCACCAAATCTGATTTTAAAATAGTCTTTATATCCTGTCATTTTTTCTATTTTGCCAATTTCACTAAGACTGTTATAATTTGGTAAAATATCAAAAACAAATCCTTCAATATTACTTTGATATGGATTTGGTAGTTTTGAAAGCTCTTTTAAAAACTTTTTTCTAAACTCAACTTGCATTTTCTTTTAGAGATTTATAATATTTTTTTGCATCTTTTAGAGATAATTTTTCATCATTTTTATTATCTTGCATAAATTGATATAAAGCATAGTTTTCTAAAGTCTTTGTTATTTTTTCATAAGTTTGTATATCTAATTGGACCGCTATTTTATGATTATGGCTATCTACTATATAATTTGGTTGAAGTTGCATAGCTTATCCTTTTTTATATAAATATGTTTGCTACCATTTTATCAAAATCTAAGTAAGAAGTCACTTATGATATCTTCAATTTTTAAATTTGGTTGGTTATTGGCATCGGATATAACGACTGACTTGAGAAATATTTGAGCCGCAGGGTCAAATATTTCTCTCCAAGGTCTTGTTAAACTCTCTTTGTAGCTTTTAATCTCAATCTTACATAATCAGCTACCCAACCATCTTCTTCTGAGTATATCTTTGGCTTTAATATGGCTCTTACTTCTTGTTTAAATTGCTTTTGTTGTTCATCTGTCAGATGAGATACAATACCATTTGCAAATATATCTAACCAATTTGCTATATCATCAATTTTTGTAGGTCGTGGTATAAGCTCAATATACTCTACATTAAAGCCATTATTTTCTAAGAGTTGTTTATATTCAGTGTCTTTTGGAAAATACCAAGGATTATTAAAACTACCAAATTCTTTATGATTATCAAAAACCTCTTGCATAGCTTCGGTTAAATATTTGATATTTCCATATCCTCCAAATTCAGCGATAAATCTTCCATTTGATTTTAGTGATTTTGAAATCTTTTTGATAGCCTTATCAGCATCTTTTACCCAATGTAATACTGCATTTGAAAAAATTGCATCGAATTCATTTTCAAATGTAAGCTCTGTTGCACTCATAACAAAAGCTTTTATCCCTTTTTCTTTTGTTCTTTCAACCATGCTTTCGCTCAAATCTACTGCTATTACATTAGCACCTAACTTTTCCATCTCAACTGCTAAAGTTCCATCACCACAACCTAAATCTAAAATATGTTCATCTTTTTTGGGTTCAAGTAAATCAATAACAGGAGATGCCAAATTTGATACAAAGTCAGCATGTTTATTATATTTATCTGCATTCCATTGGTTTGTGTTGCTCAAGTATATTCCTTTTGTAGTTTAACGCTTGACTTGAAGGACAAGGTACGAATACAACGACTTCATCAATCTAGTAAAACTTTTGATAATAGTTTAGCTAGATTTGTCTTAAAAAGCCGTGAGTACCTTGTTCTCTTCCACGGATTTGTTACCCATAACCAATAATTATTTCCTACCTGTTAATAAAAATACACCGTATTCTCCATAAGGTTTTATAACATTTCCAACTGTTTGAATTTTCAAATTTTTAAAACCAACTTTTTTTGCTATATTTAAAAATTCATCTCTATCAAAACCAAAATGAAATACTCCTGTATCTTCTTTGTGAAATGTTCCATCTTCTGTATCTAAGTCTGATAATGCTATTGTGCCATTATCATTTAACATGTTATAAAATTTAATAAACAATTTTTCTATATCCAAAACATGATGAATTGTCATAGATGATATAATATTATCAAATTTCATATCCAATATCTCTTTTGATAAATCAATTTGTTTTATATTTACAATACAATCTAATTTATCTATTTTTTCGGATAATACTTCATTCATAGATTTTGACATATCAACTGCTGTAATGCTATTTACATAAGGTGCTATTTTAGATAAAAGCAATCCAGTTCCTGAACCAAAATCCATAATATCCATATTTTTATTATAATCTATCTCTTTTAAGATTAGATTTGCAATATTGGTTACATTATCAACTCTTCGTTTTTCATTTTCATAATTTTTTGCTTTATGTGCAAAAAAATCTTTATTTTCTGTTTTCATATTTTACTCCATTTTATTATATAAATAACATTCCAATACCCATTAGAATAAATAAACTACCAGATATTTTATAAAAAATACTTAAGCTTTTTTCATTAAAAAACCAAGCTTTTGCTGTTTTTGAGATATATCCATAAAATAATAATGAACAAAAAGATATAATCATAAATGTAAAAGTCATTATTAGAAATTGAGGAAATATCACATAATCTTTTGAGATAAACAAAGGAAATATAGCTGTAAAAAACAATATAGGTTTCGGATTTGTAGCAGCTACTAAAAAGCCTTTTTTAAATATTTGTTTGTGGTTAATATTTTCTAAATGGTTTTTATTATTTTGAATATTAAATGTTAAATGTTTATTTAATATTTGCATTACACCTAAATATATTAAATATCCAGCACCAATAATTTTGAGTATCAAAAAAAATATATCTGAACTTTTTAATAATGCTCCAACTCCAAACATAGCTACAAATGATAATAAAAATAATCCTAAAATATTACCAAAAGTTGAAAATACAACTGCTTTTAAATTGTATTGTATGCCATTATTAATAGCTAATAATATAGCAGCACCTGGACTTGTGATAGTTAAAAATGAGATGATAACATAAGCCAAATAATTATTTAAATCCATTTTAAACCCTAATATTTATTTGCTATAATAGCACTATTTAATTCTTTTGAAAAACATCCATTTTTAAAAATATTGTTTACTCTTTTTTGTTGTAATTTTTCTATTGCTATTGTATCAAATTCTATTTTATATTCTTGTTTGCCATTAATTGATATTTTATATAAACTTCCAAGTTCTGGTTCAAATGTATTGACACAACCAACAATTGAGCCTATTTTTTCTTTTAGTATTTCATTGGTTTGAGATATAATTTTTATATCAATAGGAATTATAGCAAATAATTGATGTCCAGCTTTACAAATGCCAATATTTTCTGGGTAATTCAATATCTCATAGCCATCTGTTCCAAAATCTTCGCTTACTGCTAATTGGAAATCTAATTTTATATTTTGATGTATCCATTGAATATCTTGAAAAAATTGTATTCTTTGTTGTTTTGATAATACCAAATGTTCGTAACCATTACCATGATTATAAAAATTATTAAATCTTAGGGTTTTAATTTTTATTTTATTAAAATATTTAACATATTTTATAAGCATATCTTTTGAATGATTGTGTGTGCCTATTGTAATACCAATATTTATATCAATATTGTCTTGATTGTTATTATTAAAATCAGATATTATCTTTTCTACTTTTTCAAAATCTTTTCCATGAAATATACCTTTGATTGGATAATATTCTTGAATATTTAAATTTTCATCCAATAACCCATGAAATGTAATAGCAATTGCTCCATAATTATAATCTAATGCCATTTGTAATAATTTTGAACTATCATTTGAGAGCAAAGGTTTTCCACTTGTCCATGCTTCACCTTTTTGCATTGTTTTTGTGTCTTTTAAACTTTCGCCCTCCTTAAAACTCCTATTTCTTGAAGTTCCATATATTCGCATTAATTCACCACCATAAGCAAAACTATCTGTATATCTTGGATAAGTTTTAAAGCCTTGCTTTATCAAAAAATCAAATATTTTTTTACCTCTTTCTTTTATTTCAATAGGTGTCCATTTTTCATTTTTACTTACTTCTATTTCACTATAACTTCCATTAGAAAAAATTTCTTTTTTATTTTCTTTATCATAATTTTTAGCATTAAAACAATTATTTTTTAAACTAGAGTTTTTAGAATTGGATAATAATACTAAATTGCCTAAAGAATGCAAATTACGATATTTTTCTTTTTTACTTAAATGAGAAAATTCATTAATCCAACATTTGTCTTTTGGAGTTTGTGGATAAATATGTTCTATTGTATCTTTGTTTATTTCTTCCCATTGTAGTTTTATTTCACCTTTTGCTTTTTCCTGTAAAAATAATTCATATTCATATAATAAATATTTTAAACCTTTCCAGCTATACCAACCCTCATAATCTTTAAAATGATTATTAATAGTATTTTCAAAAGCTTTTAAATCAACCCATTTATAAGTATTTTCATCATCATATAATTCATTTTTTATATTTTTTATTAACTTATCAAGGTCTTTGCTCTTAAAAAATTTATTAGCATAACTATAGATTCTATTGTTACCAGTATCTCCTCTTCTGCTTGAAATTATAAAGACTAAAAATGTATAAAATTCTGCTAATTTTAATATTTCCACAACTTTTTTAGTATCTACCTTTTCTACCATAATAGCCATAATTATTGGTTTAAAAGCACTAAAACCTATTCTATTAAGTTTTGACAACCATTTTTTTATTTCTTCATCATAGGAAGATTCAGCTGGATTCTCAATATAATAATACTCTATAATTGATTTCTGAATATTTAAAACATAATTTTTTATATCATCATAGTCTATGTAAAACTCTCTATGATTTTTCTTTAGTTCTTTAGCTATTTCTTTTACATCATCATTATATTTATTTAAAACTTTTTGTTGTGTAAAATATTTATTTAACAAAAAATCTTTTTCTACATTTGCTACACTTCTATCATAAGTAAAATACATTATCCAATGGTCTTTTAAAAACTTATCATCATTTATTACTTTATTAGGATTTTTACCCAAATATTCATATATGGTTTTCCAAGCATTATTTATATCTTTTCTAAGATTATTAATTTCATCTTTATCATGCCCTTTTAACAATGTAGTTAAATAAATTAATCTATTTTTTAATAACTCTAATGTAGTTAATGGTTTTCCACGATTATTCATAGTCTCAAATGTTACAAATTCATCTAACTCATCATCAATTTCATAAAAATTAAATTTTAACTGTTTTATAACTTTTGTGAATAATTTTTCTAAATCATCTTTATTAAGTTTTTCTATTTTTTCTATAAAAAAATCTTTTGCAAATTTTAAATTTTTTGTATATAGTGTTTCATTTGCTACACTATAACATTCTGTGTCTTCTAAGTCTAAAACTCTTGTTTTAAAATAACAATCACTTGGATTATCTTTTTCATAACCAAAGATAACTTTGATATTTTTACCTTCTTTTCCAATCTTTCTAAAAAGAAATTTTTTTACATAGTCAATTTTTTCTTTATCATCAATCCAATCTTCATTATCAAAATTATCCAAAATTACCTTGATTAGTATCATAATAGTTGTAAGTCTTTGTTGCCCATCTATAACATGATAATATTCATTTTTTTGTTCAACTGTAATCATTCCTGTATAATGAATTCTACCATCATCTAAATTATTTAAATCACTCCAAAAATCTTCTAATTGTTGTTTACCCCAAGCATAACCTCTTTGATAATCTGGAATACGAAAAACTTTATCATTAAAAAGCTCTGATAATGTTTCTAAATTATTATTTGCCATCTATGTTCCTTTTTTTTGACTTCTAACGACAAAGCTCACCTGCCGCTATGGAGTGCTAGTGGAATAGCGGTCAGGTGGAGCGCTTTGTTATGTGTTTTCATTTATTATAAACAAACAAGTTGCATAAGTATTGTATTCTCTCCCTTCCCAGTTAAAGCTCAATTTTAAATTTTCAAAATCTATATCTCTGTTTTTATTTAAGTAATTATTGATATTATCGTATAGTAAATTTTTATTTCTTTTGAGTTTCCAGCTTTCTTCAATATTATTTCTATCAATCAAAACAATAAAAAATCTGTTTGCGGCGTCAAATCTTCGTGTTCCTTGATTTTCATAAAACCACCTAATTAAATTTACAGGATGTTCAATAGTTTCATCAATAATCTCCCTGCGAGTTTGATGAAAATCATTTATAAAGTCCTTTGAAGCGTTTGTGTTTTGTTCTGAAATTTTAGTTAATAAATCAGCAAATAGTTCTTTGTCTTTCAAATCTCTGTTAATAGGAATATTATTATTCCTTGCAAATTCTTTTAATTCCGTTAATTCAGGTCGTAAGCCAAGTTCTTTGCGTTTTTCTTTCATATAACCGTCAGGGAAGTATGTAACTTTCAAATCAAAAGGAAAGTTTTTCCAAAAGAAATCTACTTTTTTAACAAGACCAACAGCAGGTAAAATATCATGGTGGTCTTTGAACATATCTTCTATTAAGATTGATGACCAGTGATTATACCAAGAACTCAATATATAACCTTTTAGACGTGGGTTAATATCATTTTCTATTTTTTTAACAAGTTCATCAAAACCTTGTATTTTTTTGATGTAGTTATTTACAATTGTTTGCTCTACTGCATTTTGATAAAAACCACCCCAGTATAAAACAGGTAGCCTATAAAGTTGATTATATAAATAATCTTCATTTTCTCTTCTAACAGCTCTTTCTTCTTCATAAATTTCAATAATAAATTCATCTATAATTTGCTCATCAATATTCCGGCAAAACAAAAAGCTAAAAAGTTGTCTTCCTTGTATTCCATTAATATCTACATTTGCTTTATCTGCTAATCTTTTCAATATTTCTGTTCTTGAAAGTGAACGTAATTTCAAAAAATATATGCCATATTGATGATTAAAAATTCTTTCAAAATCATTATTTTTGTAGTAGTCATTTAATTCATTAAATATTTGTTCCATATTACCTTACCTTTTCATTTATAATTTTTATTACTTCTGATAATTGAAAAAATTCGCCTTTTTTAAGAAAATACTTAAATATTTGATTTATAAGATTATAAACTTCTTTATTATCTTCTTTATTGATTATCTTAAAAATCTTATTTTCTAAATAACTTTTGTGTTCCTTTAATGAACGAATTTTAATATCACCTGATTTAGGATAAATATCTTTTTTAAATGTCAAAACAAAATCTGTTTTTAATCCTTTTTTTCTATTGTCTTGAACAACAGAATTAGCTGAATACCCAAGAGTATCAATATTTGATAATTTAAATCCTATTTTAGAAAGATTAATTATTAAATTAATCCAAGTGTTGTCATCAAGACTATTGAATATTAATGAAAAATATCTATTAGGTTTTAAGATGCGATAAATTTCGACAAAAACATCATTTATTAATTGATTGTAATTGTTAAGATTTTTATTTCTTTCTTTTGCATTACTTATGATTATTTCGTCTTTAAAATTAGCTTCTTTTTTTAACCAAGAGTTCCATAATATCCCTAATTCTAAATAAGGTATTCTATCCCCGTGTGGTGGGTCAGTGATTATATAATCAATAGAATTATCGGGAAGATTTTTTAATTCTTTTTGTGCAGGTTTATTTAATAAACAAAGATTATTGTCTTGGTCGATAATGTCTTGTATATTTTGCGTCTCATTGATCTCGTAGCTTGTATAAAGTTGTTCATTTTTTGCTTTTATAATTTTTTTAAATCTACTTTCAAAGTTCTTCCAAACATTTATTTCAAAATAATCTTTGGGTGTCCAATATCCAATCACCCAACTCCCAACTTCTTTTTTTTCTGTAGTATTTCCATAGTTTTTTCCCCTACGTTTAACAATAAATACCATTTTACTACTTTGCCCAACACTTGATGTAAATACAAACTTTAATAAGTTTTTAACTTCTTCATCTTCAATCTTTTCTATCTCATTATAAAGAATAGAAAGAGCATACAAATTTCGGGGTGTAAATAAATCACAAACCCTTTGTCCCTTCTTTGTATTAATTCTTGAATTATGAAAAAATGGTGTTTTAGGATAAAAATATGGAATATCATCTATCTTAATCTTTTTTGCATTTTTCTCATCTTCGCTCAAAGGTTTAAAAACCATTTTCTTTCTGTTGCCATTGGAATACCAAATCTCTGTCAGTTTATCTCTTTCCCAAATAAAATGTGTTGCGTAAATTGCATTTCCATCTCGTTCAATTTTATATAATTCATCAATTTTATTTTTTATTCTGTTTTTTATGTCTTCAAAAATTCTTAATACTTCATTTGTATTAATTTTTTTTAACATCTGCTCTGTGATGAATATTGCGGATGGATTAATATCAATTCCAATAACTTTTCTACCGAGAATTATACTTTCTATAACTGATATACCGGAGCCACAAAATGGGTCTAAAACAATTTCGTTTTCATTAGAATATTTTTCAATGAAAGTTCTAATTATATTATATGGCTTTTTCGACCAATACTTATGCATAGCATATATGCCGGTATAAGTATCGGCTTTATAATGTCCTTTTTTTTCTGTTCTAAATAATTCCAACTGATACATATTTTATTATTTCCTTTTACACATAACGGTGGACTTGAGAAATATTTGAGCCACAGGGTCAAATATTTTTCTCCAATGATTTGTTATATTTATTCACCCAAATTTACTTTTACTTGAATAATTCCCAAACCATTCTCTGGTTCTTTAAACTCAATATTATCATTAATTTTTATATTACCTGAATCATCATAATTTTGAATGAATTGCATTGCTTCACTGTTTTGTTGCACATGGGAAACACTTTTAATATTTTGAATAATATCAGACGTTAAAACACTTGCTGAACTATTTATAGTTTTAGTTATATCATTATATATTATTTCACCAATATTACCTTTTAAATATTCTGCTAAAAATTCAAAAGTATTATTTGCAAAATGTTCTGATGAATTGCTAAACAGTCTATTGACTATGTTAAAACAAATACCATTTCTTCTGCAATATTTTTCAACATAATAAAAAAACTCATGGTATAAATAGTCATCAGCAAATAAAGGAAAATTTATATTGTTATTAAAATTTTGTTTTAATGTATTTAAGCTTTGCAAGTCTTTTAAATTTACACTTTTTTTACCAGCCATTACAGTTAAAAGATAGTTTGTTGATATAAATACAAAATTTTCTTTGTTCATTAATCCATACGATGTTAAGCATTTAGATATGTTGTCAATATAATAATCTTTTTTTGGAATAAAAGAACTATTGATGCCTTTAAATCTTGGTAATCTTGAAAGTAAATATAACTGACCTTGATCAATTTTCCAACTTGAAGTCGTGGATTTTATTTCACCCCATTTTGCTTGATTAAAAGTAATCTTTTCTAAAACTTTTCTATTTCTGTAATAAAATGATGATATAAAAATAATATCAGCAAATTCTCTATTTTCTTTTTTATTATAAAAATCAAATTCTACTCCAGATGGATGAGAACCTTTTTCAGAATGATTATAGCCATGTATAAATAGAGAGTTTATATTTGTACTCAATCCATTATGATTAAAGTTTTCACCATTTATTTTTGTAATCCAATTTTTTACTGTTTCTACTTCTTTCAGATTTTTTGATAGTTCAATATCTAGTGAGTGGGATAGTTTTTTTCCAAAAATAATAAACTCATTGCTTTGTATTAGCTTTTGATAATTCCTAAAAAAATTTTTCATAGTATAGGTTCCTTTTTAAATATAACGGCTGACTTGAGGGACAAGGCGATATTACGGCTTGATTATTTGAATTTTTAAATATCTTAATGCAATACTTAAAAGCTTGATATTTCCGCAGTTTAGCCTTGTTCCTCTCCTAGTATTTGTTAGTCTTTGATATCACTCTCTAAGTTCACTTACTCTTTTATGTAAATATTCTAATTCTACTCTTTTTTCTATTCTTTCATCTACCTTTTCTTCTATAAAATCAACAACTAATTTATGTAATTTTAATTTATTAAGTTTGTTGATATTTGTGATTCCTCCGGGATTCAATACATTGACTTCAAGTATTTTATCTCCTATCATATCAAGTCCTACAAAAAATAATCCATCAGCAAGTAATTTTGTTCCAACTTTTTTACATATCTTTTTTTGACTATCTGTTAGTGTATATTTATGTGCTGTGCCACCTTGTTGGATATTTGCTCTTATTTCACCTTGTGCTGGTTTTCTATTGTATGCTCCTATAAATTTGCCATTTAACAGCATAACTCTAACATCACCTTCTTCAGCACCTTCAATAAACTCTTGAAGTATTACATAATTATCACCTGTATCATCTATATAAAAATCCAAAAGTGAATTTATAT
>Ga0256914_1001575_pt1 | contig 20235 bp, 19 predicted proteins | sample HulkmetaG_FD_191571 | JGI IMG/M metagenome (GOLD analysis project Ga0256914, IMG submission 191571) | Hydrothermal chimney microbial communities from Main Endeavour vent field at the Juan de Fuca Ridge, Pacific Ocean - Hulk | ecosystem: Environmental > Aquatic > Marine > Hydrothermal vents ... | reverse complement strand
GATTTCCCGCACCGCATCATAGTCCCAGCCCGCAGGCTTCCCGGTTTCCTTGTCAATGAAGTTGAAGGGCGGATAGGCATTCTCTACCGCAACCGTGATGTGCTTGCCGCCTAAGTCGGGCAGCTTCTGGCTCTGCTCTTCTTCGCCAGCCACCAAGCCCCATTTCTTGTTGAGGGCGTCAAGGGTGCCATCGGCTTTCATGGATTCCAGCGCAGCGTTGACCGCGTCTTTCAGCGGGCTCCCCGGCGGGAACACAAAGCCCAATTGCTCATCCGAGGTCAATTGCCCCAGAATGCGCAACTTGCCCGGGTTTTCTTTCATAAAGCCCGACGCCGTCACATTGTCAATCACCACGCCGTCCACATCGCCCGACAGCAACGCCATGATCGCAGCGCCGAAGTCTTCAAACGATTTCACCCGATCTTCGGGGAAGTTCTTCTTCGCCACAATCTCGTTCGTCGTCCCAATTTGCGTGCCAACCAGCCGGTTCGCATCGGCTTTGAATTCGTCCACCGACTTCACCGGATCATCCGCACGCACCAACAACACCTGCCCAATCGTCACATACGGAATCGAGAAGTCCACAATCTTCGCCCGCTCCGGCGTGATGGTCACACCGTCCGCCAGCATGTCATATTCGCCGGCTTGCATCGCAGGGAAAATCCCGTCCCACGCGGCTTCCTTGAACTCCGGCACACAGTTGATGCGCTTGCAGATTTCCCGCACCGCATCGTAGTCCCAGCCCGCAGGCTTCCCGGTTTCCTTGTCAATGAAGTTGAAGGGCGGATAGGCATTCTCTACCGCAACCGTGATGTGCTTGCCGCCTAAGTCGGGCAGCTTGCCGGTTTCGGCAGGCGCCTCGGTGGGCGCCTCAGTGGCCGCTTCCGTGGGGGCGGCCGTCGCCGGGGCTTCGGTTGCCTCGGCCGGTGCTTGGGTGGCGGCCTCGGAAGGCGCCTGCGTGGGCGCAGTCCCGCCCGAACAGGCAGCCAACAGCGCGGCCAAAGCCACCAGCGCCGTCAAGATAAAATAGATTTTCTTTCGCATACCTTCTCCTCCTGCAAGGGATTACGCGCGCAAGGCGCGAGGTCAAAGATGCGTCTGGTACAATCATACTTTATAATGCCCGAAACACCAAAAGCCTTCCGAAGCCTTTTATGGAATTTTTATACTGACGAGGAGCCAAAATGCTAATTGTGGTTGGTTCGCAAAACCCCGTCAAACAGGAAGCCGTTATCCGAGGCTTTCGGCGCTTCTTCAAGGAAGCCATCGGCACGGTTGAAGGGGTGGCTGTGCCTTCGGGCGTTGCCGAACAACCCATGAGCGACGAAGAGACACGCCGCGGGGCGCGCCAGCGCGCGCAAAACGCCCAGCAGATGCGCCCCCAGGCCGATTTTTGGGTTGGCCTCGAGGGCGGAGTACAAAAGATAGGAAACGACTGGTTTTCGTTCGCCTGGGTTGCGATACGCCACGCGCGGGGTCAATGGGGGCTGGCGCGCAGCGGCAGTTTCTTACTGCCGCCGAAAATCGCCGCGCTGTTGCAAGAGGGCTACGAACTGGGCGTGGCCGACGACATGGTCTTTGGGCTACACAACAGCAAACAACAAATGGGTGCCGTGGGCCTGCTGACAGCCAACGCGATAGACCGCGCAGCGCTTTACGAACACGCGGTGGTGTTGGCGCTCATTCCCTTTGGGCAGGCCTGGCGCGAAGCCGCGGTGTAATTCCCCGCGCCGCCGTTTCACCGCAGCCACGGAAGAGGCTGCGCCAGGGCGATGCCCTCCAACGACACCTGACACCGATACGGCCGCACGAGCACGCCGCACTCGCTGGCTATACGAAGCGCCTCCGAAAATTCGGGGTCGGCGGTGGGATGCGCCGCAAAGGCTACCGCATCTTCCCGCTGGGCCACAAAAACCACCGCCGCCCGCTCGCCAGCCTGCACGCGCTGGCAGAGGTCGGCCAGGTGCCGACGGCCGCGCGCGGTGGGCGCATCAGGAAACAACGCCACCCCATCTTCTACCAAAGTGATTGACTTGGTCTCAATCCACCAGCGGGTGCCGTCCGCGGCGCGCAGCAAGAAATCCGCCCGCCCTGCGCCCAGCCGCGGCTCAGGCTTCACCTCCCACGCCGCCGCGGGCTTCCCCAGCCAAGCCGTAAATCGCCCCTCGGCCAAGGCCACGGCAAACAAACGGTTGGGCAGGCGAGCATCCACCGAAATCAACACGCCCCCTTCGCCCTCAACCAAAACCAAATCGAAAGGGGTTTTGCGTCCTGGGCGTCGTGCTCGCGCCAGCCAGGCCCGACGCCCGGGGCGCCCAAACACCTCGTGCATCCGCCCAGAATTGGGCACGTGTACGGCCACTTCCTGCCCAGCGTCCACCAGCAAGGCCGTTGCCCGAAAACGGTTGTCGCGGCGCAGCAGGCGGGCTTCCTCCAACGGCGGGAAGGTAATCACGCCTCGGCCTCCACATCCACCCCGTGTTCTTTCAGCACCCGCCGCAAATCCGGCGGCTCAAACGTGGGGGGCTTGAGCACTTTGCCGTCTTCCCGATAGATGACGCGGCCGTCAGGCCCGAGTTTGGTCATGTTGCTGCGATGCACCTCGGCAAACAGGTCTTCGGCTGCGTCTTGCAAGCCGTGGCTGATCATCGTGCCCAAGAGCACATACAGCAAATCGGTCAGGGCGTCGGCGATTTCCACCAAATCGCCCGCGGCCAAGGCCTGGCGATATTCCTCCAGTTCCTCTTCCAGCAAAGCCAGCCTCACCGCGGCCACGTCGTCGGGCAACGTCGCGGTCGGCTGCGTGGCATAATACACGCCCATCGCCTGGTGAAAGGCCAACAAGGCTTCTAATTGCTTTCGCATCGTGCGCTCCAATCTGGGGGAAGTCACTTACTGAGCCAGCCAGCGGTCGAGCAGGGCTTGAATTTTGGCAAAATGGCTGCCCTGCCAATAGACCTGCCCGCACTGCTGGCAGCGGTAGAAGGTCTCGTAATAGCGGCGGGTCAAAGGTTCTAACTGAGCCCACACCTCGGCTTTGGAAACGGGCTGCAACAAGCCGTTGCAGCGGGGGCAGCGCGTCAGAGGCTGCGCCAGAGCCGCCGCGTCGAAACGGCGCAACACTTCGGCAACCTGCTCGTAAGGCTCCAACGAGCGCAGCCAATAGCCGTAACGCAAAATCTTGCGTTTCAACAGCCCGCGATCGCGAGTCAACACCACCCGCTCCTCCGCGACGGCCAACGCAGCCAAATCCGCATCGTCCACCTGGTTACGATACCACGTATCGAACCCCAGCAAACGCAGGAACGAGGCCAAACGCCCCAAATGGCCATCAAGGGCAAAGCGGGGTGCGGGCTGCGCTTGCGGCCAACGCTCGCGAGGGCGCCGCGGGAAGACATCCAAGTGAGCGCCATCCGGCGGCACCGCGTGGTCTGGGAAAGGGACGCCATCCGCGCGAATCAGCCCGACTTCCACGTGCGGCACACCCGCGGCCTCAATCAAGTGCTTCGCGGTCTGTGGGCCCTGAAAAGGCATCGCCAGCCTTTGGCCACGACGGCTCGCGGGCAAGAAGTCTTCCAATTCGGCGTAAAAGCGCAAGGTGATGCGAGGCATAAGGCACGCTGAGGGATTACAAAGCAGCCACAATGCGCCGCGGCAGGCTGGGTCCGGCATAGACCAGGCCGGTCAACACCTGCACCAAGGTCGCGCCAGCATCGAGTTTGGCGCGCGCATCAGCAGGGGTCATGATGCCCCCCACGCCGATGATGGGCAACTGGGGGGCACGGCGATGGATGGTGCGGATGAAGGCGGTGCTCCGCGCGGCCAGGGGCGCGCCGCTGACGCCGCCCGGCTCTCGCTGCCAACGCGCAGGGAGGCCCTCGCGCGCGACGGTGGTGTTGGTCGCGATGACGCCGTCCACGCCCGCGGCCAAGAGCGCGTCGAGCGCGTCGTCCAACTGCTGGGGGGAAAGGTCAGGCGAAAGTTTGACCAAAAGCGGCACCCGCCGCACCGCGTCGCGCTCGGCCAACACGGTTTTCAACAGGTCGGCCAGGGCCTGGCGGGCCTGCAAACGCCGCAACCCCGCGGTGTTGGGAGAGCTGACGTTGAGGGCAAGATAATCGGCCAAAGGGGCAAAAGTGCGCACCAGGGCACGATAATCCTCTGCCGCGCGGTCGTTGGGGGTGGCTTTGTTTTTGCCAAGGTTGACGCCCAAAACCAGGTCCGGCGGCCGCGGGCCAGCCAGGCGGCGGGCTACAAAATCGGCGCCGCGGCCTGGGAACCCCATCCGATTGAGCAAAGCCCGCTGCTCGGGCAAGCGAAAGAGCCGCGGGCGAGGGTTGCCCGGCTGCGGCAAAGGCGTCACCGTGCCCACCTCAAGATGCCCAAAACCCAGGCAGGCCAAACCGCGCCATGCCAACGCGTCTTTGTCGTAGCCTGCGGCCAAACCCACCGGATTCCGAAAGGTCAACCCCCACAAACGCACAGGATGCGCACCAGCCCCCCACCACTTCCGCAAAAGCGCGCACAAGGGGGGTAACTTCCCCACCAGGCGCAACCCGCTCAATGCCAGCCCGTGAGCCCGTTCAGGGTCCAGCCGAAAGAGCACAGGGCGCACAATCTCGTACATTATTGGCCTTCCCTCAAAAAAAATGCCACCGGGCTGCCCAGCAAGGCCATCTGAAGCCCGCCCCACTGCAACAACCCGCGTCAGGGCACGGGGTTTTGCTCAAAACCCGAACGCCCTTTGAAGCGGAAAAAGGTAACCTGCCCCGGTTTGACGACCACTTCTTGGGTGTAGAAAAAGCCGTAATAATCTACGGTCACATGATAGCGCCCGGCCGGCAAGTCGCCAAACACATAATTTTCGTGATAATAGGGGTCAGAGTGGATGAGCGGGTTTTTGGCGTAGGTGTACGTTCGCCAATGGAAATCCTCGTCTTCCAACGAAACCAAATAGACGATGTTGTGCGGCAGGGGTTGGCCCCAGGTATCCAAAACCTGCCCCACAATCACGCCCCACCCCACCGGCGGCACCAGCCACAACTCGGGGTTGTAGGTCTGGAAGGTGACATTGCCTTTCTCGTTCAACGCGCCCAGGCGCACTTCAAAGTGCAAATGGGGGCCTGTGGTGTGCCCCGTATTGCCCATGCGCCCGATGGGAGCGCCCACCTTGACCCACTGCCCAGGCTTGACCGCGACCTCGCTCAGATGGGCATACACGGTGTAAAGGGTCTGCCCTTGCCAGCCAAAATTATGCCGAATCATCACCGCCAGCCCATACGGGCCTGGCTCACCCGGTCGGCCCGAATTGAGCCCATAGCCTGCCCAAATCACCTGGCCGTCGCCCGCGGCCAACACGGGCGTGCCTGGCTCGCCGGGAATATCCAAGCCGGTGTGCACTTCATTGGAGAAAAACACGCCGCCATAGCGATAATCCACCACGGGCAAGGCGCCATAAAAAGCCGGGATGGGACGTGCGAGGAAGAAATGGTCGTGCGGGGTTGGCGCCCAAGGCACGGGATACATAGGCGGGCGCCAAGGCGTCTCGGGCGTGGGCCCCGGCGTGGGGAAAACCACCGCCAAGGGGCGGTCGGCCGGGGTGGGCAGGGGTGAAGTTGCGGTGACAAGGGGCTGCTCAGGGGTGGGCAAATGCGCGATGGGGGTTGGGGAAGGTGGCAAGGGCGTCGAGGTTGGCGAAGGGAGCACCGTGGCCGCCGGCGTCAGGGGCGCGGTTTCCGGCGCACGGCCACACGCCGAAACCAACAACAGCACCAACCCGCTCAGCCCGATTGCCCACCGCCGCACTTTAAGCCTCCCTGCGCCCCGAGGCCAACGCCATCAGCGCCTCCAATTGCTCGCGCCGCCCCAGCGCAATCAAGATGTCGCCAGCCTGCAACCGCAAGCGGGGCGACCAATCCACAATGCGCTCGTCTTGATGGCGGGCCACGGCCAAAACGTTGGCCCCCGTCAGCGACCGGATGTTGGCCTCGGCCAACGTCTTCCCCACCAAAGGCGAATGCTCGCCCACGCGGATTTCCTCCAGCCAAAGTTCCAGTTCAGCAGTGCGGAGGGCAGCATCCAGAAAGTCAATCACGTGCGGGCGCAACAAATGGCTTACGATGCGATGCCCGGCCATCGCGTATTCCTCGACCACGCGGTCCGCGCCGGCCCGCCGCAGTTTGCGAGCCGCGGCTTCGGTGGTGGCGCGGGTGACGATTTGCAGCCGCGGGTTGAGTGTGCGGGCGCTGACCACCACAAACAGGTTGTCCGCGTCCGATTCCAACACGGTCACCAGGCCTTTGGCGCGCGTGATGCCGGCTTGTAGAAGCACCTCGTCGTCGGTCGCGTCACCTTCCACTGCGAGGACATTGCGGCGCTGGCAACGCGCCAACACCTCAGGGTCGCGGTCAATCACCACCACAGGCTCGCCCATGGCTTGCAATTCGGCCACCACTTGCTGACCGACCCGCCCAAAACCACACACGACCACGTGGTCCTTCATCGCTGCCAACGCTCTCATACGCTGTCGCTCCTGAAAACGGGCCTGTAACTGGCCGCTGACGATGTAATCAACCAAAGCGCTAAACACGTACGCGCCCGTGCCCACGCCCACCACAATGACGCCGATGGTAAACCAACGCCCCACCGGTGAAAGCGGGCGCACCTCGCCATAGCCCACGGTCGAAAGGGTAATCACGGCCATATAAACCGCTTCGCTGAAAGAGTAGCCTTCCAGACGCATATACCCCAACACCGACCCGCCAAGCACCAACAACACCCACACGGTGAGGCGGATTCGGCGAGCGTGCAACCAGCGGTTCAGCCGAGACACCACGCGCCTCCGAGTTGGGCGGCCAATCAGGAAGCCGCAAAACGGCGCCCGACCGCGGCAATCGAGGCCGCCATCAGCGCAACGCCAATGGGCAAAACATCCTCGTCAATGTCAAAGCGGGGATGGTGATGGGGCGCGTCCAGCCCCTTCGCCGCATTGGCCGAGCCCACAAAGAAATAGCACCCTGGGATGTCATACATCATGAACGCCATGTCTTCCGAGCCCATTGTGCGGTGGGTGGTGTCAATCTGGGCTTCGGGGAACAGGTCAGCCGCGGTTTGGCGCACGACTTCGGTCACTTCGGGGTCGTTGATCACCGCGGGCGTCAAATCGTCCAGGGTGATTTCAGCGCGGCAGCCCATGCCTTGCGCCACGCCATGCACGATGCGGCGAAAACGCATCTCAACCTCACGGGTGACTTCCGGCTCAAAGGTGCGGATGGTGCCTTCCAGATGCGCTTCGGGCGGCACAATGTTGAAGGCCGTACCGGCTTGCAACATGGTCACGCTCACCACCGCGGCTTTGAGCGGGTCCACGTGCCGCGACACCACCGTTTGCAGCGCGCTGACAACCTGAGCCGCCGTGGCCACAGGGTCTTCGGTGAAGTCAGGATGGGCTGCATGGCCGCCTTTGCCTATCACGCGAACGTGGAAACGCTCGGCTGCGGCCATCGCCGGCCCTGGGACAATGCCCAACCACCCCACAGGGCGCTCGTTCCACACGTGCATGGCCAGGGCGTAATCCACCCCTTCCAAAACGCCGTCTTCGATCATTCGCTCCGCGCCGCCCATTCCTTCTTCCGCGGGCTGGAACACAAACTTGACCGTGCCGTGCACCACCTCGGGATGGGCGCTCAGAATGCGCGCCACGGTCAGCAGCATGGCCGTGTGCGCGTCATGCCCGCAGGCGTGCATGACGCCGGGGTTTTGCGAGGCATAGTCGGTTTCGTTTTCTTCTTGAATCGGCAGCGCGTCCATGTCAGCGCGCACCAACACCGTAGGGCCAGGGTGTTCACCCTTCAGCCACGCGACGACGCCGGTCTTGCCGACGCCTTCCTGCACGTCTAAGCCCCATTGGCGCAACGTGCGCGCGACAATGCCCGCGGTGCGGTGTTCCTGAAAGCCCAATTCCGGGTGGCGGTGGAAATCGCGCCGAAGCGCACGGGTGTATTCCAACAAAGACTGGGCTTCTTGCCGAAAATCTAAAGCAGCCATGCCAACCTCCGTTGTAAAGCGGCTGCCCTCGGGGCAGCGGAGAGAATGGTTTGGGGTGTCTCTAAGCGCATCGCCCGCCGGAGCGGGCGATGAAGTGTGTCAGGTGTTGCTGGGCTGCGGGGTGGTGGCTTGTCGAAGTGTCACTTCTTCACCGCGAAACTCGTGTACGGCACCGTCCTCTAAGGCGACCAAAACTGTGCCCTTGAGGGGATACACATCCACCACTTTGCCGTTGCCCAAGGGGGTCTGGACCCGTTTTTTGCGCTTGGGGAGGTGTTTCGCGGCCTCGGCGTATTGCTCGTATTCATAGACCAAACAGCAGCGCAAGCGCCCGCACATGCCGGTGATTTCAGACGGGGTGAGCGACACGCCCTGCACCTTGGCCATTTTGATGGAAACCGGGCTGAAGTCGGTCAAAAATTCGGCGCAGCAACGCACCTCTCGGCCACATGCGCCCATGCCGGGGAGCAATTTTGCCACGTCGCGCGGGCCCAGGCGCCGAAATTCCACCTGGCGGCGGGGGAATTTGCGCGCCAAAGCCGCATGCAGCCGCCGCAATTCGACTTTGGTGTTGCCCTCAACGCCATATAGCAAGGTGAGGTAACGGTCGTCGAACGAGAGTTCGGCTTCGACGAGTTTGAGGTCGCGATAGCCCAGCTCGCGCGCTTTTTGGCGGGCGGCGAGCAAGGCTTGGAGTTCGCGCTGGCGCATCAGCCGCCGCAAGGTCAGGTCGCGGCCGCTGGCTTTGCGGGTTACCGGCCGCCAGCCCTCTTCGGGGGGTTCGGGCGGCTCGGCAAACACTTGCACCACTTCGCCGAGTTGCGTACCGCGCCGACTGGGCACCACGACAAAATCGCCCACCTGCAATTCGGGGCAGCAGGAAGCATCGTAATGATAAATCTTGCCCACCGGGCGAAAACGGATGCCCACAATGTAAGGCGTGGTCATAAAGACGTCACCTACCCGACCAACTTGATGTCAACGGGTTTGGGCTGCGAGCCCTGCAAAGCGTTGACGCTGAGTTTGGCCGCGATTTCCTGGGCCAGACGCGTAAAGGCCTGCGCCACGGGCGACTCGGGGTTGGAAACCACAATCGGCACCCCGCGATCGCCGCCTTCCCGCACAGCCGGATCCATCGGGATGGCGCCCAAGAAGGGCACTTTGTAAGCCTCAGCCAGGCGCTTGCCGCCGCCGCTGCCAAAAATATCCACTCGGGTGCCGTCGGGGAGTTCCAGGTAGCTCATGTTTTCGACCACACCCAAGATGGGCACCTGCAGCTGCTGGAACATCTGGAGCCCGCGGCTGGCGTCATCCAGCGAGACTTGCTGGGGCAAAGTCACAATCACCCCGCCAGAGAGGGAAAGGCTCTGCGCGAGGCTGAGGGGGGCATCGCCCGTGCCGGGGGGCAAATCAACGATCATGTAATCCAATTCGCCCCAATCCACGTCTGTCAGGAACTGGCGAATGGCCGAATGGAGCATGGGGCCACGCCAAATCAGCGCTTGCCCAGGCTTGACCAAAAAGCCGATGGACATCATCTTCACGCCGTAGGCCTCGCCGGGCTGAATGCGCCCGTCTTTGGCAGGCGGCAAATGCTTGACGCCCATCATGGTGGGCACGTTGGGGCCGTAAATGTCAGCATCCAGCAAGCCTACTCGCGCGCCAGATTGCGCCAGCGCCACCGCGACGTTGACGGCCACGGTGCTCTTGCCCACGCCGCCTTTGCCCGAGGCAATGGCCACCGCGTGCCGCACAGGCACTTTCAACAAGCCACGCACGCGGCCATCGTTGGGCACTTCCGCATCCATTTTCACTTCGACTTTTTCGACCCCCGGCACGGCTTCAACGGCTTGCCGAGCGTCGGATTCAATCTTGGATTTCAAAGGGCAGGCCGGCGTGGTCAACACAATGGTAAAGCGGACGGTGCCGCCATCAATTTCCAAGTCGCGAATCATGTTCAGCGACACCAAATCTTGCTTCAAATCAGGGTCTTCGACCTTGCTCAGCGCTGCCAAAACAGCCTGTTTGGTCACTTCGCTCATAAAACACCTCGCCAAAAACGAAAATAACGAAATTCGTGCAGCGTGCCGATTATACCCGACTTTTGGCCTGCCGCGCAGATTTGGCGCTTAGGCCCTTTGAACTTGTAAGAAATTCGCCACTTCTTCGCAGGCTTGCCGATAGGTTTCCAACAGGTCTTGGTCGCTTCCTTTGAAACGGGTAATGGCCTTTTGCGCGCAAAAGGTGCAGCCGCGAATCGCCCGGTGGCTGTCAATGGTGCATGTGGTGCAACGCGCTAAGCGCGTCATCATCAACACAAAACCCAGGTGCTCCACCGACGTGGCCGGCTGACGGCGCACTTCATCCACCAGGGCTTGCCAGGTTTCGCCGCGCAAGTCCCGCAAAGAGCCAATGATATTGGAAGGGAAAAGCAGTTCCAAATGGTCGTACAATGTCCCTCCCCAAAGGATGGAAGACGCCAAGAAACGGAGAAAACCCCGGCCGACCCTATCAGCCCGGGGCGGGGTTGGCGGCGAAGGGCGCGCGCCCTCCGCCGCCAACCAGGGACAAGACAGCCCGCTTCCTACTCCTTCTTCGCTTGCTGTTGTTTGGCTTTCGCGGCTTTGCGCTTGGCCCGGGCTTCAGCGGCTTTGCGCTTGGCCTCTTCGGCTTTGCGTCGGGCTTCCTCTTCGCGGCGGTAGTTGTTGGGGCGGATTTCCGCATAGTACGACACCGGCTTGAGCAAGTCCTGCAAGTGCAAGACGTTGTGGCTGCGGTCGTAGGTGGCCAATTCGTAATTGTGATCCATCTTGATGGCGTCGAAGGGGCAATATTCCGCACACAGGCCGCAGTTCATGCAAAGGTCAATGTCAATGTGGAAATCAGCCGGCTCGGGACGCGGCCGCCCTGTTTTCGGATCGGTGGTGCGCTCAATCCAAATGCACTGCGCGGGGCAAACTTTGGTGCAGATACCGCACGATGTGCAGCGGATCTTCTGCTCGCCTTCATCCGTTTCTTCGTACACCAAGAAAGGCACGAAGCGGAACTCTTCAGGCACCGGCAGTTTTTCTTCCGGGTACTGCACGGTGAAGATACCCTTCACTTCCGCGCTGCGTCGGTATTCGATGCCCTCTTGGGTGTAATAACGGGATTTACCCCGTTTGAAATCGTCAACATAGGTGTCAATCAGGCGCTTCAGCGTGACGCCTAAACCTTTGAGAATTCCGGAACCATCCATGAGGCACACTCCGTGTATTAGCGGTCGGTTTCACCCAACACGATGTCAATCGAACCGAGGATGATTACCGCGTCGGCCACTTTATGGCCTTTGCACATCTCGGCGAGGGCGGTCAGGTTGATGAACGATGGTGCGCGGACATGATAGCGCCACGGGTTGGTCTTCCCGGTGGAGACCACGTAGAAGCCCAATTCCCCTTTCGGGCCTTCGACTCGGCCGTAGGACTCGCCCGCGGGCACGCGGTGTTGGTATTGCTGCTTGCCGGCCACGATAGGCCCTTCGGGAATTTGCTCCAGCGCTTGCTGGATGATGCGGATGCTCTGCCGCACCTCGTCCATGCGGATCAAGTAGCGATCGTACACATCCCCGTGATAGCGCACGGCCACGTCAAAATCGAAGCGGTCGTAAATGCTGTAGGGGTCTGCCCGCCGGACGTCGTAAGGCACACCCGAGGCCCGCAAAACAGGCCCAGCGGCCGAATAGGCGATGGCTTGTTCAGGGGTGAGCACGCCCACGCCTTCGCCGCGGATGCGCACGATTTCGCTGTTGGTGAGGTAGCGGTCGAGCTCGTCAATCCGCCGCGGCAAGCGCTCGAAGGCCAGGTCGCGGATTTTTGCCATCACGTCTTCGGGGATGTCGCGTGCGACGCCACCAAAGCGGAAGTAGTTGACCATCATCCGCGAGCCGGCGACGGCTTCGAAAATATCCAGGATGAGTTCGCGCTCTTCAATGGCATACAACGAAGGGGTGAAGTAAGCCCCCATGTCGTTGAGGAACATGCCGATGGCGAAAATGTGGTTTTGGATCCGGGTGAGTTCCGCCATGATGACCCGGATGTATTCCGCCCGCTCCGGCGGTTTGACGCCGAGCAATTTTTCCACCGCCAGGGCGTAACCAAAGTTGTTGCTCATGGGTGCGAGGTAGTCGAGGCGGTCGGTGAAGGGCATGTTCATGAGCCACGTGTTGCGCTCGCCGATTTTCTCGTGGTTGCGGTGCAGGTAGCCCATCACCGGTTCCAAATCCACGATGGTTTCGCCGTCCAGGGTCACCACCATGCGGAAGACGCCGTGGGTGGAAGGGTGCTGCGGCCCCAGGTTGACCACAATCTGCTCGGTGGGCAAGTCATCGCTGGCTTTTTCGACCCGCCCCAGGCCCTCGTAAATCAAGGCGTTGGAGTTGTCGGGCGTCCACTGGGCCGGGTCAAAACCAGCGGGGTAATCCACGTTTTTGCCAAAGGGGTTGCGGTCTTCGGCCCGGAAGAACTCCCCGTTGGGGAAGCGGCTCTTGTAGGGCTTGTGGTCGGCTTCATAAAACGGCTCGCGCCAATCCTTGCGCAGCGGGTGGCCGTGGAAGCCCTCCCACATCAGGATGCGCTTGAGGTTCGGGTGCCCTTCGAATTTAATCCCCAGCAGGTCCCACGCTTCCCGCTCTTGGAAGTCAGCCCCCGGATAGACCGAAACCAGCGAGGGCACCACAGGGTTTTCACGCGGCACCTGGACTTTGAAGACCAACGCGGGCCCGCCGGTGGTCTTGTAGGCGTGGTAAACCACCTCCATCTTGCCTTCGGGGAGGTAATCCACCCCGGTGACAGAAGAGAGGTAATCATAGCCCAACTCGTCACGCAAGGTTGTGGCGAAATCCTTGAGGGCTTTGGCTTCCACAATGTAGCCCTCGTAGCCCTTGCGCTCATCTTTCTTCACCACTTCAGGGAAGCGGGAAAGCAACACTTCTTCTTCGTTCTGGATTATGACCGTTTGCTCGCTCATGGGACCACTCCCTTAGGCTTGGGCGGCTTCGGCCTCGGCAGCAGCCGCGGCTTCCTGCTCGGCCTTTTGGCGGGTGTATTCGCGAATCTTGTCGTATTCGCGCGGATCCATGATGTCCGGGCCCAACACCGGCACCGGCACCATCTCCGAAGGCTGGCTATAGACCTCTTTGATGGTCTGCTTGTCAATCTTCTCTTGCAGTTTCATCAAACCGTAGATCAATGCCTGCGGGGTGGGCGGGCAGCCGGGGATGTAGACATCTACCGGCAGGTATTTGTCAATGCCCGCGACCACGTTGTAGCCCTCTTTGAAAGGACCACCGCCCGAAGCGCACGCCCCCATCGCCACCACGTATTTCGGGTCGGCCATTTGATTGTACAAGCGCACAATCTGGGGCAGCATCTTCTTGGTCACCGTGCCAGCCACGATCATCACATCAGACTGCCGGGGGCTGGGGCGCATCACCTCCATGCCGAAGCGGGCAAAGTCGAACCGGGCTGCCGCGGTACAAATCATCTCGATCGCGCAGCAGGCCAGCCCAAACATCATCGGCCAGAGGGAATTCCGCCGCCCCCAGTTGTAGATGCGATCCAGGGTCGTGATGGTCACCGTGCCCTGAAGCTCTTCAGGGATATCGTATTTGGGGGAGTTCAAACCCTCATCCTTTGGTTTGGTGCTCATAGACCTTCTCCTCGGAATAGGATGGGACCGTTCAGCCCTGTTCCTCCAGGGTCATTTCCAGCCACTCGCGATACACGTCTAAAAGGATGTCGTCGTTGGCCAACGCGGGGTCGTCGTCAAAATCGGGCAAGGCCAAAATCCAGGCCTGGATTTGCCCCAACGAAACCGCCTCCAAATCAGCGTGAGGATGGGCTTCGCGCAGGGCTTTGGCCAAGGCAAACGTCGCTTCCCAGGTCAAAGGCTCCCAACCCATAGACATGCACCGCCATTTGTGCCAGTTGGCACAATTATACCCGGCTTTCAGGGCGAATTACGCGAATTTTTGTTTGCGAAATTCCAGAGGGGGTCGCCGACGGTTGCGCATTTTCGCGAGCAATCCTTTGCGAAAATACGCGGCTGGGCGCAGCACGGCAATGCGGCTGCCTCGGGCATGGGGCGCCCCCTGCGCCGGTGCGGCCGGCCGCGCGGCCCAAAGTTCACCAAACTCAGCAACGCCGGGCCTGAGCGCGCCCCCTTGCCCGGCCAGTGCAAAACTCGCCCGCCAGGCGTGTAGCATCTCGCTGTTGGCTGCGCCTTCCGCGCCCCACCGCGGCTTAGGCCGCGGCCTCATCGGCCGCGCGGCCCTCTTCCAACGGCTCGGCCGACGCACGCGCCTCTTCCGCGTCCTCATCCCCCTGCTGCCGCGGCAACAAAGCCTCGGCCAACACTTCTTCCAGATGCCGCACAGGCACAATGCGCAAGGCCTGGCGGGCCGACTTGGGCACGTCTTGCAAATCTTTGAGGTTGCGCTGGGGCAAAATCACTGTTTTCAAGCCGTGGCGGTGCGCAGCCAGCACCTTCTCGCGCACGCCGCCCACGGGCAACACTTTGCCCCGCAGGGTGATTTCCCCGGTCATGGCCACGTCGTGACGCACCGGCCGTTGCGTGAATGCGGAAATCAGCGCGGTCGCCAGCGTCACCCCCGCGCTGGGGCCGTCTTTGGGCACCGCGCCTTCGGGAACGTGGATATGGACGTCGGTTTTTTCAAAAATCTCCGGGTCCAAGCCCCAGGCGCGGCCGTGGGCCCGCAGATACGAAAGCGCGGCTTGGGCTGATTCCTGCATGACGTCGCCAATTTGGCCGGTAATTTTGACCTCGCCTTTGCCCTCCATCAAGAGCACTTCCACCGGCATCACAACGCCGCCGTCAGCCGTCCACGCCAGCCCCATGGCCATCCCCACTTCATCTTCCTGATCGGCCTCGAGGTCAAAATACACCGGCGGGCCTAAGAAACGCACCACGGTGCGCTCTGTGACGCGCGAAGGGTAACGCTTGCCCTCGGCTTTCAACCGGGCAATTTTACGGCACACGCGGCCGATCTCCCGCTCCAGGTTGCGCACCCCGGCCTCGCTGGTGTATTCGCGAATGATTTTGCGCAACGCGGGTTCCGTAAAATACACCTCGTCGGGCGCCAAGCCGCTCTCTTCCATTTGGCGGGGAAGCAGGAAGCGCCGCGCAATGTGGATTTTCTCCTCTTCCACATACCCTGGAAATTCGATGACCTCCATTCGGTCCAACAAGGCCGGCGGGATGGTGGCCAGGGTGTTGGCCGTGGTGATAAACATCACTTGCGAAAGGTCGTAAGGAATCTCCAGGTAATGGTCAGAAAAAGCGCTGTTTTGCTCCGGGTCTAAGACCTCCAAGAGGGCCGAAGAGGGGTCGCCGCGAAAGTCAGAGCCCAGTTTGTCAATTTCGTCGAGCATAAACACGGGGTTGATGGTGCCAGCCCGCTTCATGGTTTGGAGAATGCGGCCAGGCAGGGCGCCGATGTAAGTGCGGCGGTGTCCCCGAATTTCCGCCTCGTCGCGTACGCCCCCCAAGGAAACCCGCACAAATTTCCGCCCCAAGGCTTCTGCAATGGAACGCCCCAACGAGGTCTTGCCTGTGCCTGGGGGGCCTACAAAGCACAAAATCGGCTGCCGCGGGCGCTTGGGCTTCAGGATGCGCACCGCGATGTATTCCAAGATGCGCTCTTTGGCCTTGGGAAGGCCATAGTGGTGTTCTTCCAAAACCTGGGCTGCATGTTTGAGGTCCAGGTTATCCTCGGTTTGCGCCTTCCAGGGCAAGTCCAAAATCCATTCAATGTAGGTGCGCAAAATGCCCACTTCGGGCGCCATCGGCGGCAACTGCGCCAGGCGCTCGATTTCCTTGAGGGCTCGCTCGCGCGGCTCATCCGGGAGGTTGGCCTTTTCGACGCGGCTGCGCAGTTCGTTGATTTCTTGGGTCCAAAAATCGCCTTCGCCGAGTTCGGTTTGGATGGCCCGCATTTGCTCGCGCAGGTAAGCCTCGCGCTGGGTGCGGTCCATCTCGCTTTGCACTCGGCTCTGAATTTCGTCTTCCAGCTCCAGCCGCGCCACAGCCCGACTGAGGGCCTCGATGGCTCGCTTGAGGCGGGCTTTGGGGTCGGTTTCGCTCAAAAAGGCGAGCATTTCCTCATGGCTGGGAGCGAGGGCCAAGGCAATCAAATCGGCCAGCCAGCCGGGTTGGTCGGCGTTGAGTGCGTAGAGGTAGACTTCTTCTGGCAGCGCGCTGTTGAGTTCGACAAAGCGCTCGAAGTCGCGGCGCGCCAGCGCCATCAAGGCCTGGGTTTCTTCGTCGGCAGGCGCCTCCACCTCCAGAGGGCGCACCCGCACCAAGGGATAAGGGGTGGACTGGAGCACCTCGACCAATTCGACCCGCCGACGGCCCTGCATCAAAGCCGCGTAGGCTTCGTTGGGCATTGCGTAGGGGTAGCCTGTGGCGGCTTCCACGCCAATTGCAAACACGTCGCCCCAGGTCGGGTTGGCTTTTTCCAAATCCCCCATCATGAAGACGGCCAACGTGGTGCCGCCTTCGACGGCAGCCCGCACCGCGGCGACGTTTTCTTCCCCGCTCAAAATCAACGGGGAAATCAAATGAGGCAACACGATGCTATCAGGAAGCACCACCGCGGGCAACGTCACCAAGCCGTCTTCGTCGGGGCGGGCGTCGGGGATGCGGTAAAGTTCTTCGGTCTGCGAGCGGAGCGCCTCGACATCGGCAGAGGCAAAGGGGGTGTCTTCCCAGAGCGGCGCGTCGTCTTCAGGGTAGGCCTCTTCTTCAAAATCGCGGTCGTAATCGTAAGCCATCATCTTCTCACTCAAACAAGGTTTATGGAACGAGTTGCTCTGATTTTGGGCGGGTCAAGGGCTCCCACGGATGGGTGACCAACGCGGCCTGCTGCCACACGCTGCGGGCGGCCGCGGCCGCGAAGAGGCTACCCGTGACCAGCACCACCGCCTCACCGCCAGCGTAGGCAAAGGCCGCCCGCAAAGCCTCTTCCATGGTTGGGAAGGCCCGCGCAGGACGGCCAAACTGATGCGCCAAGGCCACCAGCGTTTCCGGGTCAGCCGCGCGGGGATGGGTCGAGCGGGTCGCGACAATCAGTTGCGCCCGCGGCGCCAACTCGGCCAGCATGCCCCGAATGTCTTTATCGGCCGAGGCGCCAAACACCAAAATCAAAGGCCAATTGGGGAAATATTCGTCCAACGTCAAGCGAATCTGATGGGCGGCAGCGCGGTTGTGGGCGCCATCTACCACCAAGGGCGGGTTGCGATGCAAAACCTCAAAACGCGCAGGCCACCGGGTAGCAGCAAACCCGCGGCGGATGGCCTCTTGGGACATCACCAAGCCTCGCCGGCGCGCGACCTGCAAGGCCGCGTAAGCCGTGGCCGCGTTGTCTATTTGGTGAGGGCCTAAAAGAGGGATGCGCAAGCGGGTGGGTTCCCATTCTTGAAAGCCGCCCGATTCCACATAGGCATCTACCAAGGGCTGCTCGGCGCGATGCCACACAAAGAGCACTTGCCCATCCAAACTGCGCGCCACAGGGGCGTACAGCCAATCGCGCCCCACCTCAACCAGTGGGGCGGTGCGCGCCACGGCCACCGAGCGGATTTTGCGCGCAGCCTCTTCGGGCTGGGGCGCCATCACCACGGGCACACCAGGCTTGATGATGCCGGCTTTTTCACCGGCAATGGCTTCCAACGTGTTGCCCAAAATGGCCGTGTGGTCATAAGAAATCGGCGTAATCACCGACACCAAGGGATGCACCACGTTGGTTGCATCCAAGCGCCCTCCTAACCCCACCTCAACTACTGCCACCTCGACCTGCTGCTCGGCAAAATAAAGAAAGGCCGCCGCGGTGGTCAACTCAAACGTGGTCAGCCCGGCGATGCGCTCGGTCCACGGCTTGAGTTGCGCAACCACTGCGGGGAGGTCACGATGGGGAATGGGGCGGCCGTTGACCCGAATGCGCTCCGCGAAATCTTCCAAATGCGGCGACGTATAAAGCCCCACCCGATAGCCTTGGGCCTGCAAAGCAGAGGCGATGAACGCGGCCGTCGAGCCCTTGCCCTTTGTGCCGGCCACGTGGAACACCGCATACGCGCGATGAGGCTGCCCCAAGGCATCGAGCAACGCTTCCATCCGAGCAAGGTCAAACTTCTCCGGCGCGTTGCGCAAATTGCGGGTCAGGCTGTAATCAATGAAACTATACAAAAAATCCAAAGCCGCTTGATAGGCATCTTCGTGCGAAGCCATGAGCAGATTGTACCCGCAGGGCAAAGGAAGGGCAAGGGTGGCGTCAAACCTCGAAGGAGCCGCAACGATGTTTCGCCCCCCATGAAAGGGGCCGCGCCGTCACGCGCACCAGCCGCGGCACTGCCTTGCGGTTTCCTTCTCTTCCTCTCATCCTGACCCCAAGCAACGGCGGTATAATACCTCCATCTCCCTTGTCCGAGGTCTATCATGTCCCTTTCCGCGGCTTTAGCCTATCTCAAAAACCATGACGACCGCTTCCTGGCTGAACTGGAAGCCTTTTTGCGCATTCCATCCATTTCCACCACGCCTCAGCACCAAAACGACATCGCCCGCGCGGCCAATTGGGTTGCCGACAACCTGCGCGCCATTGGTGCGCGAGACGTGGCGGTCTATCCCACCGCGGGGCATCCCGTGGTCTATGGCGCGCTGCCAGCCCCAAACCCGCACGCGCCCACGGTGCTCATTTATGGCCACTACGACGTTCAGCCGCCCGACCCCCTGGACCTCTGGGAAACGCCCCCCTTCGAGCCCACCATTCGCGGCGAACGGCTTTACGCGCGCGGGGCGACTGACATGAAAGGCCAAGTGATGGCCTCGCTCAAAGCCGTGGAAGCCGTTGCACAGGCCGGGCTTCCTGTCAACATCAAATTCCTCATCGAAGGCGAAGAGGAAATCGGCTCGCCCGACCTGGCCGACTTCATTGCCCAACACCGCGAAATGTTGGCCGCCGACGTTTGCCTCAACCCCGACGCCGGCATGCTGGGCCCAGAATGGCCGACCATCACCTATGCCCTGCGCGGGCTGGCCTACTTTGAACTGCGGGTCTATGGCCCTGACCACGACCTCCACTCCGGCATTTATGGCGGTGTCGTACACAACCCCGCGCAAGCCCTGGCCGAGCTCCTCGCTGGCATGCACGACGAACACGGCCGCGTCACCCTGCCCGGCTTCTACGACAAAGTGCGCCCCCTGAGCCCTGAAGAGCGCCAAGCCCTGGCGCAATTGCCCTTCGACCCCACCACGTTTTTCCTGGAACAGACCGGGGTGCCCCAACTGTGGGGCGAGCCGGAATACACCCCTGTGGAACGCGTGGGCGCACGCCCAACGTTGGAAATCAACGGCCTTTACAGCGGCTTCATTGACAAAGGCGCCAAAACCGTCATCCCTTCTTATGCCATGGCCAAAATCTCCTGCCGCTTGGTGCCCGACCAAGACCCCGACGAAGTAGCCCAGCAACTCCGCGCGTATCTCGAAGCCCATGCGCCAGCCACCATCCGCTGGGAGCTGGACGTCATGGCTGGCGCGCCGGCCTCAATCACCGACATCCACACCCCGGCCGTGCAAGCTTTGGCCAAGGCCATGCAAGAAACCTGGGGGAGGCCGCCGTTCTACCGACGGGAAGGCGGCAGCATCCCGGTCGTTGGGCAAATGCAGCAAATTTTAGGCCTGGAATCCGTGCTCACCGGCTTTGGTCTGCCCGACGCCAACCTCCACGCGCCCAACGAAAACCTCCATCTACCCACGTGGCGCAAAGGCATGGAAGCGCTGGTGCGGTTCTTTTACCAATTTGGGGAGGCCTAACACCGGCAGCAGCCCTGCGCGCCCGGCCTAAAGCAGGGGCTGGAGGGAATGCCCAACCGCCGAACCAAAAGACAGCCAGCCCAGACTGCCGGGCCTCCAGCTCGGCCACCTAAAGCGCCCAGCGCGCTCGCGCAGGCGGGTGGGCAGCCGTCAACGCCAACAGCGCTGCCACAGCGAAGCCAAAGAAGAGGCCACCCAAGGCGCTCGCCCAACCGCCGAACCAAAAGATGGCCAGCCCAGACTGCCGGACTTCCAGCTCGGCCACCCAGAGCGCCCAGCGCGCTCGCGCAGGCGGGTGGGCAAAAGATGGGCAGCTCGGAGCGCTGG
>Ga0256914_1001574_pt1 | contig 20256 bp, 13 predicted proteins | sample HulkmetaG_FD_191571 | JGI IMG/M metagenome (GOLD analysis project Ga0256914, IMG submission 191571) | Hydrothermal chimney microbial communities from Main Endeavour vent field at the Juan de Fuca Ridge, Pacific Ocean - Hulk | ecosystem: Environmental > Aquatic > Marine > Hydrothermal vents ... | reverse complement strand
TATTAGTTAGGGATTATCTCTAATTTTAAATAGATATATGGATTAGATATTGCGCCCGTAGCTCAATTGGATAGAGCACCGGACTTCGGATCCGGGTGTTGGGGGTTCGACTCCCTCCGGGCGCGTAAGTTACCATGATTTAGCGTTTAGCCCAAAAAGGGACTTATTGTCCCTTTTCCCTTACTAGCCCATTTTTAGTATAATTTTAATTATTGTGGAAGTTTGATAATTTTTATAAAATTTATTATTCCTTTCTATGTTTAGTTTATTTAATTCAATGTATTTGTTATTTTTTATTTTATATTGTGATGAGATAAAGGACTAGATAAGGGAACTAGTGGTTAAGCTTGAAGAACTCAAACAAGGCTGTATCATAAGGGGTCTTATTCCAAGGCAGGATATTATAGTAGTTGATGTTAAGTGGTATGGTAACGATGCTGTAGAGCTTACCTATAAAGATTCATCTGGTAAAGTCGGAAATCAACTTATTTTTCGAAGTGACGAAGAAAGACTAAAGGTAATTACTGAGGGACAGGCGTGGAGTTTTGAGGCTGATGGGAAGCGTTTAAGACTCGTCTCTGAAGCTAAACGTATTTGTTTAGCTTATCTTTTTGATCCTTATCTTGCTATTCATACCTCGATGATAGATCCTCTTCCTCACCAGATTAGTGCAGTTTATGAAAAGATGTTACCACGCCAGCCCTTACGCTTTCTTCTTGCAGACGATCCTGGAGCAGGTAAAACTATTATGGCTGGACTTTACATCAAAGAATTGATGATTCGAGGAGACCTTCAACGTTGCCTTATTGTTTGTCCAGGCAACCTTACAGAACAATGGCAGGACGAACTTTGGCAGCGTTTTCAATTGCCATTTGAGCTTCTTACTAACGATCGTATTGAATCCTCTCGTACTGGAAATATCTTTCAGGAGATGTCTCTAGTGATTGCTCGCTTAGATAAACTTGCTAGAAATGAAAATCTTCAGGAAAAACTTGCGCAAATAGATTGGGATTTGATTGTAGTAGATGAGGCACACAAGATGTCTGCTACCTATTTTGGTGGTGAAGCTAGATATACCAAACGCTATCGCTTAGGGAAATGCCTTTCACAAAATACTCGGCATTTTCTTTTGATGACTGCCACCCCTCATAATGGCAAAGAGGAAGATTTTCAATTATTTATGTCACTTCTTGATCCAGATCAGTTTGAGGGGCGTTATCGGCCTGGTGTACATGATACCGATGTTTCAAACCTTATGCGTCGAATGCTTAAAGAGGAACTTTTAAAGTTTGACGGTACCCGTCTTTTCCCTGAACGTAGAGCCTATACAGTAACCTATAAACTTTCTGATTCTGAGATTAATCTTTATCAAGAAGTAACTGAGTATGTGCGAGAGGAATTTAATCGTGTAGAAAGGCTTAAAGATCCAAATCGTAAAGGAACAGTTGGATTTGCTCTAACTATTCTTCAAAGGCGTTTGGCTTCTTCTCCTGAGGCTATCTATCAGTCTCTTAAAAGACGTAGAGAGCGTTTAGAGTCTCGTTTGCGTGAGGCTGAGATGCTCTATCATGGCTCTTTTATCTCTCCTACCAAAGAAACGAAAAAATTTTTCCTTACTGAAGAAGAAGTTGAGGAACTCCAAGATCTTCCAGCTGAAGAACTGGAAACTCTGGAAGAGGAAATAATAGATCAGGCTACAGCAGCACAAACCATCGAAGAATTGTGTAGAGAAATAGATACTTTAAAACATCTTGAAACTTTAGCCCTTGCCGTGCGCAGAAGGGGGATTGACCGAAAGTGGGAAGAGCTATCGAAGCTCCTTCAGGAAGAAGAAGTTATGTTTGACCGTCATGGCCGGCGCCGTAAGCTTGTCATCTTTACTGAACACCGCGATACTTTGAATTATTTAATTTCTCGGATTAGGAATTTACTTGGTTGCCCAGAAAAGGTAGTTACTATCCATGGTGGGATGAGACGCGACCAGCGGCGTTTTGTTCAGGAACAATTCACCCAAAACGAAGAAGTGACTATTCTTGTAGCTACAGATGCTGCCGGAGAAGGCATCAACCTCCAGCGTGCCCATTTGATGATCAACTATGATCTTCCCTGGAATCCAAATCGTATAGAGCAGCGTTTTGGTCGTATTCATCGTATTGGTCAAACCGAAGTGTGTCATCTCTGGAACTTGGTGGCAGAGGAGACTAGAGAGGGAGATGTTTATTTGACTTTGCTAGAAAAGCTTGAGCAGGAGAGCAAAACTTTGGGAGGTGCGGTTTTTGATGTCTTAGGCAAGGCCATAGATGGCAAAGAGCTGCGTCAGCTCATTATTGAAGCCATACGATATGGAGACAAACCAGAGGTCCGTGCCAGTCTCAAACAAAAGGTGGAAGGGGCTTTGAATCGCGAGCGGCTTGAGTCCCTTATCCAAGAGAAGGCGCTTGCCCATGAGATCATGGACGTAGCCCAGGTCTTTACCATTAAGAAGATGATGGAGCGGATGGAGGCACTCCGTCTTCAACCCCATTTTATCTCTGCTTTTTTCAAAGCAGCCTTCAAACACCTTGGTGGAACGATTGTGGAGCGGGAGCCTGGGCGTTATCAGCTTCGTTATGTGCCGGCTGTAATTCGGGAAAGAGGCCGAAGGCTTGGGTTCGGAGATCATATCCTTCGCAGCTATGAACGCATCTGTTTTGAAAAAGAATTGCGCCAGGTGTCTGGAAAGCCTACTGCAGACTTTGTCGCTCCAGGACATCCTCTCCTTGATACAGTGATCAATCTTATTCTCGAACGCTATCAAGACCTTATGAAACAGGGTGCTATCCTAGTTGATGAAAAAGATTCTGATGACAAGATGCGTGCCCTGTTTTACCTTGAGCATGCTATTTGCGATGCTCATAAAAACCCCGACGGCTCCCAACGTGTGGTTTCTAAAAAGCTACAATTTATTGAGATGGTTCTTGGAGTACAGGATTTTGTCCCGCAAATTAGAAATGCTGGTCCAGCTCCTTATCTTGATTACCGGCCTCTTACAGAAGAAGAAAAATCGCTTATTGCAGATCTGATAAAACCCCTTCGCGCCTCAAAGGAAATGGAAAATCAGGTTTTGAGCTATGCAGTAACCAATATCGTGCCCCAACATCTAGAAGAAATTCGGGAAAGACGCGCGCCTATCATTGAAAAGACTAGAGCTGCCGTGAAGGAACGGCTTACCAAAGAGATCATCTACTGGAACAATAGGGCCTTGGAGCTAGAGGAGCAGGAAAAAGCTGGGAAGTTTAACGCTCGCCTTAATTCTACTAAGGCTCGGCGGCGAGCTGAGGAATTGCAGGAGCGCTTGGAAAGGCGCTTGAGAGAACTTGAAGAAATGGAGCAGCTTTTTGCTCTGCCGCCGGTGGTAACTGGTGGGGCTTTGGTTGTGCCTCTCGGGCTTCTAAACAAGCTCCGGGGCAAGATTGAAACCGAGCCTGGGCTCTTTGCCAAGGAGCGCAAGCTGGTAGAGCGTTTAGCTATGGCTGCAGTCATGGCTATTGAGCACCGGCTTGGTCACAATCCCATTGATGTTAGTCAGGAATGCCTTGGGTATGACATTGAGTCCGTCATTCCTTTAGGAGATGGACGAGAAAAACTACGTTTCATCGAGGTTAAGGGTCGAGTTTCCGGGGCACCTACGGTCACCATCACCCGCAATGAAATTCTTTGTGCCTTCAACAAGCCGGACGATTGGGTCCTGGCTCTGGTGGAAGTTCCTCGTTTAGAGGAGTTTGAGCTTGATCCAGAGGCTACAGAATTTCCGGAAGGGATGCTCTCTCAATGTCGAATTCGCTACGTGTGGCGACCTTTTAGCAAAGAGCCAGATTTTGCAGTAACCAGCGTCAACTATGATTGGGGAAAACTCTGGAACCTTGGGATGAAGCCTTTTTAGCTTGGCAAAAATTACCTATTTGCTACACTTGTAAACATGAAAAAGGTTTTAGTTGGAGCCAGAATAGAACCCCAGAGCTTAAAGAATCTTTGGATCGTCTCTCCAAGGTCACAAGGCGCAGCCTGGCCCACATTGTGAGCGAAGCCTTACAAAACTATGTAGAGTGCAACGCCTGGCAGATAGAGGCCATTCTCGAAGGTGTCCAAGAAGCCAAGGCCGGAAATTCTGCCACTGAAGAGGAAGTACGAGAGTTTTTCCTCAAGTGGGGGGTAGATGTCTAAGGCCTCCCTTAAGTGGCTGTGCCTCGCTTTGAGAGACCTGGACGAGATTGCTTCCTACATCGCCAAGGATAATCCCACTGCCACCCCAAAAGTGGTGAACGGGTATATGAGGTGGCTTTGAATCTTTGAGATCATCCCGCCATGGGGCGCCTTGGTCGAGTCCCCGGAACACGAGAGCTTCTCATTCCAGGTCTTCCTTTCCTTTTAGTTTACAGAGTCAAAGGCTGGAGGGTAGAAATTTTAAGAGTGTTTCACTGCGCCAGAAAATGGCCGCCTGAGGGAGAACGAAAACCATGAGTCAGTCTTCGAAAAGCAAAACGCCCCTAGAGATAAGGCTTGATTTGTTTAGTCTATTAATTTAGAGTCTTTTAGTAAAGACTATCGAGAGAAAAGGTATGCGCAGAATTACTTCTCCACAGGCCTTCAAGACTTGCTATATCGCCGAGGTTAAGGAAGAGATGGGTATCTCCCTGCGTCGGCGTACCAGCGTAAGGAAATTGAAGACTCCAGAGTATCTTAAGCCCATAATTCGTAAAGCTATTGAAGTGTTGGGAGAAAAGGCCTCTTACCGGGATATTCAGAAAAAAGCACTTGAAATTTATCGGGAAATGTATGGAGGTGAGATAGATAAATTGTACGGTGCTTTACAAATCACAGATAAAGAGGCTTTTAAACGTCTAGTGGAGGATGAAGAAATTGCCTACAGTTAATGATCTTTTAGGTAAGACAATCTTTGTAGATGCTAATGCGTTCCTTTATTTCCTTGGAGCAGAATGCGACGAACTTACAAGAGAAATTTTTCGATATGCGCGTCTAGAGAAACTTTCCTTAGTTACAAGCGTAACAGTAGTAGATGAGGTCCTTTTCAAGGCTTTGCTTGCAAAGGCCAGAGAAGTATTTGGAATAAAGAAGAACATTCATGATTTTTTAAGGCGTAACAAAGACCGGGTAAAAAAGTTGGCAGATGTTTGTAAAGTAGTTTTTGATCTGCTGGAGCTAACGAAAGTAGAAGTGGTTGAGATAAGGGAAAGTACTTTGAGGGGAACCGAAGCAATAATGAAAGATTACGGTCTTTTTGGAAATGATGCTATCTCTCTAAAAGTTATGAGGGAAAGAAACCTTAGATATATTTTGACCTCTGATAAAGACTTTGAAGGAATAAAAGAGCTAGTCGTTATAAATCCTTTAGGAGATGGATAAAAGATGGCTACTGCGGAACAAATAAAAGCCCTGATCAGGGCTCATCTATCAGGAGATAGAGAAAGATTTATTACTACAGCCCTTCAACTGGCAGCTTATGAAGCCAAACAGGGGCATTTTGCCTTAGCTCATGAAATTCAAAATTTGATAGATAGAGCAAAGAAAACGCCTTCCAAAATATTCCCCGTTAGATCCGAGATAGAAAATCTTGTGCTTTATGTAGACCCCAAGGCACGTTTAAACGCCTTGGTCGTTGATTCTAACATTAACAAACGTCTTAAACAAATCATCAAAGAATACTGGCAGCAGGACAAACTTAAAAGACATGGTCTAACCAATCGTCGCAAGATATTACTGGTAGGCCCTCCCGGAACGGGAAAAACTTTGACAGCAGAAGTTCTAGCCGGTGAGCTACGTCTTCCCCTTTATGTCATTCTTATGGACAGGCTTATAACCAAATTTATGGGCGAAACTGCCGCTAAATTGCGGAAAATTTTTGATATGATGCAAGAGTATCAGGGAGTATATTTCTTTGACGAGTTCGACGCTATTGGTGCGGATAGAGCCAGTGAAAACGATGTTGGTGAAATGCGAAGAGTTTTGAATTCTTTTCTCCAATTTATAGAATGGGATAAATCAAATAGCATTATCGTAGCCGCAACTAACAATCCTCAAATGTTAGATAAAGCTATTTTCCGACGCTTTGACGATATTCTTTATTACAGATTGCCGACCGAACAAGAAATCAAACAGCTTATCAGGAACTGTTTGGGAACCTTTAAAAGTAAAAAATTATCTTTCAAAGAGTTGCTACAGGAGGCCAAGTCTTTAAGCCAGGCCGAAATAACAGAGGCCTGTAAGGAAGCTATCAAAATTTGTATTCTCGAAAACCGCAAGACGGTTACAACAGCCCTTTTGAGAGGCATTTTGCAAGAAAGACGAAAATAAGACAAGGTTATAGCAAATGAGTAATATTTGGTTTAACGCATTATTTCAATTAAAAATTCATGAAGCTAGAGGAACTGCATTTCAAGATCTATTTAATAAAGTCATGACAGCTTATTATGGAGATAATTTTCAAACAGTTAGACCTTGGGGAGCCTTTGGAGACAAAGGCAATGATGGATTTTTAAAAGATGAACAACATTATTTTCAACTATTTGCTCCTGAACCAACTACTTCTATTCGTGATATTATTAAAAATATTATTAAAAAAGTTAAAGACGATTTTTTTAAACTAATAGAAAGCTATCCTAGACTGAAGAAATATTCGTTTTTAATGAATGATTACTTCGTAGGTATTCCAGAATTTATACATAGAGAATTACAAGAGATTTCTGAAAATTACAAGATAAAAACTTACGCTTGGGGAGCTCATTGGCTTTTAAACAAGTTTTCTGAATTAGACCAAAACAAAAAAGAATATATATTGAACTCTCAACCTTTAGAATTTACTGAAGATATTGCTCCTGCCTTAATAAAGTCTACGCTAGATTGGATCATTAAAAATTCTCCGCTCGTTCCTGGCCCTAAACTACTAGACGAAGATAAAAAATTGAATTTCGAAAAAAAGATAAAGTTTAATAATTTAGACCCATATTTTGCTCAGTTACTTGATACTGCTTATTACGAAGTAGATATCTTAGAAAGAATGCTAATAGAACAACCAGATTTGCTGCAAAAAGCAGCTTCAATATTGTCAGAATTATATAAAAAATACAAGAAAAATTTTGAAAGAATTGACAATAAAGAAGATTTAATTTTTGTTGCAATTTTAGAAAATATTATTCCAAAATATGGGAATATTTTAGGGTATCGTCAAGCAGCGCTAATAATAATGTCAAAATTCTTCGAAGCATGTGATATTTATGAAGAGCCAGAGTAATATTCTGTTTAGAATAATTCCCAATAAACACGTACGTTTTTGCGATAGTTTGATAGCTATTGCAGGATTATTGCATCAAATTATAGATCGTCCTATGAGTACAGATGAAATATGGGTTAACTTTCAAAAAGAAATAAAAGAGAGAAGCTGGCCAATAGAAAATATATCTTTTGATTTAATGTGGCATTCACTAGTAATTTTATATTCTGTAGGGATTATAGACAGGAAAGATCTTGATATTATTATACCCATAAGGAAGTAAAGATGCGTATTCTTGAACTTTCTGCCAATAAAAAATCATTTAAGACTTTAACTTTTAATCCTGAAGGTATTTCTCTTATTGTTGGAGGACATCCCTCAAGATATAGCGATCGTTCAAATGGAGTAGGAAAAACTTTAGCCTTAAAACTAGTTAATTTATGTTTAGGGTCAAGAGCAGATAAAAAAATGGGAGAGGTGCTTAAGGATTGGTTTTTCGAATTAAAATTTGAAGTAGCAGGAAAAATCCATCATGTAACAAGAAGCGCAGATGGTAAAATTATCTATTTAGATGATCACAAAATGAATATACAAGAATATAGAAATTGGTTAAACGATTTAGGTGTCTTCTTATTACCTAACAAGAACTTTCATACATCTTTTCGATCACTTTTTAGGAGATTTACTCGTGTTGCTCGAGATGATTGTGTTGATGCCATCAGATTAAGCAAAGAAAATGATTTTCAAGCTCTTATTAATTCATTGTGGTTATTAGGATTTGATATAATTTTAGCTAAGCATAAACATGATATAAAAAAACAAATTGAGGCCATTGATAAACAAAAGAAAAGTTGGGAAACGGAACATCCAATTTTAAGAAATATCCTTAGTATAGGATCTGATCCTCACGCTAAGGCAGAGCAATTAAAGGAACAAATAGAACTACTTAGAAAACATATACAGGAAATGCATGTAGCAGATGATTATTATGATCTTGTACAACAAGCTGATATTTTAACTAAAAAATTACGGAAAATAGAAACAGAAATTTCAAGATTAGAATTCCGTTTAGAAAAAATCGGGAATTTAATGCGTCAAACGCCAGATATTAGCCTTGAAGAATTAAATTCTTTATATAAAGAAATGAAACAAATTTTTCGTCCGGAGATCTTAAGACATTTTGAAGCTGTAGAAAAGTTTCATAAAACTCTTTATGAGCAACGTATTGCAAGATTGGAAAATGAACGAATAAAAGCTTTAGAAGAAAAACAAAAATTAGAAAATGAATGGCAAGAAATAAAAAAAGAAAGAGATTCATTGATTGATAGATTGAAAGGATCAACATCACTCGAAGAGTATCAAACTATTTTGGGGGAACTTTCCAAACTAGAAGAAGAACTTAAGGTCATAGAAAGATATCTTGAAGTAGAACAAACCTTGCAAAAAAAGCGAATAAGTTTCCAAAAAGAATTCACTAAAGTAATTGAAGAAGCTTCAAAATATTTGGATACAACAAAAAAGCGTCAAGAATTTTTAGACAAAAAATACCGTGATTTAGCCAAAAAATTATATGATAATATTTCTGCAGGCCTTCAAATTAAGCTCAACGATGGGTTTAATTTAATTCTCTATAATATAATCGTAACAATTGAAGGACAAAGTTCAGATGGCATCAACGATGCCAGAATTTTATGTTTTGATTGGTTAATCTATATGTGGGGGCAAAATCATTCTATGAGATTCCTATGGCATGACAACCGTCTTTTTGCAAATTTAGAAAGAAGGGCTAGAGCCAATTGGTTCAAAATGGTGCTAGAAACTTTGAAAACTACCGGAAAACAATATATAGCTTCTCTTAATCAAGAAAATTATGAAGCTATGTTAGATTACTTCTTAGATGAAGAAAAAGAAATAATAGAAAATTCTGTAATTCTACGTCTAGACGCTAATAAACCAGAGCAAAAATTATTGGGAATACAATTTGATCTATAAATCAGAGTGTACGAAGATGAACAAACCCAAGAAACTCATAGAAGTAGCTCTCCCGCTTGAGGCGATAAATAAACAGTCAGCTAGAGAGAAGTCTATAAGGCACGGGCATCCGAGCACGCTTCATCTCTGGTGGGCGCGAAGGCCGCTGGCTGCCTGCCGGGCGGTGATCTTTGCGCAGATGGTGGATGACCCCGGCTCGCGTCCCGATCTCTTCCCTACGGAAGAAGAGCAAAACAGGGAGCGGGAGCGACTTTTCAAGCTTATCCGCGACCTGGTAAAGTGGGAAAACATAAACGATGAAGACCTGCTGGAAAAAGCCCGGGCCGAGATTCGCAAATATGCGCCGAACGGAGAACCCCCGCCTCTCTTCGACCCCTTTGCCGGTGGTGGCTCCATCCCTCTTGAGGCTCAGCGCCTGGGGCTTCGCGCCTACGCCGGGGATCTCAACCCGGTAGCCGTGCTTATCAACAAAGCCCTCATCGAGATCCCTCCGAGATTCGCCGGAAGACCTCCGGTCAATCCCGAAGCCCGCAAGCGCACGGATTACACCAAAGGATGGAGGGGAGCGGAAGGCCTTGCGGAGGACGTGCGCTACTACGGAAGATGGATGCGTGAGGAGGCCGAAAAGCGCATAGGCCACCTTTATCCCAAATACAAAATTACCGAGGAATTGCTTGAAAAACGGCCGGACTTAAGAAACCGGGGCCTTAAGCCCGGAGACGAGCTTACGGTCATCGCCTGGCTCTGGGCAAGAACCGTAACCTGCCCCAACCCGGCCTGCGGGGCGAGAATGCCGCTTGTGCGTTCCTTCTGGCTTTCCAAGAAGAAAGGCAAAGAGGCTCATGTGGAGCCGGTTATAGACCGCAGTGAGCAAACACCAAAGGTTCGCTTTGAAGTCCGTGCGGGAAGAGACCTCAAGGAAGAAGGAACCGTAAATCGCCGTGGGGCTAGGTGTATCGTTTGCAATACACCAGTGCCGTTTAAGTACATCCGGGAAGAGGGCAAAGCCGGCAGGATGGATGCTCAGCTTATGGCCGTTGTGGCCGAAGGGCCGGGCGGTCGGGTGTATTTACCGCCGGTAGAGGAGCACTTTTTAATTTCGAAAGAGGTTGAACCCGACTGGAAACCCTCTTTTGCTCTCCCTAATAATCCTCGCGATTTCAAGACGCCTAATTATGGAATGACCACCTTTGCTGATCTCTTCACCAACCGCCAGCTGGTGGCGCTGACCACCTTTTCGGACCTGGTGGCCGAGGTCAGGGAGAAGGTGCGGGAAGATGCCGTGGCCGCAGGTTTGCCGGACGATGGCGTTCCCCTACGCGAGGGTGGCCGTGGCGCCACCGCCTACGCCGACGCGGTAGCGACTTATTTGGCTTTTACATTTAGTAAAAATTCTCATTATTGGTGTGCATTATCTACTTGGCATAATGGAAGAGATACTATGCAAGGTTTGTTTGCGAGACAGGCAATTCCCATGGTTTGGGATTTTGCTGAATGTAATCCCTTTAGCAAATCTTCTGGAAATTTTGAAGGATCTATCGAATGGACTGTAAAAACGCTCGAAATGATTCCAACTTGTAAAGATGGTTTTGCTTTTCAGCAAGATATAATGACTTTACCAACAGTTATAAATATTCGCCTCATAATATCTACTGATCCACCTTATTATGACAATATTGGATATGCTGATCTTAGCGATTTTTTTTACATCTGGCTCCGACGCAGTCTCAAAGAAATCTATCCTGAACTTTTGGGCACTTTGCTTACCCCTAAATCAAGTGAATTAGTCGCCACTTCATATCGTTTTGAGGGAGACAAAGAAAAAGCCCGGCAGTTTTTTGAAAAAGGCTTACGCGATGTTTTTAAAAATTTGCGTCTGATTGCCCATGAAAATTACCCCTTAACGATTTATTATGCTTTCAAACAAGCCGAAACCAACAAAAACGGAGAAAGTATTTCCACTGGTTGGGAGACTATGCTTACAAGTCTTATTGAGGTTGGATTTCAAATTACTGGAACCTGGCCCATAAGAACAGAAATGCAAGCGAGAGCTTTAAGTAGAGTCGGCACCAATGCCCTAGCTTCTTCCATCGTTCTCGTCTGCCGGCCGCGGCCGGAAGACGCCCCCGTGACCACTAGGCGGGATTTTCTGAAAGAACTTAAGAGGGAACTTCCGAAAGCCCTTAAGGAACTCCAGAAGGGAAATATCGCGCCGGTGGATCTGGCGCAGGCGTCCATCGGGCCGGGGATGGCCATCTTTTCCCGCTACAGCCGAGTGCTTGAGGCCGACGGCTCGCCCATGAGCGTGCGTACGGCCCTTGCCCTCATCAACCAGGCCCTTGACGAATACCTCGCCGAACAGGAAGCCGAATACGACCCCGACACCCGCTGGGCCGTGGCCTGGTTTGAGCAATACGGCAATGCCTATGGCCCTTACGGCGATGCCGAAACCCTCTCCAAGGCCAAAAACACGAGCGTCTCCGGTCTAGAGGAAGCCGGAATCCTTATCGCCCGCGCAGGAAAGGTGCGCCTGCTAAAACGAGAGGAGCTTCCTGAAGACTGGGACCCGCAAAGCGACCGGCGCTTGACCTGCTGGGAAGTAACGCAGCACCTGATACGCACCCTAAAAGAAAAGGGCGAAAAAGGCGCCGCAGAGCTTCTCGCCAAAGTCGGCGGCCTTGGCGAGGCCGCTCGGGAGCTTGCCTACCGGCTCTACAACATCTGCGAGCGCAAGGGCTGGGCCAAAGAAGCCCAGGACTACAACGCCCTCATCATCTCCTGGCCCGAATTAGAGAAACAGGTAGAAGAGTTGCGAAATAAAGTGCAACAGCAGGAATTGCTTTAAACTGGAGTGAAACATGAGAATTAATTATCCAAATTCATACGCACATTTCGTAAAGGTGGATTTGCATTTGCATACCCCTGCTGATCCAGAAAAGAGCTTTCACCCTAAAGAAGTAAATGAAGAATCGATCAGAAGATATATTCACGAATTGAAAGAAAAAAACATTAAGGTTGGAGCTCTTACCGATCACAATGCCTTTCACAGGGAATGGTTCGAATCCCTGGCGAAAGAAGCAGAAAAAGAGGGCATTTTTCTGCTGCCAGGAGTTGAAATCGAAGTGGAAGACGGCAAAAGAGGCCTTCATCTGCTTATTATAGTTCATCCTAAAGATGTGGATAAATTGGAAAAACTCGTTCCTGCCCTTCTGGGCTTAAATGGTAAAGTCAAACAACGATTAGAAGACTTTTTGCAGCATTTAGAATCTCAACCTATAGATTTTTTGGCTATATGCGCTCATGTAGATAACAGCAAAGGTATATGTAAAGAATTGGGATGGGGAAGAATTGAAGAATTAATAAAAAACGGCACCATAGGTCAGAAAATACTTGCTTTTCAGGATATAAACAGTTCTTCGGCCCAAACATTAGAAAATTGTATAAACCGATTGAAAACCGAAACCGGCAAAAATTACACCCTTCCTGCTTTTATTTCCGCTTCTGATCCCAGCAATTTCGATGAAATCGGTGGAAGATACACCTGGATGAAGCTTTCTGATCCCCCTTGTTTCGAATCGCTAGTTCTGGCCCTGAAAACTCCAGAACTCAGAATACTTCCTCAGGGAGAATCTCCTCCTGCTTATGACTATTTTCAGATAATACGATTTCATTGCGAAAGAGGAGAGTTTCTTGATGGTTTTGACGTCTGTTTTTCACCGGAATTGAATACCTTCATAGGCCCCCGAGGGACAGGCAAATCTGCCGTGCTTGAGACCCTCCGTTATGCCCTGGAACTTCCATATTACACGGATGACGAAAAAGTCCGTCGCAAATTCGTAGAAGCGGTGCTCGGAAGTGGTGGGAAAGTATCTATATGGCTCAAAAATCCGGAGAACATTATCTACCGGGTGGAAGTCAATTACGGAGAAACTCCTAGGATTATACGCCTGAGGGATGGACAAGAAGAAGTGCTGTCACTTTCGAGGGTAAAAGCCATTTTTGGTGAAAAACCGCCTATTTTGTTCGGCCAGAAGGAACTCTACTATGTATCAGCCGAGGAAGAGGGCTATCTGGAAAAGCTTTTCGACGATCTGGTAGGAGATCCACTTAAAACTCAGAAAAAGAAAACCGAAGAAATAGCTCTGCAAATAAAGGACATTATTGCTGAAATTTTCAAATTTCGAGCACAAATCGAAAAAAGGGAAGAGCTTGAAAGTGAATTAAAGGCTATTGAACACGAAATCAAGAATTACGAGGATTTAGGAGTAGCCGAGAAACTGGAAAAGGAAGCTAAATATCGCCTGGAGGAAAGCCGCCTTAGAAAGGCCGGAGAATTAATTAGAGAATTGGAGGAAGATTTTCGTGAATTTGAAGAGAATTCCAATTTCAAACTTAAACAGCTCTCGGCCATTAAGGGAGAAATAAATACCGACCTTTTTGAAGCCCTAAAAGAGATAACTCTGGAACTGGAAGAGAAATGGGAACAGGCTGCAGTACAAATAAGAGAGAGCTTTTCTAGATGGAAGAAAGAATTTCGAACAATTTCGGAAACCTGGAAGAGCAGACGGAGAGAAATAGCCGAAGAATTGGCCAAGATTCGACAGACGATCCAGACTAGTTTATCAAAGGAAAGATATTTAGAGCTGATTCAGAACCGAGATAGAATCCTTCCGGTATTAAAAGAATTGAGAAGGTTTGAAGAGGTATTGAAAGAAAAAGAAAACAGATTGAATATTTTACTAAACGACTTAAAAGATTCCTGGGATAAAGAATACAGTCTCCGTAGAGAAAAAGCGAACGAGTTAAATCAAATACTTGGGGAACATGTACGATGGAAGGTTGATTTCAAGGCCAAAAAAGAATCCTTTTCTGCTTTTCTTAAAGATATCTTGACCGGCACCAGAATAAAAAAAGATTTTTTTGACCGTCTGGCAAAAGAAGTTAAAGACGGTATAGAACTTTTCAGAAACATGGAAACACCTGAAAAATTAAAGCAGTTCGCGGAAGAAAAACGTCTTTCAGAAACGCATCTTGAGAAGATAAGAAATTTTTTGTTTAGTGATAAGAACATTCTTTTTAAGATTTTGACCTACAGGGTACCCGACGAAGTAACATTTTCTCTTAAAGTTGGTGAAACATTTTTGCCTCGTCATCGCTTGTCTGTAGGACAGAAATGCACAGCTGTTCTTTTGACTTTACTCGTTGGTTTTAACTCTCCGCTTATTATTGATCAACCAGAAGACGATCTCGACAACACTATTGTTTATGAAGGATTAGTCAAAACTTTATGGAAACTAAAAGGAAAGCGACAGATCATTTTTGCCACTCATAACGCTAACATTCCGGTAAATGGAGATGCCGAATTAGTAATTGCTCTAGGAAGTCCAGATAACGATAGAATAAAAATAAATAATGCCGGAGCTATTGATTGGCCCGATATACGCAAAGAAATTGTTGAAGTCATGGAGGGCGGCAAAGAAGCCTTCAAAAAACGAGAGGAAAGATATTTATGGATAGAATAGAACTTTTGGAATTAATTCAAAAGGGGGAAGATTTTTGGACGGAATTTAAGGAAGATATTTCAAGCCCTGATGAATTGGTTAGCGAAATTTGTGCTTTCGCAAATGCTCAGGGCGGAAAAGTTATTATTGGAGTAAGTGATAGTGGAGAAATTATCGGTGTAAGCCGAGATTATAGTGATGAAATCTCTAATTGGACAACCACAAAGATAGAACCGCCTTTGCCTGTAATCATAGATAAGGTTTCTTACGATGAAAAATTAATACTCATCATTAATGTCCCCCTAGGACCACACAAGCCTTATTTTGTGAAAGTTAAAGGGCAATTAATTCCGTGGATTCGGGTAGGAAGTACTAAAAAGAAGGCAGGACCAACCGAGTTGCAACGACTTTTTCAAGATAGCAGACGCTTCTTTGCCGACGAGATGGAAATAGAAGGAACAAGTATAGATGATTTAGACTTAGAATATTTAGATCGTTTTTTTAGGGAAAATTTTCAAAAAAGTATTGAGGATGAACTATCTCAATCTGAAATAAGTTTAGAAAAATTATTAGAAAACCTTAAATTGTTTAAAAACGGATATTTGACTACTGCTGGCTTGTTACTTTTTGGCAAAAACCCCCAAATGTACTTACCTTTTTGTATAATTTGGGCTTTACGAGTAAAAGGGTTTGACACAACGGAAGGCAAATTTCTTGATAGAAAGGAAATTTCTGGAAAACTTAATGATCAAATAGAAAAAACAGAACGTTTTTTAAAGGAACACCTAAAATTACACGGAGAAATAAAAGGCTTTGATCGAGAAGAAGAATATGAAATACCATTGGAAGCATTGCGAGAAGTAATCGTCAATGCGGTTGCTCATAGAGATTACACTATTCCTTCCAATATTAGATTATTCATCTTTGATGACCGTATAGAAGTAATCAATCCAGGGAAACTCCCAAATACTGTGACAATAGAAAATATCAAATATGGTATACATGTAGAAAGAAATCCTATTATAGTTTCTTATCTCACCAAATTTAAAAAAATGAGCCAAATAGGCACGGGTATTCCCAGGATGATAAACCTGGTAAAAAAAGCGACCGAGAAAGAGCCTATTTTTGAAGAAATAGATCGTCAGTTCAAAGTGACTATTTATCGGCCCAAAGATTAACTATAACTGAAAAAATTTTTTTAATGGAGGCTAAAATTATATGAATAAAAACGTGATAGCAGAAGATACATGATGGTTGAATGCTTGATGAAAAGTCTAGAAAAAGTTGATGAAAAAATTGAAGAGATTTAAATTAAAGAGTTAATTAAAAGATTAGATGTTTATAAAAGCGGAAGAATAAAAGCAGTTCCTATAGATTTATTCGTCTATACAAAAGATGAATGGGATCTTCTTTAAGAAAGCGGCAGTACCTTTTACAGGCAAATTGAAGAAAAAGGGCGTGTTATCGCATGAAAATTTCTACAAAATCATGGTTAGAGCTTGCTGACCGAGATCTAAAAGCAGCACAAACACTACTCGAAGATGAATATCTGACCAATATAGTCCTTTTTTATGGCCAACAGTGTATAGAAAAGTGTTTTAAAGCATTGCTTGAAGAAGACGATGTTACCCCACCTAAAATTCATGGTATTCATAAATTAAATGCTTTAGTTCAAGAAAAGGCACCTTTTTACTTGCCAATCAGTGACGAAGAAATAGATTTCATAGACGATATTTACATTGATACTAGGTATACAGGAAGTTTTGATTTATTACCAACAGATTTTCCTTATAAAGAGCAAGCGGAAGAACTTATTGAAATTGATCAGAAAGTTTTCCAAGAGACCCAAAAAAATCTTAACAGAAGTGGGTGAAAACTATGGCTCTGACTAACCGGGAACGAATAGGTAAGGCACTGGAACTTTTACGCGAGGGTTTAATGCCTTATGTACAGCGGGAAATGGAAGCCCATTACGGGGCTGAATGGATAGAGAGGGCTAAAGAGGCTATACGTGGCGATATAAAATTCAAAGAAGGTGAGCCACATTTTGATGCCCATGCTTTTCTTGTCATTATGTGGGATCAGTGGAATGTAGTTTTTCGCAAAACCTTAGGACATGCCGAACGGAGCTTGGTCAGTGAAATTCGTACTTGGCGCAACAAGTGGGCTCACCAAGAAACCTTTTCAAGTGATGATACCTATCGAGCTCTAGATAGTATATCAAGACTTTTAAGTGCTATTTCCGCTCATGAATTTCGGGAAGTTGAGAAGATCAAAATGGACCTTTTGCGGGTGAGGTTTGAGGAACAGGCCCGGGCGCAGCGGCGCAAAGTTAATTTCGTCACCAAAGGGGAACCTGTTTCTGGGCTCAAGCCCTGGCGGGAAATCGTCATTCCTCACCCTGATGTGGCTTCCGGGCGTTACCAGCAGGCGGAATTCGCCGCAGATTTGGCTGCGGTATATTACGAGGATACTTCCGCTGTCAGTGAATACCGCGACCCGGTTGAATTTTTCAAACGAACCTATCTCACCGAAGGATTGCGGGAACTATTGCGCACAGCTCTTTTGCGTTTAAGTGGCAAAGGTGGACACCCTGTAGTTGATCTTCAGACTAATTTTGGTGGTGGCAAAACTCACTCTATGCTTGCCCTTTATCATCTATTTTCAGGAATGCCACCAGATGAACTCCTCGGAATCGATGAAATCCTTGGTAATGTAAACATTTCAAAGATTCCAAAAGTTAAAAGAGTGGTTTTGGTAGGTATAGCTTTATCTCCAGGACAAGTACATTTTGCTTCAGATGGTACTGAAATTCATACTCTGTGGGGTGAACTTGCTTGGCAGCTTGGAGGAAGGAATGCTTACTCTCTTCTTGAGAAGGCAGACCAGAGAGGAGTAAGTCCTGGTGCTAATGTTTTACGTGAGCTTTTTCAGAAATATGGGCCGGTTTTGATCCTGATTGATGAATGGGTAGCCTTTGTACGTCAGACTTATAATCGACATGATTTACCAGCGGGATCTTTTGATGCTAATTTAAGCTTTGCCCAAGCACTAACTGAAGCTGTCAAGCAGTCGCCGGCTGCCATGCTAGTGGCCAGCCTCCCAGCTTCAGATATTGAGATTGGAGGCGAAGCTGGTAAAGAGGCTTTGACCCGCTTAAAAAATACCTTTGGCAGGATAGAGGCCACCTGGCGTCCGGCAAGTGCTGAGGAAAGTTTTGAAATTGTGCGCCGGAGGCTTTTTCAGCCAATAAGTGATCCTAAGCTATATGCCCAAAGAGATGCTGTAATTTCTCACTTTGTTCGTTATTATCGCGAATATTTAGCTGAGTTTCCGAGCAAGTGCGGTGAGCGTGAATACGAACGTCAGATGCGATTAGCATATCCTATTCACCCTGAACTTTTTAAGCGGCTCTATGAAGATTGGGCCTCTTTGGAGAAGTTTCAGCGTACTCGAGGTGTTCTTCGTCTTATGGCTGCAGTAATTCATTCTCTATGGATGAAAGAAGATAGTAATCTCCTGATTATGCCGGGGACCTTACCCCTTGATGACCCAAACGTCCAGAGAGAATTTACGCGTTATTTGGAAGAACCCTGGACGCCAATTATTGAGCATGATATAGATGGAGTGGACTCTATACCTTTTAAACTTGACAAAGAAAATCCAACACTTGGGCGTTATTCAGCTTGCCGACGAGTGGCCCGGACTATCTTTTTGGGTTCTGCTCCGATTTACCGTGCAGCTAATCCCGGACTTGAAGAGAGACGTATAAAACTTGGTTGTGTGCAGCCTGGAGAAAGTGTGGCTACCTTTGGAGATGCCCTTAGAAGACTTACCAATGAGGCCACCCATCTTTATGTAGATCGCAACAGTTACTGGTTCAGCACACAGCCGAGTGTTACGCGATTAGCTCAGGATCGGGCTACCCAATTTAAGATAGAAACAGTGTGGGATGAACTAAAAAGCCGCTTGCGTGCGGAGCGCAAACGGGGCCAGTTTGCTGGGGTGCACGCTGCTCCGGAAGATAGTGCCGATATTCCAGATGAAATGCTGGCTAGGCTGGTTATACTTGGGCCTGAATATCCGCATGTAGGGCGTGAAGAAACAAGTCCGGCACTAGAACAGTCCAAACATATTCTTTTCTGGCGCGGGACAAACCCCAGACTATATCAAAATACCCTGGTCTTCCTGGCTGCAGATCAAAAGCGACTTTCTGATTTGGAACAGGCTATTCGTCAGTATTTAGCTTGGAAATCTATTTACGATGAACAGGATCAGCTAAATCTTGATACTTTTCAGCGAAACCAGGCCAAAACCAAGATGGAACAGACAAACGAAGCCGTTAAGGCCCGGATAAAGGAAACCTATTGTTGGCTTTTGGTGCCTGAGCAGAGCAATCCGCAAGATCCGGAAAGCCTTGAATGGGAAGAGATACGCTTTAGATGTAATGAAAGTCTTGCAGAATGCGCTAGCAAAAGACTTATTGACCGCGAATATCTTATTGTTGAGTACGGGGCGACAAGGCTAAAACTCGATATGGATTGCTACCATCTCTGGGGTGCGGCTGATCATATAAGCATAAAACAACTCTTGGAATATTTTGCGCGCTACCTCTATCTGCCCCGGCTAAAGGAGGCAAAGGTCCTCATCAAAGCTATTGAAGAAGGAATTTCTCGTATTGATTGGACACAGCTTTTTGCTTATGCAGAAAGATGGGAGGATGTACAAAAACATTACATAGGTCTTCAGGCAGGAAAAGCTATACGTATTTACTATGACAAAGAAGTAGGGTTTTTAGTAAAACCAGAAATAGCTAAGAAACAGATTCAAGAGAAAGAAAAAATTCAAATAGATAGTAAATTCCAAGATGGAGAAGAAGCTATAATAGGTGAAAATACAGACAAAAAAATAACACCCACTTCGATAACTTCTTCAAAAGAAATAAAACCTAAACGTTTTTATGGTGAAGTTTCTCTTAATCCTTTAAAAGCACAATTAGAAGTTAAAGAAATTTGCGAGCATATAATTCAACATTTGGCTTCTTTAGGTGAAATAAAGGTTACATTAACAATCAAGGCTTATATTCCCAGTGGAGCATCTGAATATATTGTACGTACAATAATTGAAAATGCTCATACGCTCAAGTTTGATATTTCAGAGTTTGAGGAAAAATAAGATAGATGGTTATTAATTGTATGTATCGATAAATATCTTGAATATTTACTTACCAAGATTTGCAATATTATTAAAAGGGGAATAGGGATGTAGGATGTATAAAGACAAAGGAAATAAAAAATAATCATAATTCACAAAAGAAAAAGATTTTTCTAAAATGCTTAACTTAAAATATATTTTTTAACATTGCTTAACCTATACTTAACTTATGACTATAGAATCTATTTTAAAGAGATTAGACACCTATATCTTTGAGGTTGGTCCTATAAGGCCACCTTCAGAGGGTGGTAGTTATTCTCTATTGCTTAGATTTACTTGTAA
>Ga0256914_1001573_pt1 | contig 20264 bp, 18 predicted proteins | sample HulkmetaG_FD_191571 | JGI IMG/M metagenome (GOLD analysis project Ga0256914, IMG submission 191571) | Hydrothermal chimney microbial communities from Main Endeavour vent field at the Juan de Fuca Ridge, Pacific Ocean - Hulk | ecosystem: Environmental > Aquatic > Marine > Hydrothermal vents ... | reverse complement strand
ATCGTTCAACCTTATCATATGCCAATGAACATCGTCCCTGGCAGTTGTATCAGAGACTTTTTTATATTCTGGTTTATTGAAATCGGTTTTAATGAATGGGTAAACTGCCAAAGCTTGGTTTGCACGGCCTGCGTAAATTTTGTTATGGGTCGCTTTTTTGTTGTAATATTTTACAAAAGGGGATTTTTTCACAGTTTCAATAGCTACTTAGGCCTTGTGTTTTAGGAGATTCCGGAGATTTGCCACCTTATTTTTGGGGACAGTCGGAATTTTGCCCGCGCGCTTCGTTACCGTGCACAAGAGTTTCCGCAAAAAAAATTGTCCGAGTCTTAAAAATGAGACGCAGAAACCGCCGTACGAAACATTTTTCCGCGGCGCCAAGTTGAATTTCTCATTGTAAACCATTATATTTCTTAGCTTATTTAAATCATAAACAATGTAAGGAGATTTCGGCCTTATGATGACCAAATTCCGTGAATTTAGCAAAGCCTTTATCATTTTCGTTGGTTTGGCCTTTATTGCTTTAATGATTTTCCAATGGGGCGCCGATTACAACAGCCGTTCCAGAAGAAAAGACGTAGTTGGCGAAGTGAACGGTAAAAAGTTGAAATATTCTCAATTCGAAAAAATGTTTCAACAGCTATACAAAGAAGAAAGCGCGCGTACCGGAAAAACCAACTTTACCGACGACGACTTACAAAAACTGCGCGATCAGGTCTGGGAACGCTTCATTCAGCAGACTCTTTTCGAAGAAGAAATGAAACGCCTGGGCATTACCGTAAGCGATTCGGAAATTGTTTACCAAATTTACAACTACCCCCTGCAAGACTTCAAACAGCATCCGGCCTTTCAGACCAACGGCGTATTCGATATTAAAAAATACCACGCCGCTCTGGGCAATCCCAACATCCCCTGGATGCAGGTAGAAGAAATTTATCGTCAGCAAATTCCGTACATCAAGTTGCAAAACATTATTACCAATACGGTGCGGGTTACCGACGAAGAAATTAAGGACGAATTCATCAAAGAGAATATCAAGGCCAAGGTAGAATATCTGGGCACTTCCGTTTTTCAGTTTCTGAACGACTCCCTGAAAATTTCCGATGCTGAAATCAAACAATATTACAACACCCACAAAGACGAATTTGTGCAGGAAGAACGCCGTCAGTTGTCTTACGTAAAATTCCCCATTGTTACCACCAAAGAAGACACTCAGGAAGTTCTGAAAGAATTTGAACACATTAAAAAACGTCTGGCCAATGGCGAAAAATTCAACGATCTGGCATTGGAATATTCCGAAGATCCTTCGGTAAAAAAGAACAAAGGCGAATTGGGCTATTTTTCCAGAACCGACATGGTCAAGCCGTTTGCCGATGCGGCGTTTAACGCCAAAGTAGGGGACGTGGTTGGCCCCATTAAAACCCGCTACGGTTTTCATTTGATTAAAATAGAAGACAAGAAAAAAGAAAACGGCAAATGGTTGGTCAAAGCCAGCCATATTTTAATGAAGGTTCATCCGGCACCTTCGCGTGTAGAATTGCAAGAAACCAAAGCCCGTTTATTTGCCGAAGACGCTAAGACTCACGGTTTTATGGAACAGGCCAAATTAAACGGATACGAAGTAAAAACCACCCCGCTGTTTACCAAAGAGGGCGACTTCATTCCCGGTATCGGCAACCACGCGGCAATTAAGGCCTTTGCCTTTTCGGCAAAGCTGAACGAAGTTTCGCGCATGTATCGCACCGATGACGGTTACATTGTGGTCTCGGTGACAAAAATCGTTCCCAAGGGTTACCGACCGCTGGAATCGGTTAAACAGGTCATTGTTAATCGGCTGCGTTTAGAAAAAGCCAAAGAGCTGGCCAAAGATTTTATGCTGAAATTCAAAGATAAAGTAAAAGCCGGCGAGCCTTTTAAACAAATCGCCGCAAGCGATCCCACCCACCGTTTGCGTTACAACGAAACCGGTTACTTTTCCATCAATTCCACCGTTCCGGGCATCGGCTATTCGGTAGAATTTAATGCTACGGCATTTTCTTTAAAACCGGGCGAAGTTTCCGATTTGGTCGGAACGGATCGTGGCTACTATTACATTAAACTATTGGACAAAACCAAATTCGATTCCACGGCATTTAATGCCCAAAAAGACCGGATTCGCATGAAGCTGCTTACGGAAAAGCGCAACGCTGTGTTTAACGACTGGTATCAGGATTTAAAGAAAAAAGCCGATATTGTGGATAATCGAAAAATGTTTAACCTGTAATTATTCTGAATTCAATCGATTCAAAAAAGGCTCTCTGCGGAGGGCCTTTTTTTATGCCTGCGGTTTTTCTATCGAAAATAATTGGTTTTCAGCACTTCGTTTTCTTAACTTAATATCCATTACAGCTACTCTGATAAATAATCAATATTACTCTCCATGTCTGATGAAAATTTAGGGAGGCGCCATGGAAACCATTCAAAATTACTACCAAATGGCTGTGGATTTAATTTGGCGTATTGGTCCCCAGCTTCTCTGGGCACTGGCTATCCTGGTCATCGGTTTTTGGGTTATTAAACTGATTAACCGCTTTGCCGGGAAAGCCATGGAAAAGGGGAATGTCGACCTTTCTCTGCGCAAATTCATTGCCAGTCTCCTGAGTATCGGACTCAAAATTTTACTGTTGATCAGTGTGGCCGGCATGCTGGGTATTGCCACCGCCTCGTTTGTCGCCGTTATCGGTGCGGCCGGTTTAGCCGTTGGTTTAGCCTTACAGGGCAGCTTGGCCAATTTCGCCGGTGGAGTACTTATTCTTTTGCTCAAACCGTTCAAAGTAGGAGACGTTATCGAAGCCCAGGGGTATGTGGGCAAAGTAGATCAAATCCAAATTTTCAACACCATACTAAAAACGCCGGACAATAAAACCGTTATCCTGCCTAATGCTGCCGTTTCCAACGGAAATATTACCAACTATTCAACCGAACCCCGGCGGCGGGTGGACATGACTTTTGGCATTGGTTATGACGACGATTTGCTAAAGGCCAAACAAATTTTACAAAAAATGACAGAAGAAGACGAACGCATTCTAAAAGATCCGGCCCCGACGGTTGTAGTCTCGGAATTGGCCGACAGTTCGGTTAATTTTGCCGTACGGGTATGGGTTAAGGCCGAAGACTACTGGAATGTTTTCTTTGATTTTCAGGAAAAAGTCAAATTGACCTTTGACAAAGAAGGAATCAGCATTCCTTATCCGCAACAAGACGTCCATTTACATCAGGAAAATTAGAAAAAAAACGGAGGAATCAATAGTGCGTGCAAAACGAATTGTTACCGTATTTTTAATCGGATTCATTTTCATCTCCATTTGGAGCTGCGCGGAATTAACGCAAATTTTACAACCGCTTAACGTGCAAAAGCCCCGCGTTAACGTAAGTCAGGTAAAATTAACAGGGCTTAATTTTTCACAAGCCGATCTGGATTTTAAGTTAAAAATCGAAAACCCCAATAATGTTGCCATTTCTCTGGCCGGGTTTGATTACGACTTCTTTATTAACGACCATAGTTTTTTAAAAGGGCAACAAGACCAGCAGAGCAAAATCGAAGCCAAAGGCGCCTCTTTCGTCAACATCCCGGTTGCTCTCAACTTCAAACAGCTCTACGAAACTTACCAATCGCTCAAAAATTCAGACAGCATCCATTACACCCTTAAAACCGGATTGAATTTCAATCTCCCCATTCTGGGGAAAATCCGCATTCCGGTTTCCACTTCCGGGCGCTTACCGACATTGAAGATGCCCAAAATAAAAGTTAAAGCACTCAAGCTGGAGAATTTAGGATTCACCAGTGCCAAATTGCGTTTGCAACTGGCCCTGGAAAATCCGAACGCCTGGAGCATGCTGTTGAATAAAATGGATTACCAGTTTTTAATTAATGGCAATCAATGGATTCAGGGACAATTGAATCAGGCGCAGGCCATTGATAAAAAAGCCGCCAGCGTTCTGGATATTCCCATCACTCTGAACTTTTTGCAAATGGGACGAACCGTTTACAATCTGCTTACCCAGCCCGGCGCTTTAAACTATCAACTAAAAGGCAATGCCGATCTCCAAAGTTCCATCAAACTTTTGGGCCATTTTACCATGCCCATCAATCAGTCGGGTAAGGTGGAATTACTCAAATAAATGCAAAATACTCCTTAACCGATCGGGGCATCCACGCTCCGATTGGTTTTTCCATGCATCGAATTCGGAAGTGCAAAGCGTTCTTTAATTTTTGATCCCATCCTGTTATTTTTTTATCTTAAAACGTACCATTAACAAAGCGAGGCATTATGGCAGAATTAGGCTTAGCATTAGGCGGCGGGGGCGCCCGCGGACTGGCCCATATTGGGGTGCTAAAAGTTTTGGAACGCGAGCGCATTAACTTTCAGGCCATTACCGGTTGCAGTATGGGTTCTATTGTGGGCGGTTTGTACGCCTACTACGGCAGCGCCCAAAAAGTTGAAGAAGTCATTATCGATTTCATGAAAAGTTCGGTCGTAGAAAAGTTAGGTTTAGATTCTCTAAAAGAGAACAAAGACGGCACTCCAAAATCGTTTTTCGAACAATTCTTCGATTTGATTGAGGTGCGCCTACAGGCCATTAAAGCATTGGGCAGCACTTCTTATTTCGACGAAGAAGTAACCAAAGAAATCTTTCAAATTATTCCCGATGCACTCATCGAAGATTTGCCTATTCCCTTTTCGGCAATTGCTACCGACCTGATTTCGGGCAATGAAATCAACTTTACACACGGCAGCCTGCGCGAGGCCATCCGTGCCAGTTCAGCCATTCCGGGCATTTTCCCGCCCGTGCAAATTGACGATTACCTGCTGGTTGATGGCAGCGCATCGGAAAGCGTGCCGGCCGGACGCGTGCGCGAAATAGGTGCCGACCGTGTGCTGGCCGTGGACGTAACGCGCGACATTAAAATTTTCACCCATCCGAACAACATTCTGGAAATTTTACTGCGTACCGAAGATATCACCTCTTACCATCTTTCAAAAATTCGTCTGAAAGAGGCCGATTTGGTTATTCACCCCAATGTTAAAAGCTACTCCTGGGTCGATTTCGACCAGGCCAATGTAATCATCGCTGCCGGAGAAATTGCCGCCTTGCAAAATCTGGAAGAGATTCGCAAGCTGGCGCATCGTAATTCTTACCTGATTGAACTGGAACAATATTTAAAGCGCTTAACCAGTTAGGCTTTTTATTATGAACAGAAAATTGATGTTAGAAAATTTGACATCCCAGCCGCAAAAGGAGTGGGATGTTCTGGTCATTGGCGGAGGCGCCACCGGTTTGGGAGCCGCCGTCGATGCGGCAACACGTGGATTTAATACCTTGCTGGTGGAACAGGCCGACTTTGCCAAAGGAACATCCAGCCGCAGCACCAAATTGGTGCACGGAGGCGTACGCTACCTGGCACAAGGGGATGTTTCTCTGGTTTTCGAAGCTTTGCACGAACGCGGCTTGCTCATGCAGAACGCCCCGCATCTGGTGCGTAATCAAGCCTTTATTATTCCTGCCTACGAATGGTGGGAGGGACCGTTCTACAACATCGGCATGAAGGTGTACGATTTAATGGCCGGGAAATTAGGTTTTGGCCCTTCGCAAAAAATTTCCAAAGAAGAAACCCTCAAAGCCATTCCCAATTTAACCCAAAAGGGACTACTGGGCGGGGTAATCTATTACGACGGCCAATTCGATGATGCCCGGCTGGCGGTCAATTTGGCGCAGACCGCCGTTGAAAACGGCGCAACCGTGTTAAACTACATGAAGGTAATCGGCCTGCATAAAGATGCACGTGGCATTCTGGACGGCGCCCTTTTACTCGATCTGGAGACGAACCGGGAAATTGCGGTTAAGGCACGCGTTATCATAAATGCAACCGGCGTTTTCAGCGATTCCGTGCGAAAGTTAGACGACCCTTCGGCTCCTAACACGGTGGTGCCCAGTCAGGGCGTGCATCTCATTCTGGAGCACAGCTTTTTGCAAGGCGACTCCGCCATCATGATTCCCCACACACCCGACGGCCGGGTTTTGTTTGCCGTGCCCTGGCACAACAAAGTAATTGTGGGTACCACCGATACGCCGTTAAGAGAAATTTCTCTGGAGCCCCGTCCGTTACCGGAAGAAATTGACTTTTTGCTTAACACATCGGCTCAATATTTGAAAAAAGATCCGCGTCCCGAAGACGTACTCAGTGTTTTTGCCGGGCTTCGCCCTCTGGCTGCACCGGCGGGAAGTGCCGAACAAACCAAAGACATTTCACGCCGGCACCAAATAACGGTTTCGCTTTCCGGGTTAGTAACCGTGACCGGCGGCAAGTGGACGACTTATCGTAAAATGGCCGAAGAAACCATCGACAAAGCCATCATCGTAGGCGGCCTGGAAGAAAAAGACTGCGTGACCAAACATCTGCCCATTCATGGCTATCTCAAAAATACCGATTTCGATCAGCCGCTTTATTATTACGGAGCAGACAAAACCATTTTGCAAGAGACCGTTTTTGCGGAAGATCAAAGTCTGGAAGAACCCTTGCACGCCCACCTACCTTATTTAAAGGGAGAAGTAATCTGGGCCGTGCGCCATGAGATGGCCCGTACGGTGGAAGATTTTTTGGCACGGCGTACGCGCGCGCTCTTTTTGGATGCCCGGGCCAGCATAGAGATGGCACCGGCCGTTGCCCGTCTGATGGCCGATGAATTAGGCTATTCCCGAAAGTGGATAAAGCAACAGGTGGCCGACTACCAGGCCTTAGCCAAAGGCTACTTGCTAACCGATCAATAGCAAATGCAAGTATCAGGCCAAAACAGAAAGATTACTTCATGCAAATTCATTCCAAACGTCAAACGCTTATTGTTGCCCATCGGGGCGCCTCACACGCGGCACCGGAAAACACCTTACCCGCCTTCCGGCTGGCCATTGAAGAAGATGCCGATTTTATTGAAGGCGATTTCTGGCTAACCAAAGACAGGCACATCGTCTGCATCCACGATCCCGATACGGCACGCGTAAGCTGTACCCATTCCAAACTGGATGTACGCTCTTCCACATTGCGGCAGCTAAAGGCGTTGGAGCTTGGAGAATGCCAGGGCAAACAATTCAAAGGCACTTCGATTCCGACCTTGCCTGAAATCCTCAAAATTTTACCACCCGAAAAGGGCATCTTTCTGGAAATCAAGGATCCGCGTACTTTGTTTCTGGAAAAATTACTGCCCATCGCCCGCCGGTACGGGCTTACCCCCGATCGAATGCGATTAATCGCATTCGATCCCGAGGTAATTCGCCGGGCACGAGAGTACTTTCCCCAACACAAAATCTACTGGCTGTACAATTGGTATCTGGCCAAAGAAACCGGCCTACTTTCCAATTCTCCCAAAGAAATATTAAAAATTTTGCGCCTGCTGCCCTGCGACGGCCTGAACCTAAACCCCGCTCCATGGATTGACATCGACTTTGTGCGCCAATTGCGTAAAATGAACATGGACTTTTGTGTTTACAATGTAAATCATTTCGATGATGCGTTAAAACTTATCACGTTGGGTGTAGATGCCATTGCGACCAACTATCCGGCGAAAATGCGTGCGCAAATCGCCCGTTATTTTGCGCCTGCGCCCGTTTCCCGCAAAAAAGCCGAGCAGGTTTCCCTGAACAAGGGCCAAATCGATTTTAAAAACACATTCGAGTAGCGTTTCCGGGCGTACCCGCCCCAAAATCTCGGCAATCTTCCCGTTCGGGCATAAAAAAAGCCGGTTAAAACCGGCTTTTTTCTTTTAACGACAAAAATCATTATTTGCCTGTTTTTCTTGGCCTGCTCGAAGAAATCTTTTCATGCGCAATCCCGTCATCGCCAATATTAAGCACCTCTTTCTCGCTCACCAGATATTCGAATTGCTGTTTAAATTCGTCCAGGCTCACTCCGGCGGTTGCCGCGTATTTGGCCAGTTCATGCGGATCTTCAAAATCTTCGGCTTTCAGGCGAATCATGTAACGGTAGGCCACATGGTAGTATTCGGAATTCACATCCACCATGCGAATTTTCATGCGCTTGGTTTTGGGATCGATCTTGTCTTTCAAATAAATGGGTACAAATTTCCCGTCTTGAATGGAAATCAGCGCACCGGAGCCACCGTCAAACAAAAACTTAGCCGCCATAAAGCCCAGATCACGGCAATATTCCATGTCAAACGGAATGGGATCGGCACAGCGCAATTCGTAACCGATGTTTTTGGCCACAATCGTCGATTTAATCTTAAATTCGGCCAGACGTTCCTGCACCTTGCGCTTCAGAATTTCGCCGAAACTAATCTCCGCCAAGCGGATGTTATCGTGGGCATCTTTTTCCACAGACATTAACTGCTGAAAATCTTCCGGATCCAATTTTTCCAGCAAACCTTCCGCCAGAATGGCCACTCCGTCCTTGCGTCCGTAGCTCAAACGCTTGATGATGGCACCGACCAAAATATCCACGATGCGTTTCAGTTTGATTTTTTTGTTACCAAATTCTTCCGGGATCAACGTCAAGGTAGCACCGGCCGCTTTCCCGATTCCCATAGCCAGATGGCCGGCTTTGCGTCCCATAGTAACCACAAAATACCAGCGCGAAGTCGTTTTGGCATCGGTCATGATATTCTTAACGATTTCCACGCCAAGGTGACGTGCCGTCTGGAAACCGAACGTACTAATCGTACCGGGTAAATCCAGATCGTTGTCGATGGTTTTGGGTACGTGCGCCACACGCACCCGTCCGTCGGCCACCTGTTGCACACGGTAAGCCGAATAGGCCGTATCATCACCACCGATGGTGATTAATTTATCCACATTCAGGCGCAACAAAGACGAAACCGTATTTTCCAGATGACGGGGATCCTTGGTCGGATTGTCGCGCGAGATACCGATGTGCGATCCCCCGCGAAAATGAATGCGGCTGACCGATTCGATGGTCAGGGGAATCACATGCGAAATATCGCCGCGCATAATCCATTTAAACCCGTCTTCAATACCAATTACTTCCGATCCGGATAAAATGGCGCGAATGGTTGCGGCGCCGATAACACTATTTATACCGGGAGCCGGACCGCCTCCCACTAAAATTGCTGTACGTTTTGGGAATAATGACATGGCTACTCCAAATCCTTTTAATAATTAAACTTTCCTTAAATCTTCACCTAATTAGATCGCATGAATAATCAATAAGTTTCCCTGTTGCCCATTTTATTCTGTTCGGGCGGCCGTTTTCCGCCCCATCCCTGTTTTGGGCGAAATACCGTGCGCATTTTGTAAAATTTCTTTTAAAAATGCAATTAACCTCATTTTTTTGCTAATTTAATTTAAATTCTCAAACCGAGTAACGCAAATTTCAATTATGAACAAACGGGATGAAATATTTTTTCAAAATTCTCCGGCTTTCGTGATTTGAAACATTTTTTTTCACCCATTCGAATTTATCTTATTTTTAACTGAACTTGCGTCGATCATTCATAAAACAAAATATGGATGCGCTCCGGGGAAAACGACTTCCCGATTTTCCCCGAATTATTTTAGAAATTTCTCGTTTTTTTTCATAAATTAAACGTCACTCGTCAGGCGCAGCAGATCAGGGAGAGATACCATGCGAATTGTTTCGTTCCAAATTTCCGGCTTTAAGGGATATGAGCATCCGACCACCATAAATTTCGTCGATGAAAACGGCAAACTTATTTTTGACACCGAAGGCGAAGAACGTACCTTCATTTTTGAAGCCATCCTCGGAATTATTTTCGGATTTACTCAGGAAGAAAAGGAACGATTCCGCGGTGATCGCACCATTAATCAGACCTTTACGGGACTGGTAACCCTGGCGCTGGATCAAAAAACGGTACTCATTGAGCGGGATTTCGAAACCGACATCATCGCCTGCCTGCTTTCGGACAATTTGTCCAGCCGGCCTATTTTTCAGGGTAAAGACATCGTTGACAACGGGTATTCGCGTCCCTATCTCGACATGCTGCGTTCCATCTTCCCCATTGTGGACAAATCGCTCTATCTGGAAATTCTGAAAGACGAAATTAATGAGGGGCATTCGCTCTCCGGCTTGCTGCACTCTTTGTACCTGTTGTTTTCGCCACGCTTTAACCTGAACAAAGTACGCTTTTTAATTTCTAAGAGCGAATCGCTCATGGCCAATATCGACACTTCGAAACTGAACAGCAAAAACATTGAGCAGCTGGAACAATTCAAAGAGGGCTTAATCTTCGTCAAAAATTTGCAAAATTTCCGTCAGGAATTAAAAGGTGATCTGGAAAAACTTCTCCAATTGCTAAACAAAATCCGCCATCAGGATATCCAGAAAGGCTCTTTGCTGGCCCAACTGGAAGAATCTTACAAAGCCCTGATCGACTTTAACCCCATTTTGCTGCGGGCCGAGGTTTTGCTGTGGAAAAGCCTCATTCAAATCAAAGAAAAAAATCAAAAGGAACTAAAAGCGTTACGTCAGCGCATTAACGAAATTGAACGAACACTGCAAACGGAGCTGGCAGAATACAACCAACTGCCCGAGTCGATCAACAAAGAGATTAACAAATATGAAGAAGACTTAGCCAAGGCCGAAAAGCTCAAAGAAAAAATCCGCAAAATAGATACCGAAATCCAACTAAACGAAGTAAAATACAGCACCTGGCGCAACTTCAAAATTTTCTTTATTGCCTTTGTAACCCCTATTTCTTTCGGGTTATCTTACATTGCTTTTAACTCGTGGTTTTTGATTATTCCCGAAGCGTTTTTCTTTTTCCTGATTTTCTTCTTCCTTTTCGGACATTACCATTCCAAAATCAAAGAAAAGTTAGACAACCTGCAAGAAGATAAAGACATCTTGCAAAAACGCCTGTACGATACGCAGAAAGCGATAGAACGCCTGGGTCAAAAATGGTATTTCCTGAAAGATCCCGAAACCTTCAAGGCGCACAAAAATCGCCTTCTGGAATATCAGGATCTACAGCAACAGTTAAAACAGTTGCGGCGTAAAGAACAACGTATTTTACAGGTGCTCAACCAGCCCAGCTCACAACGGCAATTGGAAGCTTTTAAACAAAAATACGGTTCGCTCATCGACATTTCCCGCCCGGACCTGGAAGAATATCTGGACACATTTGTAGAATTAAAAAATCGTCTGTCTTCCATCGAATCCAGTTCGGTAGATCCGCCGGTGGTTCAGGAACTGCAAAAAATTATTCAGGACTACCGTCAGGCCATCGGGCAATTGAAAGCAACCGAGGAACGTCTTAGCGAACGGTTGCAACTCCACCAATACAACTTGCCTATCGATCAGATTCTTGATGCGGTAAATCGACGCATTAAAAATTTACAGATGCGTCAGGGAATTCAATTTGAATATTAAGGCAAATTCGTTTAATTTGCACAAAGACACCGGAAATCCGTCAATTTAACAAGGGTTGACCGCCTGGCCTTTCCCGGATGTTACGATAGGCACGCATTTACCCTTGAAACGACAACCACCCACAAAACTCGAGGAAATTTATGGATGCTTTGATAAAATCGGCTCAAACCGCGTTACAGGTTTGTTTGGGCCTGCAAAATAACGAACGCTTGCTCATCGTCAGCGATCCGAACAAACAAAAAATTGCTCAGGCCTTTTTTAATGCCGGGCAAGAAATGGCCAGCCACGTTTTGCTGGTCCAAATTCCCGTGGCCGAGGTTAACGGTCAGGAACCGCCACAGGACGTTGCCGAACTCATGAAAAAATACGATGTGATCGTCTGCCCCACAACCAAATCTCTAACCCACACCAACGCACGGCGCTCTGCCTGTAAAGTAGGCGCACGTGTGGCCACCATGCCCGACATTGCCGAAGACACCATGATTCGCACCCTGAACGCCGACTACCAGCAAATTGCCGAGCGCACCAAACGCCTGACGGCCATTTTAAACGAAGGCAAGCTGGTGCACTTAACTTCGCCCCTTGGTACCGATCTGTACATGCCCATCGAAGGCATTCAGGCCATTGCTTCCACGGGATTAATTCTGGAGCGGGGACAGGGCGGCAACTTGCCCAGTGGCGAGGCCTTTTTAATGCCGCAGGAAGGAAAAAGCGAAGGCGTACTTATTGCCGATGCCTCGGCTGCCGGAATCGGCAAAATTAACAAACCGATTAAAATTACCATTAAAGAAGGCTTTGCCGTTAAAATGGAAGGCGGCGTGCAGGCCGATCGTCTGTTTACCATGCTCAGCCGTTTTGGTCGCGACGGGCTGAACGTTGCAGAATTTGGCATCGGAACCAACCACGCGGCCCAAATTACCGGCCACATTCTGGAAGACGAAAAAGTATTGGGCACCGCTCACGTGGCCTTTGGCAACAACGTGAGCATGGGCGGCACTTACGACGTGGGCATTCATGTGGACTGCGTTATCACCAGGCCGTCCATTTACATTGACGAACGCCCCCTCATGCTGGAAGGTAAGTTAGTGGTCGATATTCATTAAAATCGGACGAAATTCGACCATGGACGGGCTGCATTTCCTTTTACCGGCTACGCTTATTTTTGCGGCCTATTTTGTAAAAGGCTACAGCGGCTTTGGGCCGGCACTTATCCTTATCCCCACCCTTAGCCTGGTGTACACCCCGCACAGTGCCATTTTGCTGGTTACTCTGTTCGACCTGATGGCCGGGATGGCTTTATTGATTTCGGTCTGGCGTTCCATTCGCTGGAAAACGACGTTTTCGGTTTTGCTGGCCTTTTTCCCGGGGGCACTATTGGGCGCCCGGCTTATGACCGGCATGCCCGTTGAACCCTTAAAAAAGATTTTGGCCATTGTGCTCCTTCTTTTTATCGCACTCATCTGGAACAAAAATGCTCCCCCAAAGCAACAGACCAAAATGCACACGCGCTTGGGGCAAAGCCTGGCCGCTTTTGGCGCAGGATTTACCGGAGGGCTAACCGGAATCAGTGGCCCGCTGCTGGTCGTTTATTTTAAGCTGGTTCACCCCAAAACATTTTTCCGCAACCAGCTTATCGCCATTTTTGCCTTTGGGGCAGCCTGGCGCCTTTTTTTGTACCATTCCTTTCACGCCGCGTTGTCCATTCCTGTCTGGCAACTCATTATTTTTGCCTTGCTTATGCTCAGCGCATTGTTCTTCGGTTCACGTTTTCAACTAAAAACAGACGAACAAACTTTTAACCGGAGTATTGCTTTGATTCTTTTAATTCCTTGTCTTACATTACTCATCTAACAAACCAAAAAAGGAGGCTCCGTGCAAAAAGGAACCGTAAAATTGTGGGACCGTGGTCGCGGATACGGATTTATTACTACCGACGAAGGCGACGATTTGTTCGTAAATGTAAACGATTTGCACCCGGCATTAAAGGCCCGCGGGCTGGCCGAAGGCGACCGGGTTAAATTTGACGTGCGCACCGACATGAAGGGAGACAAAGCGGTAAACGTACGGCTGGATCAATGAGGTAGTTCGAGAAGCTTCTCCAGAATTTTTTCGACCTCATAAAAATCGTGGGCGATGTAATCGGCCTCTTTCAAATATTCGGGAGACAGCGTCGTTGTCACGGCAATTACCGTCATGCCTGCGGCTTTGCCGGCCTTAATGCCCATCGGGGCATTTTCGACCACCACGCAATCTTCGGCCGGCACCTGCAAAAGTTTGGCCGCTTTCAGGAACGGATCGGGGTGGGGCTTGCCGCGTTCCACGTCGTCGATGGTAACCACGGCCGAAAAGAAATGATTAAAATGCTGTTCGATTACGTTTAAAACACGGGAACGATTGCCACCGGTTACTACAGCCAGCGGAATGCCATGCGCATGAAGCCGTTCCAGCATCTCGTGGAAATGCTCGTAAAATTCCAGAGTCATGAATTGGTTGTAATAAGAAACCTTACGCTGCATGACGGCATTTACCTGCTCTTCGCTAAGCCCGTGCTTTTTACCCAGATAATGGGCGATGGTATCGATGCCCTGACCTTCCAGAATAAAAAACTCTTCGGGTGTAATGTGCACACCCCATTCGGCAAAGGCATTTTTCCAGGCTTCGAAATGCTGTTCCATGCTCTTAACCGTCACTCCGTCAAAATCGAATAATACCGCTTTTTTAGGCATAGCATCCTTTCCGTTGTTTTTAGGAAGCTGAATTTTAAGAAGAAATTGCCAATGCTTCAAATGTTTTTGGTGAAAATAGTAACGGGCGGGCAGGCCGTATTATTTTTTAGGCGGCTTGCGCTTTCGGCGGTAGCGGACAAAAAGTGCCGGGTCTAATTTTTCCATGTAGGCTTCCTGATCTTCGATTAACCCCGCTTTGTTTTTCAGAACAAAGCGGGCATATTCCGCTACGAACAGACAACGGGCAAAATGACGGTACCGTTCGGCCGCCGTGTACTTGACGCGAATAATACGTTCGTTTTGTTCCTTTTGCACCATAAGTTTAAAAAACTTCGGGTCTTCTTCGATAACCAAAAAATTACGGTACCAGGCTTCGAACACCAGGCGCCACAAAGCCGCATCGCGTCGTCCGGTTTGGGTAAAAAGACGTCCGAACAATAGCTTAAACTGAGAAAGGTACATATCGTCTTCGTACAGTTGATCGGCAGCCAAAAACAAATTTTGCGTCAGCAGGGCGATCGCCTCGCGCTGACGGTCGGTTTGCATGTAAACATGCCCCAAAAAGGCCCGGGCCTCCACGCTGGAGAAATCTTTTTCCAGATGTTTTTTCAGAAACACTTCGGCAGCCGGATAATCGCGTAACAGGCAATGAAACACCCCATGCAAAAGCAACGAGGCATCTTCTTGACGTTGAAAACGTTCGGAATAGATTTTTTTTAGCAGCTCTAAAAAAAGATCGTATGTGTACTTATGAATTTGTCGCTCGAAAAAACGCCGCCGAATCTTTCGAAACTGAGCCAGCAAAACATCGGCATATTCAATGTTGCGCGGATCCAACTCCTGCAAAAGACGCCTGATCTCATTGTAAATTTGGGAATACTCCACACGGGCTGTAATCCTGTAATATTCTTCCCATTTGGCAAGTGCCTCATCAAACCGCATGTCCGCAAACGCACTTTCCGCTTCTTTCAGCAAAAAATCGAACTGATCCCACAATGTGGCCATAGTTTTTCCCGCATTAATGAAGTAACGCTAAAAGATACTCGTAAAATCGATTGTATTCAATAAAAGAAGACGGCAGGATTACTCTTTTTTAAAGACGACAATCCGGTTGCGCCCGCTGTTTTTAGCCTGATACAAAGCCATATCGGCCTGATGAATAACCATTTGTGGTGCTTCCAGTCCTTTGATATCGGAAACGCCCGCGCTAAAGGTAATTTTAATTTGCTGTCCGTCAAACCGGATTACCATTTTTCGAACAATGTTTAAAAGGCGGGACACATAGTGATACATTTTCTCCGCACACATCGTGTTCGAAATAAGCACAAACTCTTCCCCGCCGTAGCGAAAAGCAAAATCCTGCTCTTCACGCAAATTATTTAATAACACTTTTGCCAGAGCCTGTAAAACCCGATCCCCCGCTTCATGCCCGTAGCGATCATTCACGTTTTTAAAATGATCGATGTCCAGCATGGCAAACGAAAAGACCACATTGGCCGTAATGTATTGATGCCACAAATTTTCCATTAACAAATTCATCGAACGGCGGTTTAATAATTTGGTAAGAGGATCGGTACTGGCGGCTAACCGCATCCGTTCGTTTTCTTGTAGTAAATTGCTGGTCACACTGCTCAAGGCATCCAATTTGCTAATGGGACGAATTAAATTTTGGAAGCGTTTGTTAGCCTTTGTTAAATACATCTTTACTGTTTCCTCGTTAAGAGGCAACGGAAGCAAATAGTTGACATGCGCTTTATTAATGGCCTGTTCCAAAAAACGGATATCTGCAGAACTGGTAACAAGCATGCGCTGTGTCCAGGGATGATAATGCATGACCGAACGCAAAAATTCGATGCCTTTCATTTCGCCATCGATAATGGCCAGCACGCAAGATGATTTCTCGATCACACTCAAATCTTTTAATTCGGCCAGATATTGAATTTCGTAAAAAGGAATCTGCAGATTATTCAAAATGGTGCGTAGTTTCTCTTGGGAAGGATGCTCGGAACGGTACAAAATAATTTGTTCCGGTAATTTGTAATGGCCCATTCTTTCCCCCGTCTCTCAATACCCCGAAGTAAACCGGGCAGATGAAAAAAAGAACCTTCGAACCGTGCCGAAGGTTCAAGAATGTTTATGCTAATATTCGGATAGAGAAAAGGGGTCTTTAACTTTTGTGAGAAGTGCGTTCAAGTGCGGCGGCCACAAATTCCCTAAAAAGCGGATGTGCCTTGGCCACACGCGACTTTAACTCGGGATGGAACTGGCAGCCCACAAACCAGGGGTGATCGCGCAACTCGATCATTTCCACCAAATCGCCGTCCGGCGAAAGAGCGCTGATAATCATGCCCGCATCTTCCAGTTCCAGGCGGTAGCTGTTGTTGAATTCGTAGCGGTGGCGATGGCGTTCGGCAATTTCCGGCGTGCCGTAGGCTTTAAAGGCCAGCGTGTCTTTGCGCAATTTGGCCGGGTAACTGCCCAGACGCATGGTACCGCCCATACCCTTAATGGATTTTTGCGTTTCCATCAGGTGAATGACCGGATTACTTGTTTCGGGATCGAATTCCGTGCTGTTGGCGTCTTTCTTGCCCAGCACGTTGCGCGCGTATTCGATGACCGCACACTGCAATCCCAGACAAATGCCGAAAAAGGGAACTTTGTTCTCGCGGGCGTATTTTATGGCCACCAGTTTACCCTCAATGCCGCGTTCGCCGAATCCGCCGGGCACCAGAATGCCCTGCACATCGCCCAATTTTTCCTGCACGTTCTTTTCGTTCAATTCTTCGGTGTTGATCCATTTCAGTTCCACACGCACATCGTTTTCCATGCCGGCATGTTCAAAGGCGGCCATAATGCTTTTGTAGGCATCCTGCAAAGAAACATATTTGCCGCAAATGGCAATTTTGACTTTGCGTTTCGCTTTTTGGTAACGATCTATTTTTTTGCGCCACCATTCGATGTCTAACTCCCGTTTTTCCAGATGCAGTTTGCTAAGCACCAATTCGTCGAATTTAACCTCGGCATATTGCAAAGGCACTTCGTAAATCAACTTTACGTCCAGCGCGTCGATCACCTCGTTGGCCGAAACATTGCAGAACAAACCGATTTTCTGTTTCACATTGTCCGGCAAGGGGCGATCGGAACGGCACAAAAGCATATCGGGCTGCAAACCGATTTCACGCAGGCGCATTACCGAGTGCTGCGTAGGCTTGGTTTTCAGTTCGTTGGCCCCGGCAATAAAGGGCACTAAAGTCAGGTGAATGACCAGCGTATCTTCCGCCGGATGATTCAGGCGGAACTGACGAATGGCTTCCAGAAAAGGCAAGCTTTCGATGTCGCCCACCGTGCCGCCGATTTCCACAATTACGATTTCGGCATCGGTTTTTTCGCCCACATTAATAATTTTTTGATTGATGGCATCGGTAACGTGGGGAATCACCTGTACGGTAGCCCCCAAATAGTCGCCGCGCCGCTCTTTCTGAATGACTTCGTAATAAATTTGCCCGGCCGTGGCGTTGTTGTCACGCGTCATGTTCACATTCAAAAAGCGTTCGTAATGGCCCAAATCCAGATCGGTCTCCGCACCGTCGTCGGTGACGTACACCTCGCCGTGCTGATAGGGACTCATGGTACCCGGGTCCACATTAATGTAAGGATCGAGTTTGAGAATGGTCACTTTGTAACCGCGGGATTGCAGCAAAAAACCCAATGAGGAACAGGCAATTCCTTTACCCAAAGAAGAAACAACGCCTCCGGTCAAAAAGATGTATTTACGCTTTTTCATGGTACCCTTACTTTTTCTGATTTAAACGTTGATTTAATTTTTCCAAGTCTTGCGGCGTATCGACACTAAGCGATTCGTATTCGGTTTGCACCGTAAAAATTTTTCGCCCGTTTTCCAGAACACGCAATTGTTCCAGCCGTTCGGCCTGTTCCAGGCGCGCGGGAGGCCAGGTGGTAAATTCCAGTAAAAACGGTTTGCGATACGCGTAAATGCCCACGTGTTTGAAGAAAGGAAAATGTTCCGGCCATTCGCTCTGCTCCGCAACATCCCGTAAATACGGAATGACGGAACGCGTAAAATAAAGCGCCCAACCCTCTTTATCGATGACTACCCGCACCAAATTGGGATCGACCAATTCTTCGTAGCGGGTAATGCGTTTTACGGGCGTTGCCAGATGCACATCGTTCCGGTGCACAAATACATGTGCCAGAGCATCGAGCAATTCCGGCTGCACAAAGGGCTCGTCGCCCTGTAAATTGATGACCACATCCACGGCTTCGTTCTTTACGGCAAAGGCAACCCGATCGGTTCCGGAAGGCAGTTCCGAGGGCGTCATCACGGCCTGACCGCCAAAGCTTTGCACTGTTTGCAAAATACGACGATCATCCGTGGCTACCAGCACCCGATCGATGCTTTTGGCCTGCACCGCTTTTTCGTACACCCATTGGATCATCGGTTTGTCGCCAATTAGGGCCAGAGGTTTACCGGGAAAGCGGGTGGAACCGTAGCGGGCCGGAATGACGCACCAAATGTTCATTTGTGCACAACCTTCGGAACGCTAAAATAGTTGCCTTTGCGCCGCGGCGCATTGGCCAGGGCCTCTTCCGGTTTTAGCGAAGGCTGGCGCACATCTTCGCGAAACACGTTTTCCATTTGCAAAGGATGGGCCAACGGCGGCACGTCTTCGGTGTCCAGTTCGTTCAGTTGATCCATGTATTCCAGAATTTTGTTCAACTGCTGCGTTATTTGCGGCAGCTCTTGCTCGCTCAAGCGCAGCTTTGCCAGCCGGGCAATGTATTGCACATCTTCTACGGAAACCGACACGAATTCTCCTAACTATTTTGTCTTATGGCGGAACAATAATAAACCTTGCACCCACTATTTTTGAAAATACAATTTTAACATCTTCACCCTAATAATTCAAGTTTAATTCGTCTTCTAAAAAGCCGTGCAATTCGGGAAGGAAAACGCAGAAGGATTAAAGGCCACAATACGTTGCCGCATTTGGCGGGTTAATAAATCTTACGCGTAAGGGCAGAAAAAATTTCGAATTTCGGAATGTTGCTTAGCGAATGGGAATGCTTTCCCCGAAAATTTCGGAGTAATCGGCAATGTGTTTTAGAACCGAATCGCCCTGAGCGGAGGTTAGCAGGCGGGGTTGCCAATAATCGACCTGCACGGGTAAAAAGCGTACTGCCCATTTTTGCGGATGGCGGGCATTAATATTCACCTGCAGCACGGCCGTCTGGTAGTGGGTACGGTACAGCCCTCCGAAAATGAAATTGCCCAGAGAATAGACGATTATTTTTCCTTTGTACTTTTCCACGCCCTGCAACACATGGGGATGATGCCCCACAATCAAATCCGCTCCGTAATCGATGACGCGATGGGCAAACTTAATTTGGTGCGTGCGCGGGAAGTGCTCCTTTTCAAATCCCCAGTGAAAAATAACCACCAAAAAATCCACTTTTGGCCGCAAGGCGCGCACATCGTCCCGAATAAAACGCAGCCTGCGCAATGCCGTGCCCGGATCATTCTCACCGGCGGGATGCGATTCGGAATGGGCGCGTACACCGTAATAGGCCAAAAATCCGATGCGAATTCCCTTGCGCTCAAAAATAACCGGTCGATGCGCCTGCGCAAAGTCCGCACCGGCGCCCACGTAGCGAATGCCCGCTTTTTTTAAGGTTTGCATGGTCTCCAACAAACCGGCAGCACCGTAATCGTAAATGTGATTGTTGGCAATATTAGCCAAATCCACTCCGCCGTCTTGCAGTACCCGCACCAAACGCGGAGGAGCCTTAAAGACAAACGGTTTTTCTCTGGCTTCGCTTGCCGTTGTCAGGGGATTTTCCAGATTAATAACGGAGAGATCGGCCTGTTTAAACCAAGGGATGCGCGCAAAGGCGTACGTGTAATTCTGTCCGATGTACTGCTGAAAATGCCCGGCCAGAACCACATCGCCGGTAAAGAGGATTTGCACCAGTGAATCGGGAGGGGCGGCCTGTAACGGGGCTAAACAAAAAGTAACGACAATAGCAATCAAATACGGAACATGCGCACAACGGCTTGGCAAAGTAACCACCTTCGGGGCCTGAGAAAGGTTAGTTTACTTTGGCGACGACCTGCTGATTCA
>Ga0256914_1001572_pt1 | contig 20270 bp, 14 predicted proteins | sample HulkmetaG_FD_191571 | JGI IMG/M metagenome (GOLD analysis project Ga0256914, IMG submission 191571) | Hydrothermal chimney microbial communities from Main Endeavour vent field at the Juan de Fuca Ridge, Pacific Ocean - Hulk | ecosystem: Environmental > Aquatic > Marine > Hydrothermal vents ... | reverse complement strand
CCATCTCTAGGGCTTTATATTTTAGTTTATCAAGAAGAGTGATAGATAGATAAAATACAAGTGAAGAGTTTTTGCATGAGAGGATATTTTCTAGACTTTCAGGATTTGGGGTTCGCCCCTCTATTCTTGATAAAATTAGAGTTTGTGAAACTCCCGGTATTGTGTACTCTATTCCAAGAGATGCGGCACTTCCAAATGCAGCACTAACTCCCGGTATTACTTTGTACTCTATGTTCTCTTTTTTCAAAAACTCAATCTGTTTTGCAATAGTTGAAAAAATTGATGGGTCGCCTGTATGAACTCTTGCAAATTTTTTGTCTCGATATTTTTTGAGAAATGCAAATATTTCATCATAATTCATTCCTTGAGAATCCTCAATCAAAGCATCCTCTTTGCACCATGAAAGAACCTCACGAGGCACAAGAGAACCCGTATAAAGGACTATATCTGCATCTTGCAAAATCTTTTGAGCTTTGATTGTCACCAATTCAGGATCACCTGAACCCGCCCCTATAAAATAGATCATTTTGTTACCTTTATTTGGAATAGTTGTCTCTCTGGTTCTACTAAATCAAGTTTGCCTTTGTATGTAGTTAGAGAGATAGAGTGAACTTCATATTTGATACTATTAGAGTTTAAAATTTCGATCATTTTAGATAGATGAGAGAGTGTAATAGCATTTATAAGCATTACTCCACTCTCTTTTAATCTCTCATATAAATATGGTAATTTCTCAATCACCTTCACACCTCCACCACCAACAAATATTCGTTCGGGATCATCACTAAGAGTCTCAAAAAGATTTTGTGCCTCTCCTATCAATAATTTGGTATTTAAAACATGATGATTATGTAAATTTTTGAGTATAAAATCAGATCTAAGAGGATTTTTTTCAAAAAAAACAGTAGAGACTCGATATCTTTTAAAAGCCTCAATCCCACAGCTTCCACTCCCTGCTCCAATATCCCAAAGTAGTTGATTTGGCAAAAGATCAAGATTTTGTAAAGATAGGTGTCGTTTATATTTTTTGGTAATCATTCCCCTCTGTGTCTCAAACTCTAAATCATCACAAATTGGGCTTTTATGTTCATACTCTCTATCTATCAAAAGAACATAAGGAAAAGTTAAATCAAATGAGAAATCATCAAAAATATCAATCTCTTTTATCTCTTCATCTTCATAACCTAGTTTATATCCTATTGTGATTTTGATCTGATCTTTGACAAAAGAGAGAGCCTCTTTTAATCTATCTATAGTTTTATCATCACATAGAATAAATGTATATTTTTGAACCAACAAAACTTCTAAATCTACAAGAGTCCTACCATGAAGTGAAAAAACTCCACATGACTGCTCAGATATAAAAAGTTTTTTTAGAAGATATTTTTTAGAAGATTCATTGTCAATAATTTTGACACTATTTTTGGGTAGTTTATTGGCTATCAAAATACCAGCCGAATAAAACAGAGGTGAACCACTCACCACATATAATATATTTTCATCATCAAAATGATCCAAAATATACTCTTTAGCATCTTTGAAACCAAGCTTCAAAACATTGCTACCGCTATCAATAAAATTTTTGTCACAGACAATCTTATCAAATTCACAAAAACTTATATCAAGATTGGAGAAGTCATACTTCCCCATCCCATTGCCTATAATAGTAACCATTTTTTTTCCCTCCCCTATACTAAATAGGAGGGGAAATATTACTTAATTTAATCTTTTGGTAAAATATGTTCCAAAATATAATCGGCTACTTTATTTAATCCATACTCTGAAAAATGAATAGGGTCTCTATGATCTGGTTCTTTCTTTGTAGGTTCTAATCTATACCAATCTTCAAAAGCAATAGAAGTACTATTCTCATCTTGAACTCTTGGAGGCATAATATTATCTACATAATCAATAAATGGAAGCTCTAACTCTGCCGATACCTCTTTATAAACTTGAGCATAAATTTCTGATCCTTCAGTCCAATCAAGCAAAGGACTAGGAGAGGTTAAAACAAAATTAATATCGGGCTTAGATGCCTGTATCAATTCTATTGCTTGTAACAATCTATCTTTGATTATGCCAACAGCATCTGCCATATCATCTTTCGTATGAATATTCAAATCCCAAAGATCATTGATACCTAGAGCCATATCTACGATAGTAGTTGCACCACTACCAGGTGTAGCTAAAATTACATCTCTATATGTTGGTTTTCTGACTTTTCCATTTTCTAATTTTAGCTCCAAAAAATGAGATAACTCTTGAGAACCTCTAGCTTTTAATATAGAGTTAACCTTATAAGTATCCAAAGTAGCTTTAACTCTCTCAAACATTTTATGAGCTTGATCCTCTTCAGATTTGGCTCTTGTACTATCACCAACACAAATATAGGTTACATCACTAAGTAATCCATCCCTAGATTTTTTAATCAAATCTTGAATTTTTGCAAATCCCGTAAGCTCAACAATAGTTTTTTCTTCATTTTGAACTGATTTATTATCATCCAAAATAAGTTTTCTCTCGCTATCATTTGTATCACTAACAACTGCTGTACTACTATTTGAATCATTAATAATTGGTTCATTACTACTAGAACCACCGCAACCTATAAATAAAAACATTAAAAAGAGTAAAAGTACCATTCTTTTCATAACAACCAAACCTTTTTTAGAAAATTTCTAGTGAAGTATAATATAAGACATTTGTTACTTAAATGTTAGCAGAAATGCTATATTAGAAATCGATTATACTACTTTTTCTTAAGCTTATCAAGAGTTTTTATGATTTTTATAAAAAAAACAACACAAATAAAAACTACTTTTATAATTTCACATTTACTTTTTATTATATTAAGTTAAATATATTTAATTTTTAGCTAGAATTCTCAACTATTTTTAATAAAGGAGATGCAAATGACTCAACAATTAGTCTTTGATACTCCTATGTTGGTTTCAGCCATTATTATGACTTTTACCTTCATAGGTATTTTTACAGAAGGTTTACATGGATTTCATCGCACTAAGTTTGCTATGCTTGGTGCATTATCAATGATTTTAGCAGGACAATATTTCGGTTTTTATTCGCCTGAACTCGCACTTGAGGCGATCGACTGGAATGTTGTACTACTTTTAGGTGCTATGATGACAATCGTAGCTATTATGATTCCTACTGGAGGATTTGAGGTAATAGCCTACAAAGTTGCACAACTTAGCAAAGGAAAGCTATTTATACTTATGCTCTTAATGGGTACAGCTGTCACAGTAATATCACTACTACTAGATAATGTAACAACTGTTGTCATTTTTGGACCATTAGTGGTTTTAATCGCACAAGCTCTAAAAGTAAGCCCTATTCCATATCTTTTGGCAATAGCTCTACTATCTGATACTGGTGGTGTAGCAACACTTGTAGGTGATCCTCCAAATCTTATGATTGGTTCTGCTGCAAATATTGATTTTAATACTTTTTTATTACATATGGGAAGTATTGTATTTTTAGCTTGGTTAACAGTCATTTTGACACTCAAATTTTTATTCAAAAAAGAGTTAAGTGTTATACCATTCAAACCAGATTTTTCAAAAATAGCAAAAATAAAAGATACCAAAACTTGGAATGCTGCTTTGAGTGTACTTGGGATGATGGTTATACTATTTATTTTTCATCACCATTTTGGTTGGGATGCATGGGTAGTTGCTGCTATTGGATTTACTGTTCTTCTCTTTCTTGCACCAAAAATTGAACTTGATGGAGCATTTGAGAGTGTTGAGATAACACTTTTGACTTTTTTTATCGCTCTGTTTGTTCTTGTAGGAGGAGTTCACAATAGCCATTTTCTTGAATATCTAGGAACATTAATCTTACCATTTGTAGAGAAAGATCTACTAATGGCTTCTCTTATTTTGATGTGGGCAGCTGCAATCTTATCCGCAATGATTGACAATATCCCTTTTACAGCTGCTATGATTCCTGTCATACTAGGACTAGAAGCACAAGGCATCAATATCACACCTCTTTGGTGGGCTCTTGCCATTGGTGTTGGAATGGGTGGAAATGGTTCACATCTAGGATCAACTGCAAATGTATATATTGTAACACTTTCTGAAAGAGTAGCAAAAGAGAGAAATGACCCATCTTTGGCAATTACTCCAGGTCTTTGGTTTAAAAAAGGAACACCTGCGATGATTGCAACATTGGTTATATCATCTGTAACTATGTGGATATTTTTTGATTTTTTTGCAAAACCAATATAAAGAAGAGAGTCAATCTTTCAAGATTGACTCTCTATCATCTCTACTTTCTCTTCAATCTCCAAAAATCGCTCAACCAACTGTTCATACTCCTCTTCCATTTTGATTAGCTCTTGACTAAGAGTATTCAACCCCTTTTCATTATAACAATCTGGATTTTGCAAACAATCATTTAGAGACTCTATCTTATCTTCAAACTCTTCTATTTTAATAGGTAAGCTCTCATACTCCATCTTCTCTTTATATGAGAGTTTAATAGCTCTATTTGTAGTTCTAGCAACACTCTCTTTTGAACTCTCTTCTTTTAGACTTTTTTCAAAAGTATCTATATTTCCCAACTCTTTTTCTATACTCAAATAGTCACTATAGCTTTGATAACTCTCCTCTATAACTCCATCACCCTTGAAAATAAGAAGTTTTTGAGCAATCTTATCCACAAAATAACGATCATGACTCACAAATATCAATGCACCCTCAAAACTTTGAAGATACTCTTCTAATATATTTATCGTACTAATATCAAGATCATTAGTAGGCTCATCCAAAATAAGACAATCATACTCTTTGGTAAACAAAAGAGCCAAAGCTACTCTATTTCTCTCTCCACCACTAAGTAAGCCTATCTTTTTTTCTAAATCCTCTTTTGGGAAAAGAAAGTTTTTGAGATATCCATATACATGGAGATCTCTTCCTTTTACCATTACTCTATCCCCACCATTTGGACAGAAAGTTTCTAATAGATTATCTTCATCATTGAGCATTCCACGATGTTGATCAAAATATCCTACAGCAAATTCACCCTTTTGTATTTTTCCACTATCTACTTCCATTTGACCCAACAAAAGTTTTAAAAGGGTTGATTTTCCACTTCCATTTTTACCAACTATCGCCATACTATCTTTTTGTAAAATTCGCATTGAAAAGTTTTTGATTAAGAGTTTATTTCCTAAACTTTTATCTATATGTTCAATATCAAAAAGCATTTTTTTACGATTTTTACTCTCGCTTTGGTTAAAACTTTTCTGCTCTCGTTCAAGCTCTATTTTCATCTTATTTATCACAGAAGGATCATGTTTAGCTTTTTCTCGCATCTGCATGACTCTCTCTTTACGACCTTCATTTCGTTTGAGTCTAGCTCTTACTCCTCGATGGAGCCACTCCTCTTCTACTTTTAGAAGTTTCAAAAATGTCTCATGAGATTTTTGCATAGATTTTAAAATCTCCTCTTTCTGAGAGATATAATCACTATATCCACCCTTAAAGTATCTAATCTTTCCATCTTCTATCTCTATACTTCTAGTAGCAATATTATCCAAAAAATATCTATCATGAGAAATAAAGAGTAGAGTAAATTTTTCACGAAGTAAAATCTCCTCCAAAAACTCAACCATATAAACATCAAGATGATTGGTAGGCTCATCAAGAAGTAAAATATCAGGTTTTTTCAAAAGCAACCCAACCAAAGCCACACGCCGTTGCTCTCCTCCACTCAGAAGATTTACGGGACGATTTTCAAACTCTTTAAGATGAAACTCTTGTATAACTCTCTCTACCTTATCATCCAAACTCCAAGCATTATGCGTATCCAAAAAAGTTGTCAAATAAGCCTGACGATCTAAAAGCTCCTTATTATCATAATCCTCAACAAGTTTGGCACTAATAGAGTCATACTCATCTTTTGCATCTTTTAACTCTTTGAGTTCATTTTCAATTGCATCTTTTACATAAACACCATCTTCAAAATGTGGCACTTGATCGAGCATCTCTACTTTTATATTTTGCTGAACAACTCTTCTACCGTCATCAAAATCCAAAGAGCCATCAATAATACTCATCAAAGTAGATTTACCACCACCATTTTTGGCAATAATAGCAACACGATCACCTTCATGAATACTAAAGTTTATAGATGAAAGAATCTCTTTAGATTCGTAAGATTTACTTAATTCTATTAAATCTATTAATGCCATTAAATAAGATGCTTTTTAGGATATTCAAAAAAGAGTGGCTCCCCACTATTATAATTCACATCTTTCCAAGAGGATAGATCAAACTTGATAGCAAAAACTCCCATAGTTGGTAAATTATCTAATCTTCCACTTCCTGAGAGGACATTTATCACATCTGTTAGAGCAGGATTATGCCCCACAATTGCCAAAGATTCTACCTCATCACTCACAGAGTTTATAATATCAATAATATTTTGGGTTGAAGATTCATAAATAGTCTCATTAAAAACAATAGAATCTTTATCATAACCGATCTCTTGGGCAATTAATAAAGCAGTTGTTTTTGCCCTTTTAGCAGGACTTGAAATTATTAAATCTGGTTTTACACCTTTGTTAAAGAGTACATGTCCCATCATGGGAGCATTACTCTTACCTCTACTATTTAGAGGGCGATTTACATCACCCTCCATACCTTTCCAACTAGACTTCGCATGTCTTATAATATATAATGTTTTCATACCCTAATATTAACATACTTTTGATCATAAATATACCTTATATCACAGCCTTAAAAGGCGATGGTTTACAGTATTGTTGCTAAAGTGCTTCGGTCATATTCTCTTCCATGATTGAAATCTCTTTAATACCACTATATAATATATCAGGATCAATTTCTAAAAACTGATTATCTATCTTATCGGGATAATCCACACTTGATAAAATATGTTTGATACAATTAATACGAGCCTTTTTCTTATTATCAGACCTAATCACAGTCCATGGAGCATGTGGAGTATTTGAAGAGAACAACATAGAGTATTTAGCTACAGTATAAGCATCCCATTTGGCTTGAGCTAGCTCATCTACTGGCGAAATTTTATACTGTTTCAATGGATCTTGTCTTCTTTTATCAAAACGCCGAGCCTGTTCATCTTTACTCACTGAAAAGTAAAATTTTAACAATATAATACCAGAACTAACAAGCATCTTTTCAAACTCAGGAACTTCTCTAAGAAACTCTTTATGCTCCTCTTGAGTACAAAATTTCATAACAGGTTCAACCCCCGCTCTGTTATACCATGAACGATCAAACAATACCATCTCACCAGCACTAGGAAGATAATTTGTATATCTTTGAAAATACCACTGTGTCTTCTCTATATCAGAAGGCTTCTCAAGTGCAACCACTCTTGCACCCCTAGGATTTATATGTTCCATAACTCTTTTTATTGTTCCACCTTTTCCAGCTGCATCACGACCTTCAAAAAGCATCAAAACTCTAATACCCTTATCTTTGACATGATTTTGAAATTTAAGCAGTTCAACTTGAAGACGCTTTAACTCTTTTTCATAAGCCAAAGTCTCCTCTTTTACCCAAATCCGAACCTTTCCTTCCCTATTTTTTTCCCTGACCTCTAACTTACCTTCGCCACTCTTTTGATCTTTCTCCACCGCTTTTACAATAGGAAGACTTTTACCTTTAATATCTTTTTTTATCATACAAACCCTTTTATTAGATTTACTTTTGCAAATAAATCTATTTACCTAATTTTAGTATATTTTTAATAAAATGAATAATAAAAATTTATTACTTTTTCTCTTTCATTAACTTATAACTCATTCTATAGAGATGTTATATATGCAAAATCTTTAAAAGAATATTAAGGCATAATATCTATATATTTTGCTTAAATTAAAAATTTTAAAATGAAAAGTTATTATGAAAAAAATTGTTTTACTATCACTTATATTTTTATTACCTATCTATTCATATGCAGTAGATCAAAAAATTTATTTTACACAAAAAAAAGAGGTTAAATTATTTATTACTAAAATGGTAAAAAAATATAATTTTGATAAATCTTATTTAGAATTTTTATTTTCACATGCCCGACTTCAACCCAAAGCCCTAGAGGCATATACACAACCAATAAGAGCATATAAAACAGATGCTGATTGGGTAAAATATACAACCAAAATTCTTACAAAAGATAGAGTTGAAGCAGGTAAAGAGTTTTTGAAAAAGTATAAAACTACTCTAAATAGAGCGGAAAAAATATATAAAGTACCAAAAGAGTATATAGTTGGAATGATTGCGATAGAGACATATTTTGGACAATTTTTGGGTAAGCTTCTAGTATTAGATTCACTTACAACTCTTGCATTTATAAAGAATAGAAAACAGAAATTTTTTAGATATGAACTTGAACAATTTATCATTTTAATACATAAAGAGAACCTCACACCTTTTTCACTAAGAGGCTCAATAGCTGGGGCTATGGGTTGCTCACAGCAGTTGCCAAGTGTTCATCTTAAATATGGTGTGGATTTTAATAAAGATGGAGTAAAAGATCTATTTGATATGGAAGATTGTATTGGAACTTTGGGTAATTTTTTACATCAAAATGGTTTTACAAAAGATCCAATTGTGGCAGTACAAACAAATTTTGAGGGTAAAAACTTTAATAAACTAAAAACAGGATATAACAAAATATATAAATTGAAATATCTAAAAAAGAGGGGAATTAATCCCCTCACTAAATTTCCTTATAAAAAAGCTTCTCTTTTAAAATTAAGATATAAAGATTACCAAGAGATTTGGCTAGGAAATCATAATTTTCAAGCCTTAACTTCATATAATCACAGTACAAACTATGCTATGGCAATTCATAACTTTGCAAAAATGCTAAAGAGTCCCCTCTAAAACAACCCTAAATCCAATATTATAATTGGAACTTTGAGGAGTTCTCCAGTCACGGTTTGAAGATTGAAGCCACTTTGCATAACCATACCAACTACCACCACGAAGAACTTTATATGATTGATTTATATCATACCAATCTTCACACCACTCTCTTACATTTCCATGCATATCATATAGCCCCCATGGATTTGGTTTTTTTTCTCCAACTAATTGTGTTTTTTTGCCTGAGTTTTTCTCATACCATGCATAATGCGTAGCTAATTTATCATCATCTCCAAAACTATATTTACTTTTTGTTCCAGCACGACATGCATATTCCCACTCTTTTTCAGTAGGTAGTCGATATTTTTTACCCATTTTTTTACTCAAATACTCAGTATATGCTCTCGCATCATACCAACTTACATATATTACAGGTCGTCTACCTCTTCCCCAACCCTCATCACGAGGCAGTTGTCTATTGGTATCTTTACAAAATATATCATACTCATCAAAAGTCACTTGATATCTACTCATACAAAAATCATAATTTATAAATTTGCTTCTTGGAATCTGTACAAAATCTTTTTCATGTGGTAATTTTTGATTGGAGTTTCTCTTTGTTGAGTGAAAAATAGTAAAAAGCTCTCTAATGAATGTTTTATTTTTCCTAATATTTGGTGATAATATAGATAGATCAGGATAGCGAAGTAGTAATCTTTTTTTCTCTAATTTACCCATAGATAGATAACTTTTAGGATAGAGACTATATCCAGAACATCGTAGATTATAGATATATAACTTTTTTTCAAAAACTGTTATAGATGCAAAAAGGGGATATTTTCTGGAGTTGTTATATAAACTTTGGGCTTTACTTCTTGGTACTTCTACAAGCCATTTTTCATCTATGATATTACTATTTTCTATCTTTTCATCAAATATATTAAACAGTATAGCATCTGCAATAAAGTATGACTCTTCCGCATCATACTCTAAAAGTTCAATATAACCAATTTCAATGGGATCTAAATTATGTAGTCTATCTCTATACTCATCAAATGTTTCAAACATTGTCTTATCAAGTGTTTGAAGCTCTAATTTTTCTTCATCTTTCTCTAATCGTTTCAAACATTCATGACAAAGTTTTTTATCTTCATCATAAAGGAAAGGAGGAACATCCTCCTCTTTACACATCTTACAGATATGTCCCCTCATATATTACTCCCATTCAATAGTTCCTGGAGGCTTAGAGGTGATATCATAAACCACTCTATTAATACCATCCACTTCATTGATAATTCGACTACTTATCTTCTCTAACAACTCATGAGGAATATGAGCAAATGTAGCAGTCATGCCATCAACACTCTCAACCATTCTCACACAAACTGTATTATCATAAGTACGATTATCACCCATAACACCAACACTTTTCACATTTAATAAAACACAAAATGCTTGCCATACTTTGTCGTAATAACCATAAGCTTTGAGTTCATCAATCATGATAGTATCGGCTAAACGCAACATATCTAAATCTTTTTGATTAACTTCACCCATAATTCTAATAGCAAGTCCTGGTCCGGGGAATGGATGTCGTGCAATCATATCTTTTGGAAGTCCAAGTTCAAGACCCAATTTTCGTACTTCATCTTTGAAAATCTCACGAAGTGGTTCAATAAGTTCAAAACTCATCCAATCAGGAAGCCCACCTACATTATGGTGTGATTTTATTGTTTTACTAGGTCCTTTTACTGATACTGACTCAATTACATCTGTATATAGCGTACCTTGTGCAAGAAATGAGATACCATCATGCTTTTGAGCTTCTCTATCAAATACTTTGATAAAAGTCTCTCCAATAATTTTTCTCTTTTGTTCAGGGTCTACAACACCCTCAAGGTTATTAATAAACTCTTCACTTGCATCAACAGTAATAAGCTTAGCATGAAGACGATTTTTAAACATCGCTTCTACTTGCATTCTCTCATTGGCTCTCAAAAGCCCTTGATCGACAAAAACAGGAATTAATTGATCTCCAATTGCTTCATGAAGAAGGGCAGCTACAACAGAGCTATCAACCCCTCCACTCACACCACAAAGAACTTTTTTATCACCAACTACATCTCTAATTTTTACAATTTGCTCTTTTGCAAATCCACCCATATTCCATGTACTTTCACAACCACAAATATATTTTGCAAAGTTTTTAAGAAGCTTAGTACCAAATTCCGAGTGATGAACTTCAGGATGAAATTGGAATGCATAAATATTTTTATCTTCATTTGCAATAGCAGCATAAGGGGAGTTATCAGAGTAAGCAATTTTTTCAAAACCTTCAGGAATCATATCTACACGATCACCATGACTCATCCAGACAATCTGTCCACTTGGAGTATTTTTTAAAATTGGGGATTCATTATCAAAATAGAGTTTAGCTTTACCATATTCATGATGATCAGCAGGAATTACAGCACCACCAAAGTGTTGAGTAATAAGTTGCATACCATAACAGATACCCAAAATTGGTAACCCAAGATCAAATATAGCACTATTAGGATGATATGCATCTTTGGCATATACAGAAGATGGACCACCAGAGAGTATAATCCCCTCTGGTTGTTTTGCCCTAATACTTTCAATATCTTCATTATAAGGGACTATCTCGCAATAGACCCCACTCTCTCTTAATTTTCTTGCAATAAGTTGTGTATATTGTGATCCAAAATCCAAAACAACTATTGGTACATTTTTCATGCTATTCCTTACTTTTTCTATAAGAAATCATTTTAGTTAATTTTATCTAATAAACTACTAGTAAATTCCTAAAATTTGAAACTGTACATACCAAATAATCATAGAGACAATATAACCAACTAAAATCATCCAAGCATATTTCATATGTGAACCAAAAGTATAAATACCTCTAAGTCTTCCCATTACACCAACACCAGCAGCAGAACCAAAACTAATTAAACTTCCACCAATACCAGCAGTAAGAGTTACTAACATCCACTGATCAAGACCCATTTCAGGATTTGCCTTAAGAACTGCACTCATTACAGGTACATTATCTACTACAGCAGACAAAAATCCAACACCCATATTTCCAGCAGTTGCACCAATAATACCGTATAAATCAACAATATATTCCAAAAATCCTAAAAAGTGAAGTGCTCCAACAGCAGCAAGAATACCAAAGAAAAATAGAAGTGTATCATTCTCAACTTTTTGCATATTTACAAAAACATCAAATGTTTCACCCTCGACCTGTTTGAGCTGATAAGAGTAAATTTTAAGAACAGATAGACCAAACATCATACCCCACATTGCTGGAAAGTGGAAAAACTGGTGTCCCAAAACTGCAACTATAATTGTTCCTATACCCAAATAGATAACTGTTTTTGCACCTGGTTTTAGTTTTTCAACTTTATCAGTCTGTGCTGAAAAAGGTGGTTTTCCTTCTGGAACAACTTTTGATAAAAGCCATGCAGTAATAAGCCAACCCACAATAGAAGCAGGAAATAGAGATATAAAATCAATAAAAACACCTTTACCCGCAGTCCATGCCATCAAAGTAGTAATATCACCAAATGGGCTCCAAGCTCCTCCTGCATTTGCAGCAACAACAATATTAATCGCACCTGGTACTAAAAACTCTTTATTTGTCTTATCAATAGTAAAAAGAACTGTTGAGAGAATTAATGCTGTTGTCAAGTTATCTGCAACTGGTGAGATAAAAAAGGCTAAAAGCCCTGTTAACCAAAAGAGCTTTTTAAAAGTGTAACCTCTTGAAACCAACTTATATTTTAATACATCAAATACATTTCTCTCTATCATTGTCTCAATAAAAGTCATAGCAACAAACAAGAAGAAAAATATCTCCGCAATCTCTAAAATAAGATGTTTCATCTCAACATGAAGATGATGTACATCTATGCTGTTAAGTGTAAAATAGATACCAATCAACATGAACATAAATGTACCTGTAAAAAGTGCTGGTTTTGCCTTATTTATCTCATACTTCTCTTCCGTAGCAATAAAATAATATCCAGTAACAAACACTATCACAGCCAAAATACCAACCCAAGTCCCCGTATAACTTGCGTTTTCCACAGCTGTAGCACCCTCAGATGCAATACCAAATGTTGTTAAATACATTAACATAAGTAAATACCTCATTCTAATCCTTTTTTTTAAATATTTATAATATTATGAGCACCTAGAGACTCTTTTCTATAGATCGCACTTTCTACGATATTTTTTGATACCTTTAGACGCAATCTTAATAATTTACCTATATCTTCATGCAAAAGTGTATTGATTTTACTCAATGCCTCTTGCAAATCACCCTCATTTCTAACAATTGAGACACTATTCCACATAACCGAACGCAAAATATCTTTACGATAAGCATCCTTCTCTTTTACTAATACCTCCTCTGTTTCATCAAATTTTATAAGTTTAAAATAGATACTTCTTCTAAGAATATCATCTACTGCTCTTTTAGAAAAGACTAATCCTTCCAAAAGGGAGTTACTTGCCAATCTATTAGCACCATGAACTCTTGTAGAAGCAACCTCTCCAACAGCATATAAATTTTCAAATCCTAAAACTTTTCCATTGATATCTGTCTCTATTCCACCCATAGAGTAGTGAAAAGCGGGAGATATAGGAACTCTATCTTCAGGTAAGTTTAGACCAATATCACGCATATTAAAATATATTGTTGGAAATCTCTCTTTAAAATGCTCTTCAGTAAAGTTTGAAAAACTCAGATAGACCTCTTTTCCTGTTTTGGCTTTCCAATCAAAGATGGCTTGACTCACTTTACTTCGTGAACTTAATTCTCCTCTTTCATGATAATCAAAGAGAAATCTATAACCATCTTCATCAACTATATGAGCACCTTCACCTCTAAGAGCTTCAGTAAGTAACTGTTTTCTTGCCCCTTTATTATGAATAAAAACTGTAGGATGAAATTGTGTCATCTCCATATCACGAAGAGTTGCCCCATGTTCGAGACAAATTCCTTGCAACTCCCCACTTATACTTCTAGCATTTGTATGAAACTCATACAAAGAGCCAATACCACCACTTGCAATAATCACACTCTTTGCATAATAATTTCTAATTTCACCAGCATGAGATACTTTCACTCCATGGCAAATATTATCTTTGATTAAAAGATCTGTAACAGTTGAGTTATAAAGTAACTTTTGCCTATTTTCATGCATCAAAAAGAGGTGTATATACCTACCAGTAGCATCTCCTCCAGCATGTAAAATACGATTTTTGGAGTGAGCTCCCTCTTTTGTATAGTGAAGTTTTCCCTCTTCATCTTTATCAAATTCAAAACCTCGTTTGATAAAGTTGCGAACCTCTTTATAACCATCTTTGCATAGAGTCTCTACAGCTTTTGGATCACAAAGCCCTGCTCCCGCATTGATAGTATCTTCAATATGCAAAGGGATATCATCTTCATCTGTTGCAACAGCAATCCCACCTTGGGCATAAAAAGTATTACAATCCCATGAGTTCTCTTTGCAAATAATGAGTACTTTCTTGTTCTTACCAAATGCAATAGCTGCATTTAATCCAGCAATACCTGAACCTATGATAATAGCATCATAAATCATAACTTCTCCAAAACAGTACTTGGCTTATAAATAGGATCCCCTTTATAACCACAAGATACAAAAAATGTGAGTAATAGTGTTATAATACCCACATGAAAAATTCTAAATATATAATTAATCATTTAATAAATAAACCTCAAAATAGTAAGATTTTACAAAAAATGTGTTTTGAGAAGTTAAAATCTCTTTTACCCCCTAGATTAACTAAATCTATACTCTTTATGTATATAAAGAATAGCACACTATTTTTTGTACTAAATCATCCAGGGATGAAAATGGAGTTTGATTATAAGAATAATTTAATAAAAAACTTATTAAAGAAAATTAAAGATTTTGATACAAGTTGTGTGGATATTGAAATAGATGAAGTAAAAACATTTATTAGTAATAAAATAGAACCATCAAACACCTATTCTAAGCCTCCTCGCAGATATAAAGAAAAATCTGATGCCTCATTTGATATATTATCTAAAAACCAAGATATAAAAGAAATTTTTCAGAAAATCAAAGAGGAGATAAAAAAAAGAAATGGAAACGGAACTTGAACAGAAGATAAAAGAGATTCCTCCCCAAGCAGGTGTCTACCAATATTTTGATAAAAATGGAAGATTACTCTACATAGGCAAAGCTAAAATTCTCAAAAATAGAGTCAAAAGTTATTTTAAATTTACCCCCTTTCAAGCCTCATCAAATCTAACTCCTAGAATTTACAAAATGATTAGCGAAGTAGCAGATATAAACTATATCATAGTAGAGAATGAACATGACGCACTAATACTTGAAAACTCTCTCATAAAACAGCTACAACCAAAATATAATATTCTTCTTCGTGATGATAAAACTTATCCATATATTTGTATTAACCTAAATAAACCTTTTGGTAGATTTGAAATCAGTAGAAAAATTATTAATGATAAAAAAATAAAATATTTTGGTCCCTTCTCTATTGGAGCTAGAGATATATTAAACTCTATATATGAGATTTTTCCCCTTGTTCAGAAAAAAAGTTGTTTAAGCAGTAAAAAAGCTTGTCTATTTTATCAAATAGAGAGATGTAAAGCCCCATGTGAAGGTAAAATTAGCGAGGAAGATTATTCCAAAATTGTAAAAGATGCAATTGCAGTTATAAACGATAAGAAAAAATTGATCCAACTACTCAAAGAGAAGATGTATTACTACTCAGAAAAACTACTCTTTGAAGAGGCAAAAGAGATTAGAGATCGAATAAAACGAATTTCACAAACACAACTTGTAAGTAATTTGGACTTAGCTTCTTCTAAATCTTATGATATTTTTGCAATTGAAATAGAAGAAAATATTGCATGTAGTGTACTAATTTTTGTTAGAGAAGGGAGAGTAATATCAACTTCTCACTCTATTTTTAAATCAGAATTTGGATTTGATAGTAGTCATCTTTACCGCAGAGTTTTGGTCGATTATTACCAAAAAGATGTACTACCTGCTTCAGAAATTTTGGTTTATGAACCATTTGAAGAGATCAAAGCTGTAGAAAAATTTCTATTCTATAAAACAAAGAAAAAGATAAAAATCACAGTACCTATAAGAGGAGATAAAAGAAAATTAACAACTCTAGCCCTTAAAAATGCAAAGGAGTTGATAAGATTAGAAAAAAATAAAAATTATGATATACTTATAAAAGTAAAGAATCTTTTTTCATTAGAGAAAATACCTTATGTAATAGAGGCGTATGACAACTCTCATTTACAGACTCAAGCTACAGTTGGAGCAATGATCAAGTGGGAAAATTTCTCTTTTGTCAAAAAGGATTATCGGCACTATAATTTAGAGGCGAAAGATGAGTACGCTCAAATGTCCGAACTCATCACAAAAAGATGTGAAAGTTTTGCAAAAAATCCTCCCCCAGATTTAATAATTATTGATGGGGGAGAGACATTATGGAAACTAGCCAAAAAGATTATTAATCAATATGGCATTTTCGTCGATATTATTGCAATAGCAAAAGAGAAAAAAGATAACAAAGCTCAACGAGCCAAAGGAAGAGCTAAAGACACTATTATTTGTGAGCTTGGAACTTTTAATCTCCAATCAGATGATAAAAGGTTACATTTTATTCAAAAAATGCGTGATGAATCTCACCGTTTTGTAATCAATTATCATCGAAGAGTAAAATTAAAAAGAGATAAAGAGATTCAACTCTTAAAGACAAAAGGTGTTGGTGAAGCAACAATCAAAAGGTTGATTCAATATTTTGATACTTTTGAAAATATTGAAAATGCTTCTATGGCTGAGTTGGAGAGTGTTATTGGCATCAAAATTGCTAGAAATCTTAAAAAACAATAACTTGTAAAAGAGTTAACGCAGGAGTATATTTTGGTTTTATACGATAAAAATCACAAATTCATAGGAATTAGTTCAAAAACACTTAGTTATTTAGGATACGAAGATATCAAAGAGTTTTCATCAGTACATAGTGATTTTGCCAATATACTTGTTAATCAAGAGGGATATATATATAATTTTAGTAACTTTTCATGGATAGACTTTATACTCTATAGTGGCTCTCCAAATAAGAGTGCATTAGCCACCTTAAAAAATGGACGAGAAGTAGAGGTAAAACTTAGCATAGAGGAGATATATCTACCACAAGAGATTAATGGCAATAGCAGTTTTTTTGCTGTTCATGTTACTGGTGAAGTAGATGTAGGTGAAGAGAGTTATGAACATACTGCACCAAAAGGTATTTTTAATCTAGACAACCTAATGCCAACAACAGATAAAGAAAATAATAAATTAGAACCTCAACGAATAGAAGATCCAAAACCAATTGAAACTCTTAACAATAATGATTATAAACTAGATATACCACAACCAATACAAACAAATGAGTTTGAAAATAGAGAATTTATTCTGGATAGCTCTTTTGAAGAACAAGTTAACCCCACCCCTCAACCAAAAGAGGAGACAAAAAAAGAAGATATACCTACAAACTTTGTAGAACCAATAATTGGAAAAGAGATTCAACTAGAAACTAAAGTAGAAGATAAGAGAAGTGAAAAGGATGATTTTCAACTAAACTTCCTAAAAACAGAAAAACAAGAGCTTCCTACCTCAGAACCAAAAGATAAGATAATAACTCCAATTGAAGAGGAGAAAAAAAGTACCAAAGATGATTTTCAATTCAACTTCTTAAAACCAGAAAAACAAGAAAAGCCTATCTTAGAACCAAAAGAGGAGACAGAAGAGCTCTCTCTAAATTTTTTGAAACCAACAACTCAAAAAGAGACTCAACCAGAGCCTAAGATAGAAGAAGTAAAAAATAGTGAAGATGATCTTCAACTAAACTTCTTAAAAACAGAAAAACAAGAAGAGCCTAAAGTAGAAGTAAAAGAGGAGATAGTAACTCCAATAGAAGAAAAAAGTACCAAAGATGATTTTCAACTAAACTTCCTAAAAACAGAAGAAGAGAAAACTATTACACCACCCAAAGATGAAGTAGTAGTTCAAAAAAAGGAGGAAGAGAAAGCAGAAGAGCTATCTTTAAATTTCTTAAAGCCAGAAAATGAAGAAAAAATTCCATCAAAGCCTAAAGAAGAGGATAAAAAAAGTGGTGAAGATGATTTTCAACTAAACTTCCTAAAAACAGACAAACAAGGGGAGTCTATCTCTCAACAAAAAGTGGAGATAGCAAATCCTACAGAAGAACAAAGTGTTGAAGATGATTTTCAACTAAACTTCCTAAAAACAGACAAACAAGAAGAGATAGTAAATACAATAAAAAAAGAGGAAAAAAAAGAAGAACTCTCCCTAAATTTCTTAAAACCGACAACAGAAAAAGAGATTCAAACAGAACCTAAAATAGAAGAGAAAAAAGGTATCAAAGAGGAAGAAGATTTTCAATTTAATTTTCTAGAGACAGAAAAACAAGAAGAACCTATTACTCAAGAAAAAGAGGAGATAATAGATCCAAAAGTGGAAGAAAAAAGTATTGAAGAGGAAGAAGATTTTAGACTTAATTTTTTGAGATCAAATCCCTATAAAGAAGATAGTGAAGATATTAAAGAGGATACTTTAACACCAAAATCTGAAGAGTCTAAAGAGGGGATGGTTCAATTCAACTTTTTGCAAAACCTAAACACAGAAACTGAAGAACAGACAATAGATACAGATCAAAAAGAGCAACTTATTAACCAAATTAAAAATGATATTAAAGAGATAGATACAAAAGAAGATCCAATAAAAGAGGATTCTCAAACTGGTCTAAAATCTCTATCAAGTAGCTTAAAATCAATATTTTCAAGAGGAGAAAAAGAGAACAAAAAAGAGGAGACAACAGCAAATTTTTCTCTAAAATCAGAACAGAAAAATATAAATCAACAAAATAGAGACTCTCTAGAAGATACATCTATAAATATCATGAATCAACCATTAGAAGAGATAGAGTCAAACTTAAACTTAGATTTGAATGAACCATTAATTCAAGAAAGCAGTGAATTAGCAACAGTAAAAAAGAGTAAACCAAAAATAGAGATTCAACCACAAAACATATCTGTAGAGTTACAAAATTTAGGACTTACACAAGAGGATGAGTATGATCTGATTAATGATTTTGTAAATGATATTAGTGTTCATCTAAATCTATTTAATAAGCTAATCGCTAATAAAAATTTTGATCAAGCACAATATTCTCTTATCAAAGTAAAAAGTTCTGCCGAAATTTTAAATTTAGATGCTATAATCATCAGCCTAAATGGTATAAAAGAAGCATGCGATAGGAAAGATGAACAAAATATCAAAGAACTTAACCTTCATCTAGAAAATCAAGTACAACAACTAAGAGACTATCTAAAAAACGCTACAATTTGACCAAAAATTTTTGGAGTAATAATAGATGAAAATAAAAAGTAATCTGAAGTTAATAACAATAATTCCTATTTTGTTATTAACTATACTCTCTAGCTACCTTTTATATGATGCTTATATTAAATATGAGAGCGTAAAAGGGACACAGAGATATCTTAATGAGAATAGAATCCTCAAAACACTCTCTCACCAGTTATTGACAGAGAGAGGCTTAAGCACGCTGTACCTTCTTGAAAAAAAAGAACAAACAAAAGAGTTACTTAAAAAGCAGAGAGTTAGTAGTGACAATGCAATTAACTCAATTATGCGTTTATATAATAGTAATACACTAAATAAAACACAATTTCGTATTATAAATAAACTCAAAAAACTGATATTAAAACGAGAAAAAGTTGATAATGCGACTATTACCTTCGATGCTCTATACTCATATTTTGATACACTAAATTCAGATACCCTTAAACAATTAAGAAAAATCTCAATCTCTTCAAATAATTCAAAACTAGATAATCTTTCAAGAGATTATGCAAATAGTGTTGCACTTATACAATCTATTGCAAATGAGAGAGATTATATATCTAATATCATAAAAAAAGATCTAAAAAAAGATCCATTTTCACTAATAAATCTTTTCAAAAATGGACAAATTGCACCAATACTAAATCATCTATCTCCACAAATCAAAAAAAATCTAAATTCTCAAAAATTTAAAGATGCACTAAAAGAGACAAGAGAGATAAAAAGATCTATACTTGAAGGCAAAAATAGTCAAGATATAAATATTATCAACTGGTTTGCAAAAGAGAGTAGAAAAATTTCAGAAATTAATAAAGTATCCAATGAAATCAGTAGTGAAATAGAGATAACATCAGAAAAAGAGAGACAAAAAGTCTATATACAAGCAGCCATT
>Ga0256914_1001571_pt1 | contig 20275 bp, 17 predicted proteins | sample HulkmetaG_FD_191571 | JGI IMG/M metagenome (GOLD analysis project Ga0256914, IMG submission 191571) | Hydrothermal chimney microbial communities from Main Endeavour vent field at the Juan de Fuca Ridge, Pacific Ocean - Hulk | ecosystem: Environmental > Aquatic > Marine > Hydrothermal vents ... | reverse complement strand
AACGTATCGCCCAGGGCATCCTCGACTACGTCAAAAACTCGACCACCGCAGCCCTCCAGTACTGATTACCTTCCCGCTTACAGGTGTCGTAACTCAGTAACCGGTCACGGGATATGTAATCCCGCGGTATATCTTGCTTCCAAACTGTAATTGGTCACAGGTGCTGCAGATTTGCACGCTCTCTCCCGGCCGCTATAGCCCACTATGCGGCCGGGAGAGAGCGTGTAAAGATGCGGTGCCCGTGATCAATTACGTAACTCAGCAAAATTCTAACGGGAGCCGGGCGATGACTCCTCCTCTTCCGCTTACAGGTGACGATCAATCGGGAAAGTACTTCTTGTTCAGCTCTCCCTGACGACGTGGCCCCTTGCGCCGGGTCCGAAAAAAAGAAAAGAGGAAGGACTGCAGAGTTGCCTTGCGGCGGTCGGGAAAGGCACGGCAATAACGGACCCGTTCTTCTTCCGCCGGCGGCGTGCTGTTTTTTCGCTTCATATCTCTTTCATCCTCTTTCATCCTATTACTCTCAGTGTATCATCAATTGTCCATCTGTTGGACTTTATCGACACAACAATATAAAGAATGAAGAAAAAAATCATCCTTTACTCTGTAACGGCAATATACCTCCTTAAAGCATGATTAACCAAACGAAAAAGGATATTTCCGCCTCCGGAAGGTGAAACAATCACCTTCCGGAGGCGGAGTCGGGGGGATGTGCCTTCTTCTCCTTCACCGGTGACTGGCTGAACCCTGATGCTGTTTCCCTGCTCCTTCCTGCCGGAGCGTCTCCATGGCCGGGAAAGAATCAGACAGGGTGCTGTCATCCTGAGCCGTTGACGGAGAACATGGATGGATCAGTCGCCGCAGAACAGGTCAAATACTCTGTGCAGCCCCCTTATCCTTCTATGAACTGGCTGTTTTCCTCAATAACCTCCTCGGCAACAGCTACCGCCTCTTCAAGACTTGCAATGCCGCTGATATAGCTGTCCCGCAACTGGATCTGATAGGTACGCTCACCGTTCTTATCGGCAACGGTTCTGATATACATATCCATACGGCTGCCTACCCTGATATAATGGGCACTGACGAGATCATTGCCCTTGTACTTCCATTTACCGATGATATCGTGAAGCATGAAGCTACCGATATGTTTTGGGAAATCCATATACTCCTCCTGTTTGGCAAAGGCTAGGCGGTGGCGCCGGTTTCAAACTCGGTCTCAAGTTCCTGAATATCGACATCGGTGATGGCATTTTCCATCCGGCCGACTACAATGGCTGCGGTGGCATCACCCCAGACGTTGACCGCTGTACGGAATTGATCGAGAATCCGATCAATGGCCAGAATAAGGCCGATACCGTCGAGGGGAAGACCGGCGGCGGTGAGGACGATACCCATGGTGACCAGGCCGGCTCCGGGAATCGCCGCCGCACCGATGGCCGCCAGGGTGGCGGTGATGAAGATGACGATCTGCATGCCGATGGTCAGGTCGATCCCCAGCAGCTCGGCGATGAAAACAACGGCGATGGACTCATACAGAGCAGTGCCGTCCATATTGACCGTGGCGCCCAGGGGAAGAACAAAGTTGCCGATTTTTCGATCCACCCCGGCCCGTTTGGAGAGGCAGTCCATGGTCAGCGGCAGGGTGGCGGCGCTTGATGCCGTGGACCAGGCGGTCATAATGGCGGGCATCAGGGCCTTGAACAGCTTCAGGGGACTGTAGCGGCCGAGCACCAGAACAAGAATCGAAAGGGTAACGCCCGCGTGGATCGCCAATCCCAACACCACGGTAAAGGCGTATTTACCCAGAGCGGACAGGGCTGCGACACCCAGATCCATAAACAGTGCGGTAACCAGGAAGAATATACAGTATGGGGCGATCACCATCACGGTCATCACCGACCTCTGCATGATGAGATCCACCCCGTTGATCACCCTGGAGAGCGGTTCCGACTCCCTGCCCACCACCGCGGCCATGATGGCGAAAAAGATGGTGAAAAAGATGATCTGCAGCACATCACCCTTGGCAAAGGCGGCAGCCGGATTTTTGGGAATCATATTGACCAGGGTGTCGACGATGATCAGGGCCGAACTCTTCTCTCCCACCCCCTGCTTACTCACCTTTTCCGGCACTGAAGCGCCGATATTGAGTGCCTGCAGGGCCTCCTGATCAATACCCTTGCCGGGATGGATAACGTTGACCAGAACAATACCGATCAGAACCGCAAGAGCGGTGGTTGCCATGTAATAGGAAACCGTCTTGCCTCCAAGCCTGCCCAGGGCGCGAATATCGCCCAGGTTGACCACGGCCATGAAAATGGAGGCGAATACCAGGGGTACGATCATCATCCTGAGCAGCCGGATGAAGATATCCCCACCGTATTTGAATATCATTTTCAGCATGTAGATGGGCCCCGAGGTGACCCCGGCGCCATAGACGCTATTGAAAAATATGCCCAGTGATATACCGGCGACAATGCCGATGAGGATCTTCCACTGGAGATCCAGACCTTTTTTCTTTTTTGTTTCACCCATTCTCTATCTCCTTTATGACGGTTCGGACGGATGCGGCTGGACCGCATCAATTACAGCTCGCTTTCACCCACATCAAATTTTGCCGGTTTTACCTGCGGCGGCAGGTAGGTGGTCATGAACCGGTTGATATAGTCTTCCACATAGAGTTCGCTGATAAAGACGTTGAGCATGTTAACCAGTTCCTGATTTCCCTTGCGAACGGCAAAACCGTAATGATCCGGTTTAAACGGCCGGGGAAAAACGGTGAGCTTGAACCTGGCCGTATCCTTGTGATCGTTGACCCAGACCTTGAGAAAAATTTCGTCGTGAACCATGATGTGGGCCTTGCCGTCGGCAACGGCCTGGGCAGCCTCTTCGTTGCTGGCATATTCCCGCACCTGTGCCTTGGGGAAATAGACGGGGACCGAACGGGCCGGAGATTTTCCCTTGGTGACCGCAATGATCAGTTTGTCTTCACGGCCGGATTCCGCAAGGGATTCCATCATCTCTTGATAGGAGGAGACCCCGCTCAGGCCGAGACGTCCGGCCTTGACTTTGTTGAGCAGAATCGACAGACCGGTGTTGAAGTATGGATCGGTAAAATTGACCACCTTGGCCCGCTTGAAGTTGATGGTCATGCCAGCCATGATAATATCGATCTGGTCACTGAGCAGCATGGGAATGAGTTGGGAAAAGGCACCGGGTACGACGATTTCCAGTTTGACCCCCAGTTGCCTGGCCAGCAGTTTGGCGATATCGATATCAACTCCGGCCTGCCGGTTATCCGGAGTTTTGAAGGAGAATGGTTTAAACTGTGGGTTGACCCCCACCCGCAGGATGCCGTTATCGACGATACGCTTGGCCACCGGCGAATCACCGGGATCAATCTCCCCGGCAGCGGAAACGGTGGCTACCATAAGGGTTGTCGCCATGAGAGCAAGAAGAACGACAGCCCATTTCGAAACCAAGTGCAGTCTGATCATAATTTTCACACCTCCATTTGTTGAATTAATAAGTGATATTCCGGACGAAATTCCATCACCTCCTTGGTAGGTCGCACTTCCGCCATCCCTGCCGCACGCCGCTCTTCACCGGGTCGGCATCATGGGGAGTTATCAACTATTCGGAGCTCATCTTTTTTACCGGTCACAGGGCATATAACCCCGCGGTATATCTTACTTTCAAACTGTGGTTCATCACAGGTGCTGCCGATTTAAGTGAAAATGCAGCGGCTGTGATCATTACCGTTTTTTTCCATAATTGAATTATGCGAATACCATGCCCAGGAAGGAGATGGACTTACTCCTGGAGAATGCAGAAGAAAATTATCATGCAACTACACGAGAATACGCCGGGAAAAGACAAGAATGAAAAGAGGGGAGCGTGAGAAAAAGCAAGAAGCAGGTGGAAAATCAGTTGAGCAAAACAGCAAAAATCGGCTGTTTTGCTCAACTGATCCAGCAGAGGGAAAGACATGCATTCACTCCGGCAACCACTTCCCCCTTGACACTTTGCCTTGGTGAGATATCCTGAACCTGATGAAATCCCGTTGAAAATTGATGACCTCTCATCACCCGTTAACCACCGCCGGAAGACACCCGAAACCGTTATGAAAGGAGACCAGGGCATCGTTTCCCGTTATTCCCTGTTTATTTTCTGCGTCACCCTGCTGGTGCCGCTTGCGGCATGCCGGCAGCAAAGCACGGTAACGGACAAAAGCAACAGGGAGCTCCCCCGTCTCCTCCGCTATCAGAAAATATCACTGCCGGTTTTCGACTCGGCCCGGGAGCAGCTTGCCTATGCCTACTCCCTGCCCACCGGTTCCGAGAGGCAAAAAAAGGCTTTCCGCTTTGTTGCTGAACACTTTCCGGAAGACAGGCTGATCTGCGGCCGGGCGCTGTTGCAGTCCGCCTATTTGGAACTGGGTGAGGATTATCGTCTCAGCGACCGGGACAGTCGGCGACGGGCCCTGTTCAGCTATATGGAGATTGCCGGGGAATACGATGATATTGGTGCCGTACGCGCCAAGGCCCTCTGGTACATGGGATGGATTCACAGCGACCTGTTGGGCGAAAGGGAGCGGGGCCTTGCCCTGTATCGGCTGCTGGCCGAGGAATTCGGAACCGAGACCCCGCCCCGCCCGGAGGAACCGACTCCACTGGTGAGTTTTGTCTATCCCCAGGCCAGAAATAACGACGCCAACGGCGAACCCCCTCCCTCGTGGCCGGCGCTGGCCCTGCTGGAAATCATCAAGAACGAGGCTGAGATGAAAGACCGCCTCCGGGCCATGAACCGGTTACTGGCCCTGGAAGCCGGCGGCAGGGCGGCCGGTCTCGGCCTCCTGCACCTGCTCCGGGGCAACGCCGACAACAAAGCCCTGCGGGCGGCGGCCAGGGATTATCTTGCCGGAAAAAACATCAATCCCGCCCTGGCCAGCGATATCCGCGCCATTCTGAACAATTATCAGAAAAAAAACGGTGACGGAAATCACCATCCGGAGGGACATCAATCTCCACAACAATAACCGCCCACAGTTGCCCCAGATCGACCCGTATGCCGATTTTTTCGCTTCTCAGCAGATGGATGAGCTCATTCCAGTTCCGGCTCTTTGCCGCCCTGGCGCTGATGATCATCATCTTCATCCCCACCCTGGGATACTTTTCCTACCTGCGGGGAAAAGCCTCCATTGAAACGCAGATAGAGCGATATGCCAAGTCCACGGCCGAGCAGATTGCCGGTCGTATTCAGGCCTACCTCTCCCACCACACCTCCAATGTCCGGTTGATGAAGTCATTTCTTGAGAATCACCTTGTCAACTCCGGTGATCCCGACGCCCTCATCGCCTACTTTCATCTCCTCAAAAGGGAGTACCCCGGATTTATCAATATCCTCTATGGGGATCAAAGCGGTCGTTTCATCATGGTGCCGCCCCAGCCACCGGAGATCCACTCCCTCTTCGATCCACGGCTGCGACCGTGGTACACCGGAGCCCTGGAGAAAAACACCCTTTTCTGGACGCCGGTCTATCTGTTTGCCTCCACCCGCAAGCCGGGAATCACCGCATCGCTGGCGGTGAAGGATGCCCGGGGGAAGGTGGCGGGAGTCTGCGGCATCGACATCGATCTCTCCACCTTTTCGGCATTTTTGGCCAAACTGCACATCGCCAAAGGGGGAAATATTTCCATTATCGAAAACAGCACCGGTCATATCGTCGCCCATCCCGGGCTCACCGAAACTCATCCGGACCTGCCGCAGATCAGCCGCATCAACTCCTGCCTTGCCGACCTGCGGGCCCGCTCTCGCCGTTTCGGTATCGCCAATTGCAGCGACGGCAACTACTTTACAGCCTACGCCGACTATCCCGACAACGACTGGACGGTCTGCATTACCCTGCCGGAATCCGAATATCTCCAGCAACTCCGCCGGATCCGGCGAACCACCCTGTCCATTACCCTGGCGGCCATGGGGCTTGCCTTGATCATCAGCTATCTCCTGGCCCTGACTCTTATCAGACCCATGGACCGGTTACGACGGGGCATAGAGGAAATCAGCCGCGGCAATCTCGACATACGGCTTGCGGTGGAAAATCCTGATCTGATCGGCTCCATGGCTGTGGCGGTCAATGAGATGGCCGCCTCTTTGAAGAAGAGCCGTCACCAACTGCGTCGCACCCTCGCAGACCTGGCGGAGAAGGAAAAGATGGCCGCCCTGGGTCAACTCACCGCCGGAATTGCCCATGAGATCAAAAATCCCCTGGGTATCATCCTCGGTTCCGCCGAGGTGATGAACAACCCGCACAAACCCATTGAGATGCGGGAACGGGCCGCCCGTTTCGTCATCGATGAGGTCACCCGGCTCAACCGGACCCTGATCAACTTCCTCGACTTTGCCAGACCGGCCCCGCCCCGGTTTGAGAAGTGCGACGTCCAGTTGATCCTGGAAGATACCCTGATCTTCTGCTCCGACCAGCTGCGCACCCTCAACATCGGGGTGGAGAAATCACTCCTCTCCCATCCCCCCACCTGCAGCGCTGATCCCGATCAACTCCATCAGGTCTTCATGAACCTGATCCTCAATGCCGTCGACGCCATGCCGGACGGCGGCAAGTTGACCGTTGCCTCCGCGGTGCAATCCGGCGACTTTCTCATCATCACCCTGGCCGATACCGGTGTGGGAATGACGGCTGCGCAGCAGCGACGAATTTTCGAACCCTTCCGCAGCTTCAAGGATGAGGGTACCGGCCTGGGGTTGGCCGTGGTGCAGCAGATCATCAAAATGCACCGGGCCACCATCCGGGTGCAGAGCACGCCGCAGCGGGGCACAAAGTTCACCCTGGTATTTCCGTGCACCGAGAGGGGGCATCCATGAATCACAAAATATTACTGGTGGAAAACGAATCCCGCATGCGGGAGGTGATCATCATGCAGCTCAGTGATCCCAATATACGGATCAGAGAGGCCGCAAGCGGTGCGGAGGCCATGGAACTCTTCGACCAGGAGGCCTTCAACCTGATCATCACGGATCTGAAACTACCGGGGATGCATGGTATGGAAATCCTCCGCCGGGTCAAGAAAAAGGATCCAGAGTTGCCGGTGATCGTTATTACGGCATACGGCTCCATCGAAAGTGCTGTGGAGGCCATCCGGCAAGGGGCCTTCGATTACGTCACCAAACCCTTCAAGGAGGAACGTCTGCGTTCATGCGTGGAAAAGGCTTTGAAGATCAGTCGGCTGGTCTCACAGGTCCGGCACCTGCGGCGGGAGATCGAAGCGCGCTACAATTTCGGCAATATCAAAGGCACCTCACCGGAAATCTGCGAGGTGCTGCACCTGGCCGGCGAGGTGGCGAAAACCGAGACAACGGTACTGGTAACCGGCGAAAGCGGTACGGGAAAAGAGCTGTTGAGTCGGGCCATCCACGTCAACTCCCAGCGGGCGGACGGCCCTTTCCTGCCGATCAACTGCGCCGCCATCCCGCCCAGCCTCCTGGAAACCGAACTTTTCGGCCACGAGGCCAATGCCTTTACCGGTGCCGAAAAACGCAAGAAGGGCAAATTCGAACTGGCAGCCGGCGGCACACTCTTTCTCGACGAGATAGGCGATATGGGGCTGGAACTCCAGGCCAAGCTGCTGCGGATTCTCGAATCAAAACGATTTTTCAGGCTGGGCGGCACCCGTTGGGTGGATACCGACGTGCGGATCATCTCGGCAACCAACCAGGATCTACGGAAACTGGTTGCCGACGGTCGCTTTCGGGAAGATCTCTTCTACCGGCTCAACGTTTTTCCCATTCATATGCCGCCGCTGCGCGAACATAAAGAGGATATCCCCCTGCTCTGCGACTACTTTCTCAGGGAATTTTCCTGTTCCCTGGGACGCCGCAGACCGAAAATCTCGGCCAAGGCCCTGGAAATGCTCAAGCATCACTCCTGGCAGGGTAATGTCAGGGAGTTGAGAAACGTCATTGAACGGGCGATGATTCTCTGTAAAGGCGGCAGCATCACCACCGGCCACCTGCTGTTGCAGGAAAATAACCCGCAGTTCGACCCAGCCGACCTGGACCGGCTCACCAGCCTGCTGCTGGATGGGAAGGGCATCCACCTCGAAGACCTGGAAAAGAGGCTGTTGCGCCGAGCCCTGCAGGTCTCCGGGGAAAACGTCTCCAAGGCGGCCAGACTGCTGGGACTCAGCCGGCCCACCCTGCGTTACAGGCTGGAAAAATACGGCATCGAAGCCCGGGCGATCTGATGGTTTCAGCGGCCGGGAAACTTTCTCTCCTGCCGCAAATCACGCCCCTCCAGGAAAAGCCGGATGGATTCGGCGGCAACCTTGCCCTGGTACACGGCTTTGGCAACGGTTTGCGGTCCCAGCACACTGTCGCCGCCCGCGAAAACACCCTCCACCGATGTCTGCAGGGTAAGAGGATCAACTTCATAGGTGCCCCAGCCGGTCAGGGCAAAACCGATCTTGCCGTCGGCGGTATGATCCACCTTCTGGCTGATGGCCGGGCAGATGGAGTCGGCTTCGATGAGAAAATTGGATCCTTCGATGGGCAATGGCCGCCGCCGTCCCGATTCATCGGGTTCGCCCAGCTGCATCCGGATGCACTCGACACCGGTCAGCCGGCCGTTTTCAGCATGAATTTTCACCGGAGCGGCCAACATCTCGATTTTGACCCCCTCTTCCTCCAGGTGATGAATCTCGGCGGCGGAGGCGGGCATCTCTTCCTTGGTGCGGCGATAGAGGATAAAGACCTGATCGGATCCGGTGCGCAATGCGGTCCTGGCCACATCAATGGCCACGTTGCCGCCGCCGACCACCACGACTTTCCGGCCCAGATCCACCTCCTCGCCGGTAAGCGCCCGCCGGAGATAATCGACCCCGTGCAGTACGCCGTGGGTTCCCTCTTCGCCCTCAATGCCAAGTTTACGACTCACGTGGGCGCCGACCCCGAGAAATAGGGCATCATACTCTTCGCGGAGCTGTTCAAGGGAACGATCCACCCCGATGGTGGTGCCGAAACGGATATCGACACCGCATTCCTTCAGAGCATAGAGTTCACCACCGATGATGTCCCGGGGCAGTCGATAATGGGGGATACCGACGCTGAGCATGCCGCCGAACACAGTGAGACTTTCAAAGATGGTGCACCGGTACCCTGCCTGGGCAAGACAGGAGGCAACCGTCATTCCGGCCGGTCCGGATCCGACGATGGCCACTTTTTTCTCTCCAGGCGGCCGGCATTGCACTGATAATTTCTTCTTGTTGGCAACCATCCAATCGGCAAGATATCGTTCAAGCAGCCCGATGGAGACCGGTTCCCCTTTTTTCCCGCGAACGCAGGATCCTTCACATTGAAACTCATGGGGGCAGACCCGGGAACAAACCGCAGGCATGGTGCTGGTTTCCCGGATTTTCCAATATCCCTCCTCGAATTTCTTTTCCCTGAGAAGGCGAATGAACGAGGGAATATCATTGTTGATGGGACAGCCGTCGATACAGGCGGGTTTTTTGCACTGCAGGCAGCGTTCCGCCTCCAGCAGGGCGGTCTCCTCATCAAAACCGAAGGTGACCTCCTTAAAGTTGGTGATACGTTCTTCAGGAGGAAGTTCTCGGGGATACTGTCGGGGTATGGCAAGTCTTTCCTTGGGTTTCATTCCGCCTCCTTATGAGTCAATGGATAACGATATTCCGTATAAAGAATTGCATAATATCAGGAGAATAACCACTTCGCAAGCGAGATGATTCTGGGGATGAGCACATCAGTCGCCCGGCACCCGAGCAGTAAAAAAGAAGCCTCACCCCATTGACCGGAGATAAAAAAAAGGTCATCCTGGCGGATGACCTTTGGTACTTGAAAAATGTGACGCTCAGCTAGGCATTGCCGGGCCCGATGAGCTCAGAGACCTTGAGCCTGGCCAAGGCGCGCCGCAGAGCGGCTTCGGCACGAACCCTGTTGATCTGTTCCGCCTTCTGCTCGGCCTGGGCTAGCCTTTTTTCCGCCCTTTCCTTGGCACGCAGCGCCCGATCAACGTCGATATCGGCACCCCGATCAGCCGCCTCCACCAGAAAGGTAATCTTGTTGTTGGATACCTCGCAGAAGCCGCCGCTCAACATCAGGTATTCTGTTTTGCCATCTTTTTTATAGGCAAGGGTGCCGATTTTGATGGTACTCAAAAATGGTGCGTGATTGGCCAGGACACCGAAATCTCCACCAAAGCCGGGAGCGGTGACGATATCCACATCATCGCTGACCACCGGACCACTCGGGGTTACCACTTCAAGATGAATCTGTGCCATCGAATGTTACCTCAATTCTAGAGTTAGGCTAGGCTTTGGCCTTTTCCGCAGCATCCTTTTCAACCGCCTCCTCAATGGTGCCGACCATATAGAAGGAATTTTCCGAGAGATCGTCATGCTTGCCTTCGAGAATCTCCTTGAAACCACGCACAGTATCTTCGACCTTGACGAATTTTCCGGACATACCGGTGAAAACCTCGGCAACGGTAAAAGGCTGAGAGAGATATCTCTGGATCTTTCTGGCACGCGACACAGTGATCTGGTCTTCCTCGGAGAGTTCATCCATACCGAGGATGGCGATGATATCCTGGAGATCCTTGTACTTCTGCAAGGTAATCTGAACACCGCGGGCAACGGAATAGTGCTCTTCCCCGACAACATTGGGATCCAGGATTCTCGAGGTGGAGTCAAGGGGATCAACGGCCGGATAGATACCCAGCTCGGCGATTTGCCGCGAGAGAACAACCGTTCCGTCAAGATGGGCGAACGTGGTAGCCGGTGCCGGGTCGGTGAGGTCGTCGGCGGGAACATAAACGCACTGGACCGCGGTAATGGAACCCTTGGTGGTGGAGGTGATGCGCTCCTGCAGGGCACCAAGGTCGGTGGCCAGGGTAGGCTGATATCCAACTGCGGAAGGCATGCGGCCGAGCAGTGCGGAAACCTCGGCACCTGCCTGGGTGAAACGGAAGATGTTGTCCACAAAGAAGAGGACGTCCTGCCCCTCGACATCACGGAAGTACTCGGCAGCGGTAAGCCCGGTGAGAGCGACACGGGCGCGGGCGCCTGGAGGCTCGGTCATCTGACCATAGACCAGAGCTGCCTTGGGAAGAACGCCGGACTCCTTCATCTCGTTGTAGAGATCGTTCCCCTCACGGGTACGCTCGCCGACACCACAGAAGACGGAAATACCGCCATGATGCATGGCGATATTGTTGACCATCTCCATCATGATAACGGTTTTACCGCACCCGGCACCGCCGAACAGCCCCATTTTACCACCGCGGGGAAAGGGAACCAGCAGGTCGATAACCTTGATACCCGTCTCCAGAACATTAACCTCGGTATCCTGCTCGGTAAATGCCGGAGCAGGGCGATGGATGGGCAGTTTACTTTCAGACTCAATGGGACCGAGACCATCCACAGGCCGACCGACTACGTTCATGATCCTGCCCAGGGCGGGGCTACCGGTGGGAATTTCAATGGGATTCCCGGTGTCGGTCGCACTCATCCCCCGAACGAGCCCATCGGTTTGATCCATGGCGATACAGCGACAGACATTATCACCAAGATGCTGGGCAACCTCGATGACAAGGTTGTCGGGCTCGTCACTGATCGCGGGATTGCTGACCATAAGGGCATTTAAAATATCCGGCAATTCACCCGGCTCGAACTCAACGTCAACAACAGGACCAATGACCTGTATAATCTTGCCTGCATTACCTTCACTCATTTGTAGGGCCTCCGTCTTCGTTTATCTCTAATACTCAGTCTGTTATCCTTTCAACGCCTCGGCACCACCGACAATATCCATAAGATCACCGGTAATGGCGGCCTGTCTTGCCTTGTTGTACAGCAAGGTCAATTCGTCAATCATATCCTTGCAGGCTTTTGTTGCATTGTCCATGGCGGTCATTCTGGCCGCATGTTCACTGGCACCCACTTCAAGCATGGCGGCGTAGATCTTGACGTTGAGATACAACGGCAAGAGCACCTCCATGATCTCCTCGGGATCAGGCTCGTAGGTGTAGGCACCGGTGAGCCCCTTGTCGGCCTCCGTCTCCTCCTCCTGGGTTGTCACGGGCCGGATGGGAAGCAGATCGCTGGTCACCGGGCGCTGGACAGCAACACTGACGAAATTGGCGCCCACAACCTTGACCTCGTCGGTCTCTCCAGCTGTGAAGTTTTCCACCAGATCCTGCGAGATCTCACGGGCATTGAACATTTCAAAGGTACCCATGATGTCGGTATAGGCCTTGCGCACCTTGCCCGTCTTGGCGAAATACTGATTTCCCTTTTTGCCCACACAGACATAGCTGACCTTTTTGCCGTCACCCTCATACTCTTCAGTCAGTTTCTCGGCCATGGCGCAGATCTTGGAATTGAAACTGCCGCACAACCCACGATCGGAGGTTACGATGACAATTTCCGCAGCCTGCACGTCGCGGACTTCCATGAGCGGCAGATGAGAGTCCTGCATGCCGCCGGACAGATCCCCCATGGCCGCGGTGAATTTCTCCGCATAGGGCCGGAAGTTTTCCATCTTTTCCTGGGCACCCCGCAGTTTTGCCGAGGCGACCATGTTCATAGCCTTGGTAATCTGCGACGTTTTCTTGATACCAACAATTTTCGTCTGAACGTCTTTTAATCCGGGCATCGGAATATTTCCTTCTATCCTGGGAAAAAGTAGCAGCCGGCGGGTTATTCATCCTCCGCAGGTCAACCCGCCTGCCTATCCGGACCGGTCGAAAAGACCGGCCCGATCAATGGGCCGCACCCGCCTTATAATCCCTTGGTGGCCTTGAAGGTGTCACCAAAGGCGGTAATGGTTTTTCTCATCTTCTCATCAAGCTCGGAAGAAATTTCCTTCTTGTCGCGTAATTCCTCAAAAATCGAAGGCTCGTTGTTCTCGATATAGGTGTAGAGTTCCTGCTCATATTCCGCCAGGGTATTGACCGGAAGTTCATCCAGGAATCCCTTGGTGCCGGCAAAGAGAATGGCCACCTGTTTTTCCAGAGGCAACGGCTGGTACTGCGGCTGCTTGAGGATTTCAACCAGACGTTCACCCCGGGTGAGCTGAGCCTGGGTTGCCGCATCCAGATCCGAACCGAATCCTGCAAAGGCGGCAAGTTCACGGTACTGAGCAAGGTCAAGCCGGAGGGTACCGGCCACCTGTTTCATTGCCTTGACCTGGGCGGCACCACCGACGCGGGAAACCGAAAGGCCGACGTTAATAGCGGGCCGAACTCCGGCAAAGAAGAGGTTGGGCTCCAGATAGACCTGGCCATCGGTGATGGAGATAACGTTTGTGGGGATAAAGGCGGAAACGTCACCGGCCTGGGTTTCGATGATGGGCAGAGCGGTCAGGGAACCGGCCCCCAGTTCATCACTCACCTTGGCGGCCCTTTCCAGCAGACGGGAGTGGTTGAAGAAGATATCGCCCGGAAAGGCCTCGCGTCCCGGAGGACGTCTGAGCAGCAGTGACAGCTCACGGTAGGAGACGGCCTGCTTGGAAAGATCATCGTAGATGATCAGGGCATGCTGGCCGTTGTCACGGAAGTACTCGCCCATGGCGCACCCGGCGAAAGCGGCGACATACTGCATGGGAGCGGGATCCGAGGCGCAGGCGGCAACCACCGTGGTGTACTCCATGGCACCATGCTTGCGCAGGGCCTCCACCACCAGGGCGACAGTGGACTTTTTCTGACCGATGGCAACATAGATGCAGTGCATGTCGGTCTCTTTCTGGGCGATAATGGCGTCGACACAGAGAGCGGTCTTGCCGATCTGGCGGTCGCCGATGATCAGTTCACGCTGACCGCGACCCACCGGGGTCATGGCATCCACCGCCTTGGCACCGGTGTAACAGGGTTCGTGCACGGCCTTCCTGGCGATAACACCGGGAGCCAGCACCTCCATCTTGGCGGTTTCTGCGCCCTCGATGGGCCCCTTGCCGTCGATGGGCTGGCCGATGCCGTCAACGACGCGACCCTCCATGGCCGGCCCCACCGGAACCTCTGCAATTCTGCCTGTACGCTTGACGATATCGCCTTCACGAATGTAGCGAACATCACCGAGTACGGCGCAACCGACGTTGTCCTCTTCAAGGTTCAAGGCGAGGCCCATGATGCCGCCGGGGAACTCAAGAAGCTCCATGGCCTGGCAGTTTTCAACTCCGTAGACACGGGCGATACCGTCACCGACAGAGAGGACCGTTCCCGTCTCTTTCAGGTCAACGTCACTTTCATACCCTGCGATCTGATCCTTAATGACCTGACTGATTTCTTCGGCTTTAATTTGCATTTGTCTACTCGCTCCCCTTTATAGTATCTTTTAAACCACTTAATTGCGTCCGTATACTTCCATCCAATACAATATCACCAACCTTGGCGATGATGCCGCCCAGAATTGATGGATCCACCGTTGTTTCCAGCAACACCTTTTTACCGGTGATCTTTTCCAGCGTTGCCTGAATTTTCTCCTTCAACGCATCATCCAGCTCAACCGCTGAAATGACCGAACCGTGGCTGATATTCTTCTCCTTATCAACCATGGCCTGCATCTCAAAGGCGATATCGGGCAGAATATCCGCCCGCTTCTTATCGATGAGCAATCCCAAAAATCGGGTCAGCATGGCGTCGGCCTTGGCGGAATCCGCTATGGCGGTCATGACTTTCCGCCGCGCCTCAAGGGGGTAGATCGGATTGGTCAGACCGTCCCTGACCTCCGGCGCCTGTTGGTAGAGCTCGGCAAGAGCCGACAGGGTATCGTTATACTCCTCAAACTTTCCCTCATCCTTGCCAAGGGAGAAAAGCGCCTTGGCATATCTTCTTGCTAAAATTGTCTGTTTCACTGTGCCGCTCCCACCCTGTCAAGATAGTTTTCGATGATGTTGCTGTGGTCCTCCGGCGTCAGATTCTGCACAATCAGCTCCTCGGCCATGACCGCCGCCTTTTCGGCCACCTCATTCTGCAGTTCCTTTTTGGCGGCCGCCAGCTCGCTCTGGATTGCGGACTCGGCCTGTTTCTTGATATCCGCAGCCGCCCGTTCGGCTTCTTCGAGAATCTTGACCTTTTCAGCCTCGGCCTGCTTCACCGCCCGGGCAACCACGGTTTCCATTTCTTTTTCCATGCCGGCAAGGCTGGCCTCAAATTCCTTGAAGGACTTTTCCGCCTCGTCACGCTGCGCCTGCAGATCCTCGAGCTCATCCCGGATCTTCTGCCGCCGACCGCTCAAGGCATTGCCGATGGGCTTTGCCCCGAAGTAAACCAGGATAAAGACCAGAGCGGCAAAGTTGACAGCCCGCCAGAAGAGATCCTTTAACTTGGCGGGAGAAAGAGAGTTGCCGTGGGAGGAACCGTGACCGCCGGCCGCCCCTTCTCCATGGCCGGCAGCTGCCTGACCATGGGCCCCGACCGCCTCACCGTGAGTACCACCGGTTTCAGCCGGAACGGCATGCTGTTCAACCGCGGCGGGATGCGTCTCAACCGTCTTGACCTCCTGGACGGTTATGTGCGTGGAGACCTCTTTTTTGGCCGCACCGTGACCGCTCTCCGCCAGACAAAAAGGAGCGGCGACAAGCGAAAACCCCAGGATAACCGAGACAAACAGACGAGCTTTTGTGATAGATTTCATGCTTCCAGACTCCTCCCCAGAATCTTGCCAGCCATCTCCCGAGCAAAATCGGCTGTGTTTTCCTGTAATACCTTTTTGGCGCTTTCCATCTGCGCCTTGATCTCCTCCAGTTGCTTGGCTTTCTCAGCGTTTGCCTCAGCCCGGATGGCGGCGAGCTTTTCATCTCCCGCTGCCTGGGCCTCGGCCCGGGCCTTGTCCAGAGCGGCCTTGGCCTTGTTGCTTGCCCGGCGTCGATGCTTATCCACTTCGGCCTGACGTCCCCGGGCCGATTGTTCAAATTCCACAACCGCCCGGCTCAGAGATTCCTTCTGCGCCTCCCGCTTCCGGAGGATTTCGCGAATGGGAATATACAGAGTCTTGTTGAGCACCCACATCAAAACCAGAATATTGATGATATGGATCACAAGGGTGATGTCGAGGGTAATCATGTCGCGACTCCTGAATTGTTGAATAATTCTTGGTTTCAGCCAAAAAAGTGAATGGTGATTCACACCACTGGAATGGGGTTTTACCGGATTATTTACGGGTTGTCAAATTTTTTTCCGGCCCTTATGAGATTGATCAGTTTTTTTTATAACCCCCCGAATTCTTCACTCCAACATTTGGTCCACGATCTCCGCAACCCTGTCGAGGGCGTCGGGAATTTTGTCGGCCATGGGACCGCCGGCCTGGGCCATATCCGGCCGACCTCCTCCGCGGCCGCCGACAATGGCCGCCACCCGGTTCACCAGGTCACCGGCCTTTATTTTCGCTGTTGCCTCACCGGCAACCAGGGCAAGCAGGGCGGCCTTGCCGTTGAGCTGCCCACCAAGAACCGCCACTCCGTCGCCAAGCCTTTCCCGCACCCTGTCACCGATCTCCCTGAGGGTTTTGGGGCTGTCAAGCTGCAGCTCGGCCGCCACCACCTGCAATCCACCCACCCGGGTCGCCCCCGCCATCACCCCGTCAAGATCATCCAGGGCCCGGGCAGCGGTCAGATCGGCAACCTTCTTTTCCAGTTCCCGTTGCCGACGAAGCAGGGCGGCGATCTTGTCCGGCACCTCGTCAAAGGGGACGGAGAGCCGATCACAGATCTCCCTGACGCGGGCACCGATTCTCTGGACCGACCGCAAAGCCGCTGCACCGGTCTCCGCCTCAATGCGTCGTATTCCGGCGGCAATGCCGCTTTCGCTGATGATCCGGAACAGGCCGATCTCGCCGGTCCGGGCAACATGGGTTCCGCCGCAGAGTTCCTTGGAAAAATCACCGATGCTCACCACCCGTACCGAAGCGCCATATTTTTCTCCAAACAGGGCGGTCGCTCCGTCGGCAATGGCCTCTTCCCGGGCCTGCACCCGGGTAACCAGGGGACTGTTCTGACGGATTCTCGCATTCACCTTTTCCTCAATACGCACCAACTCCCGGGCCGACAGCGGTGAAAAGTGGGTGAAATCAAAACGGAGACGATCCTCCTCAACCAGGGAGCCGGCCTGTTTGACATGTTCGCCGAGAACCTCTTTCAAGACTGCCTGCAGCAGGTGGGTGGCCGTGTGGCTGGCAGCGATTCCGGCGCGGCGCGATTCATACACCCGCAGCTGCGCCATTTCCCCTGTTTTCACCTCTCCCTCGCTCACCACACCTTCATGGATGATCATTCCCTCGGCCGGGCTGCTTGTACTCTGCACCTCAACCTTTCCACTGTCGGTTTCTATGGTGCCCGAATCTCCCACCTGGCCACCGCTTTCCGCGTAAAACGGGGTCTTTTCGCAGACAATCGCGACGCTCTCTCCCCGGTGGGCAACATCGACAATCTCGCCCTCGCCGTTGACGACACCACTTACCTGCGCCTCACATTCTCCAGTCTCGTATCCCACGAAATTGGTGGTTAATCCCCGTTTCAGGAGCTCGACAATGCCCTGGTCGAGATGCTCCACATCGGCCCCTTTCCAGGAACGCCTGGACTGCCGGCGCTGGCGCTCCATGGCCCTTTGGAAACCGGGTTCGTCGCAGTCGATACCCTCCTCCAGGGCAACATCACGGACAATATCCACAGGAAAACCATAGGTGTCGTACAACCGGAAGATAAAGTCCCCGTCGATGAAGAGCCGCTTCCCGGGATTCTGTTTCCGCATGTCGGCAATGGCCTTTTCCAGCATGGCAAGACCGTGGTCCAGGGTCTCGCCGAAGCGGGTTTCCTCGTTGAGAACCACCTTGTCAAGCAGCTGTCGGGCCGCGGTCAGATGGGGATATGCTTCTTCCATGACCTTGATCACCAGCAAGGAAATATCGGTGAAAAATCCAGTCTCAAGCCCCAGGGTACGACCGAAACGGATGGCCCTTCTCATGATCCGCCTGAGAACATATCCCCTGCCCTCGTTGGACGGCAGCACCCCATCGGCCACCAGAAATGCCGTGGTCCTGGCATGATCGGCAATGACCCGCATGGCCACGGTATCCTGCCGGTTCTCGCCGTACTTCCGGCCGCTGAGCCTGGATAACAGCTCGAAATATGGGGAAAAGAGGTCGGAGTCATAGTTGTTGAATTTGCCCTGCATCACCGCGGCGATGCGCTCAAGCCCCATACCGGTATCGATGGAGGGTTTCGGCAACGGCGTCATGGTACCGTCGGCATCCCGGTTAAACTGCATGAAGACGAGATTCCAGAGTTCGAGGAAACGGTCGCAGTCGCAGCCCACAGCGCAGTCTTCGCGGCCGCAGCCCACCGACTCGCCGAGATCGATATGTATCTCCGAGCAGGGGCCGCAGGGCCCGGTGTCGCCCATGGCCCAGAAGTTCTCCTCCTCTCCCAGCCGGACGATCCTGCCGGCGGGCAGGTCATCGATCTCCTCCCACAGGGCGTAGGCCTCATCATCATCCTCAAACACCGAAACCCACAACTTTTCCCGGGGCAGTTTCAGGGTGACGGTGAGAAATTCCCAGGCATAGCGAATGGCCTCCCTTTTGAAGTAGTCACCAAAAGAAAAATTGCCGAGCATTTCAAAAAAGGTGTGATGCCGTGCGGTATAGCCGACATTCTCCAGGTCGTTATGCTTCCCGCCTGCCCGTACACAACGCTGGCTGGTCACCACCCGTGGACTTGTGGAATGCTCCTCCCCCATAAAGATGCGTTTGAACTGCACCATACCGGCATTGGTGAACAGCAGGGTGGGATCATCCCGGGGAACCAGCGACGAGCTCTCTTTGACCGTATGGCCGTGATCCTCGAAATAGCGCAAAAAAAGACGGCGAATCTCATTTCCTTTCATAATGTTTCTCTTTCCTTGTGTATGCCTGCTATTTGCCGCTGAAGACAATCCGGCAGCAGGTGGAGGCAAAGACGGGACGGGACCCGGTGGCACCCGTCCTATTTCAAATGGGGCAGCATGGCCTTAAAACGGGGGGTTCCGGCCCTGCGCAGCAGTTCGTAGACGATCAGCTCCGCGGGAACAACCACGGCGCCGATCTCCCGCAACCGCTGCCGGCCCAGCCGATCATGGAGACGACGGCGGGAGGAAACGGCATCCGCTACCACCCAGGGACGAAATCCGGCCTGCAGGGCGCCCATGGCTGTCTGGTATATGCAGATATGGGTTTCCACCCCCACCAGCAGCAATGTATCCACCGCCGGAGGCAGGCCGGCGACCAGTTCTTTGACGTCTCCGTCGGCCAGGCCGTTAAACTCCACCTTGTCGGGACAGGGAACACCCTCCAACAGTTCCATGATCTCGGGAACGATGGGGCCGATCCCCTTGCGGTACTGGGTGTTGGCAATAATCGGCATTTCCATGGTCCGGGCGCAGTGAATCATCAAGAGGATGTTGCGTTTCACCTCTTCCACCTCGTGGATATGCGCCATCAACCGCTGCTGGGGATCAACGATATAGAGACAGCACTGCTCGGGTTGCAAAAAAAGATTTTTTTCCGTCATCTCAGCTTGCTCTCTGTTTTTTAGGGCACGGTTGCTGTTTCTTTAGTGAGCCTGCACAAAAATTTCAACAGAAACCCTCAGGTCGCAGCACACAAAAACGGCGCATCGGCGGTTTGCCGATGCGCCGTCAACAAAGCGGGGCGCTTCTATGCCGGAGCAGCCCTTTAGTTGGGCACCCGGATATCCTCGACCAGGTGCTGGATATGTTCCGGCGGTGGCGCAGTTGCCTTGGAAACCATAATGGCGACGGCAAAGTTGATCACCGCGCCCACGGCACCGAAGGCCTCCGGAGAAATTCCCAGGAACCAGTTGGCCGGAACATTGGCGGCCATCTCCGTTCCCTTGACAAAAAACCATCCCTTGAACCAGAAAATGTAGACCAGGGTGGAAACCAGCCCGGCCAGCATACCGGTAACCGCGCCGATATTGTTGGCACGTTTGTAGAAGATGCCGAGCATGATCGCCGGGAAGATCGACGACGCGGCCAGGCCGAAGGCCAATGCCACAACCTGGGCGGCAAAACCGGGGGGATTCAGCCCGAAGTAGCCGGCCACGCAGATGGCGCCGGCCATGGAAATACGGCCGGCGGTGATCTCGGCCTTGTCGGACATGCCCTTGGCGAAAATTCCTTTCAGCAGGTCATGGGACACGGCCGAGGAAATGGCCAGCAGCAATCCGGCGGCCGTGGAAAGGGCCGCAGCGATAC
>Ga0256914_1001570_pt1 | contig 20296 bp, 15 predicted proteins | sample HulkmetaG_FD_191571 | JGI IMG/M metagenome (GOLD analysis project Ga0256914, IMG submission 191571) | Hydrothermal chimney microbial communities from Main Endeavour vent field at the Juan de Fuca Ridge, Pacific Ocean - Hulk | ecosystem: Environmental > Aquatic > Marine > Hydrothermal vents ... | reverse complement strand
AGGGCAGGCAGTCCGCAGCAACACTGACCGGGTGGGATGACAAATCGGGCATGGGGGAACCAGGCTGCCATTGAAACCGGGACCTCTGGATAGATAAAGTTCTGTACACACCCAACAAACATGGCAATGGAAGGCCCTCTATGACCCGAGTCCCCAGCGGCATCACGGCCCCTGCCGTCCTGGACCGGAAGGCTCAGACCGTCCAGATCAGACTGACAGGCATGGACAGATGCGGAGGCAGACATGGAGATGCCATGTGCAGTCCGGGCATTTTTCTCGTGAAAGTCTTTGATGCCTTTACTGCTGAGCAGTGGTGTAGCGGCGGGCTCCACTGCACACACAATATCCTTGCCCCTTAGCGAGGCAGAGAGTGCGGCCAGCCTGTACAGAATGCCTGCGGCTGCGGGCAGGGAAGACAGGAACCCATAGGCCGAAGCCCATGCCAGGTTCGAGCTGAAGAGCCTCCACAACATGGGCCATGAGGGTGAAAACTCCCTGTTCCCGGCCCTGGCCTGCAGGATTTCCCTGTTTACCGCTATGCCGGCAGAACAGGATGCCTCACATGCCCCACACTGAAGACAGGCGCTTACAGTCTCCCTTACAGAGGGCCATGAAAAATCCGCCCTGCCTCCATGCAGTATCTCATGCTTTCCCCTTGGTCCGAGTCTCTCCAACAGGGTATTCCGATATACCGGGCAGTTGGGAAGACAGGCACCACACCTCGCACAGACCGTGCCGGCATGCTCCACGGATTTCAATGTCTAACCACACCTATCAACATTTCACCAGCATGTGCCGCAGCAAACCGCTCTCACTTATGGTTCCCTCCTGTCCCAGGCACCTCGACCTTGTTCAGCACAGGAGAAGGCAGGCGAGATTTGCCAGGCCTTGCCACCTGCCTGGCAAACTGGGCCTCAAAGGCATCCACCTTAGCCTGGGCCGACTTATCAAGGGGATACTTTGTCGTCAGGAGGATAAGGTTGTTTTTCACAATGGCCCTCCTGCCCTTTTCGCCTGTCTTTTTCAATGTGACAAATGCTACAGACTTGCCCTTGGGATGAGTCATTACATAGGGCACTATGCCATACATGCGGGGCGTATAGGTCTTGCTGCCATAACCGCTCTTGATGATAAGGTCTATTTCAGGAAACTTTGCAGCTATTCTTCTGTTGACCCCGTCTCCAGCATTGGAGAGGAGCACCACAAAATCACACCTCTCCCTGAGTGCCGGAAGCTCTGACGACAGGGCCGTCTCAGGGGTAATGCACTCTATCTCTCCCCTGTGATAACGCACTACGTTACACGAGGTGACAGCAGTAAAACCTATGTTCACACCGTTCTTTTCCACCACTGCGTCTGAAGGAAACAGCTTCTTGCCATTTTTGGTCAGGTTTGCAGATATCAGTATTATACCCCTTGATGCCGCACTATTTTTGAGAAAGTCCAGACCGGCAGCCAAATCCTTCTGACCCACTGCAACCACGCTGTATCCCATCTCCTGGTAAAAATCCAACAGCAACTCTGCCGCAGCCTTTGCCTTCTCCACGATATTCCTGCGCCTCTCAGCACCAGGGACCCTGCCGTGAGGACATGCAAGACGATCTGACTGAAACAGGAAATCTCCTGCATCAACGATTACAGCACCCTTGAGTTTGCCTATATTATCACGGATCCACCGGACCCGGCGGGCGATCCCCCCGACTTCCTTACCCTTTCATGTGGAACAATGCCTCAGATATCCCCACGTGTTGCAGGTATAGACAACCGTGGCCACCTTTGCCCCCACATCACCATGCGGTTCCCCCTTTTGACCAGCCCATGCCAAGACACTCCATATGCCAATCAGAAACACAGAAAACAGCCATATCAAACCAAATGACCCGATCCTGTTCATGGCCAAACGTCCAGGCCATCCATCGTCTGTCTTGAAACAAATCATAACCCTTTCTCCTTTTATCCAAGGCCATGCTGCAACACACATGCACACGGATGGTATTTTGCCCCGGAGGTAGCACATTTCAGCCTAACCTGTCTCAGGATAGTCAGTACCCATGAGCTGACGCATCCACCAGCCTGCCCAGTGCTCCTCCATAATGGACTCAGCAAGGGCCCTGCCCTCATCAGTGATCAGCCTCGCCTTTACATGAGGCATCCAGAGTGCCGCATCCCTGCTGCCTGTATCAAGATGCTCCTTTAAGGAAAGAAGCATGTCGAGCTGGTCTGCATCGTGCACCAGCCTTGACTCCAGGCTGCTGCACTCTCTGTACTCTGCAAGCAGGTCCCGGACATCCTCCCCCCCCGGAAGACCATGTGTCATGTCCCTGATGGCAGACTCCTCATCAATAGTAACATAGAGTTTGTTCACGGCGTTTGCATCTCCTGTCCTGGCCTCAGGGACATCGTGAAACAGGCAAAATTTCAGGAGCTTCTCCACGTCCAACTGGTCCTTGTCAGGGCTGAGTTCCACAAGCATGAGGGCAGCCATGGCAACGCCAAATGTATGCGACGCAACAGACTCCTTGCCCTGGCCAAGAAAGGCATAACCTGTACGCATTATGCGTTTTAGCAAGGAACACTCAAACAGAAAGGCAGTGGCCCTCTCTCGCCTCCCGTTGTCTGATCCAGCAGCCGCACCCGTAACCGTGGATACAGGTCCGGTGTTTGATCTGTCCTTATCAGAATTACTGGAATATGTCATAATCAATTACTTAACATCTAATTGCAAAGCTTTCATCAATATTTTATCCAAAAGCCACAGTGCATACCGGACAAACCTGGCTTACGCCATCATTCAACCGCCCCGGCCATATCCATGACCAAAAGCTCAAGCACAAGCCTTGGATCCGATGCACCGCCCTTGAGCTCAAGGTCGATCTCCGGCATGGAGGCCAGCAGGTCAAGTATCCTGTCAATACCAATGGAGCCCACCCCCTTGCACTGCATGAAAAGGGCATATGGATTGCCCTTGAACGGCTGTTCATCCGAATCGGAAAAGAATGCCTCGAGTTCAGGCAGTAACCTGTCCTTGAACTGGTTGAACTGTACACGCTTCAGGGTATCCACCCCCACTGTACTGGTGGCAGCGGCTGAAATGGCAAGCTGTTTTTTGAGAAAATTATTCAGTGTACCCAATACTGCAAGGGGATGTTCCCCTTGATCAAGGATAAGGTACAGGGACTCAAGGGCCGCAGTTACGTCCTTACTGGCAATGGCTCCGGTAAGCCTGAACAGTTCTTCCTCCCGCTGGTGAGACACAAGACGCCTCACATCCGAGACAGTAATTCTCTTCTTGGTACCCTTTCCAAACGCGGCAGTGGAGACAAGCTTTTCGGTCTCCTGCAAAAGGCCAGGCATATTGTTCTGGCCCGACAGGTCGAGAAGCAGGTCCAGCGCCCTTGGCTCAATGCTAAGGCCATGACTGCCAAGCTGCTGTTTAACCATATTCACAGCCTGACGTCTGGCCATCCTCTTGTCAGAAGGCACAGAAAGGTCAACGATCCGTCCACAGGACTTTACTGCCTTGTAAACTGCTCCCCGCCTGTCTGCCACCTCGGTCTGTATCACCAGGACAGCCACAGCAGGGTCTGCCCTGTCCCTTATCCAGCGGATCAGCATATCGGAAGCCCCCTTTTCACTGCCTCTTGAAGAAGGGGTGATGTTACGGCCTTCATCTTTGAGAAATTTGATCAGGGGGGCTGCAGAAAGCTCTCTGGGCCATTTGAGATTTGCTACAAGATCAGCCTTGCCAAGATCGAGGAACTCTGAAACACTGAGCCTGAAGTGGCCGAGAAGCTGGGAGAGTATGCGGGAGGCCTTGGTGAAATCCTGTCTTTCAATGGCAGCCACAGCAGACTTCCATCTTGCAGAAATTGTGGATGAGGAGTGAAGAAATGGTGGGTCCTTTACCAACAGGACCTTTCTGCCCGGGAAAAAACCGCGTGTCTCAAGGAACTCCACGCACCTGCCCGGCACTGCATCTTCTCCGGAAAGCTCCTGGAGATTCATGTCACCAGCCCCCTCTGGCAACAGCAGGGATACCAGTGCATTTACATGTTCTGAGGTTATTGGGAACTCCCCGATAAACAGATAGACAGGTGCCGGCTTTCCATCCCTGACCTCCTGGAGCAGGACGCGATCCACATTCCCTGCCCCTCTATCCAGACCCTTATCTTTTCGGGAAGGTGACATGAGGAACACCCATATTTCAGCGGCCTTCCGCACATTGCAGGACAGACTGCCCCGATCCCACGGTAGACTTATGGTGAACAGGGGCCAAAAGACCTACTTTCCAAGTTCCTTTGAACGGTTGGTGGCCGCCCTTACACCATCCATGACAGCCCCCCTTAGCCCGTTTTTTTCAAGCATATACAGCCCCTCTATGGTAGTTCCCCCAGGACTCGTGACCATTGCTGTAAGCTCGGACGGGGACTTGCCTGTCTCTGCACAGAGCCGGGCAGAACCGAGCATGGTCTGAACGGTGAGCTGATGCGCCACATCCCTTGCAAGCCCTTCACGCACGCCAGCATCGATCATGCCCTGCATAAAGGCAAAACAGTATGCCGGACCACTTCCACTAAGGCCGGTCACTGCATCCATCAGGTGTTCCGAGACCTCAACCGCCACCCCCACGGCCCCGAACAGGGACAGGGCAAGCTTCATATCCGCATCTGTGGCATGCCCCCCCCTGCACAGACCTGCAGCCCCCTCCTGTACAAGGGCCGGTGTATTTGGCATCACACGCACCACCCTGGTCCCTGAAGGCAGTCCATCCTCTATGGCAGTCAGGGTAACGCCTGCTGCAATGGAAATGATGAGATGGCCTTCCTTCACATAAGGACTGATATCACGCAACACCTGATTCATAACCTGGGGTTTCACGGCAAGGATCACTGTGCTGGCCTGTTTCATCACCTCTGAATTATCAGCCACAGCCCTCACATGGCACTGTTCGGACATGTACCTGCGGCGCTGTTCCCATGGCTCTGAAACTGTAACAGAGTCAGAACCCACCAACCCCCTGTGAAGTATACCCCTGATAAGGGCCTCAGCCATCTGACCTCCACCAATAAAACCAAGGCCTCCTGTCAATCTGCCATCACTCATCTTTAATATCACCTCAACCAAACGGCTAAACCAGACTTACCATTACCTTCTGAGCCAACCCCTTACCTATGGCTATCCTGGAATTTCTGGCATTCACAATAAAAGGCCCGGAGCTATTCAACACCTCCACCACCTCACCTATGGAAAGGCCCATGGAGTTCAGCCGCTCCTTCATCCTTCCTCCGCCCTCAAAACTCACGATGCGCACCCTTTCTCCCTGTGCAGCAAGTGACAGCGGCATGGTGTGACTCGTACCCTGCTGACATGCAGGGCATATCCCCACGATATTAAGTTTGTGGGCCAGAGGGAGAAACTGCTGAAGCCCTGCCAGCCTGTCGATATAGGTAGTCAGGGATTCATCCTCAAACTCCACTATCTTGCCACATTTTGTACAGACCAGATGGTCATGGCTGCTGCCAAGATGCAGATGCTCATACCAAGGCCCTGTACCATTGAGCATGAGCTTCTGGGCAATCCCATATCTGCACAACAGCTCCAGCACCTCTTTTACTGTGGACAGAGGGATATCGAACCCGTTTTCTGCAAGGTTCTGGCGCAAATACTCGGGAGTAACATGGCCCTCTGTGCTTATGAAGCTGTCAAGCACATGCTCACCCCCATCTGGCAAGGTGGCACAAGTGGTGGCAAGCAGGGACAGGAACTCCTCCTTCTCCTTCTTGTGAAGGCGGTCAAAACACGAAACCTGAGACGAATCATCCACCGCTGCCCCATCCTGTCCAGACCTGTCATCCCCTTCGGTGCGCCTGCCACGCTGTGAAGCCTCTGTCTTTTTCCTCAAGTTGAAAAACATGAACATTTCCTGTAATTGTCAATATTTGCAGATAGATTCCTGCGTGCTTAAAGGGGCCCCAAATTCAGGGGGGAGTATTGTCACCTGAACTGAGCGTTTCAAGTTATGTGGAATTTTGTTTTATATGTAATCGTAGAGTTTGTTAACACTAAAAAATACGGCTCCCGGCCTTGATCCGTTACCAGTACAAGCGAATGCTACCCTGCGCTTTGAAACTGATTAACGCTATCATCCTCCAATGTCAACGATAACCCACAGGACATGGCCAGCCCAGAGACCGTGCCTGCAGGTATGGAAATATCTGCCCACAGGCTACCACATCTACTGCATAGGGGGCTTCGCTTACCTGCGGGGCACTTGAAATACGGGGGGTACCCCTCCATACCCTCCACATCGGTTCTGTAGCACCCTGTAAGCAGATACATTTCAGACAGGTGTACGATAATACTCGCGAAGAACCCTGTGAACAGTTACGTATAGAGACTATGCAAAACTTTGATCATCACCTCAACGTAGTGCTAATTGAACCTGAAATCCCGCCTAACACAGGGAATATAGCAAGGATGTGCGCTGCCACCATGTCCACCTTGCATCTCGTCCATCCTCTTGGTTTTCGCACTGATGACCGGAGCCTGAGACGTGCGGGACTGGACTACTGGAAATATGTGGATGTGGTGCACCATACCAGCCTAAATGCGTTTCTGGAAAGACATGGGCACGGCAACCTGTTACTCTTCAGCAAGAAGGCAGAGAGACCATACACCCACGCCCCCTATTCCCCAGGCTGCTACCTGCTGTTTGGAAGGGAAACAATGGGACTTCCAGGGCACCTGCTCGAAAGATACAAAGACAGGACCTATGCCATCCCAATGCGGGGGAGGAAGGTCAGGAGCCTGAACCTGTCAACAGCCGCAGGCATCGTTACCTACGAGGCCTACAGACAGTTGAACGCATGGTAGCAATAGTGCATGGCCCCCTGCTCAGCGGCTGAGGATCAGGACCTGTCCAGGATATATCATGCTGTTATGAGACAACCCGTTTATCTTGAGAAGCCTGGAGAGCTTGATGTTGTGCTTGCGGGCCACGGTAGATAGTGTATCACCCCGCCTTACATGATAGATGCGGGGTGTGGCCCTGACCTTGCGGCTACGTCCTGTGCGCACCTTCAGCACCTGTCCCACAGACAGGCAATTGGTTGAAAGGCCGTTTAGACGCTTGAGTTCATCAACACTCATGTGAAACATCTGGGCAATATCCCACAGGGAATCGCCCTTTCTGACTCTGTAGCGTCCGTTTGAAGCCCGTGGGCTCCGTTTGTAGCGGGAACGGGTGGAAGAGGCAACCGTGGTCCTGCCGGCAGGGATCCTCAACCTCTGCCCCTTCCTGATCACGTTGCTCCGCAACCGGTTCACCCGCCTTATGGCCCTTACAGAGGTACGGTAACGTTTGGCAAGGAGGGAAAGGGTCTCTCCCTTCTTGACCCTGTGGGTAACATAGTATGTACGAGGCGGGTGCCATGTCCCAATGGAATCGAGCTTTGCCAGGAGGATCTTGGAGGTACCTCGCGGCACCTTGAGCGGATAGGCCTTGTCCGGCGTGACATTGTGCCTCAACTCCGGATTCAGCAGTTGAAGTGTGCTTGCAGGTATGCCCATGGCCCTGGCAATGGACTTGAGTCGCATCTGCTTCTTTACAGTGACAGACTCGAATGACAGTGGCCGTTCCGGATCACCGAGATCAATGCCATACTTCTCAGGGTGACGGATGATATGGAGCGTGGCAATGAAACGGGGCACATAACGGGCGGTCTCAGATGGCAAAATCTGGTACAGGTCCCAAAAGTTGTCCAAATAATTGATCTTCTGCTTGTTTATAGCCCTGAGCACTGCTCCTTCACCGCAGTTGTATGCGGCCAGCACTGTACTCCAGTCTCCAAACATCTCATGGAGTTCAGACAGATAGGCAATGGCCGCCTTTGTGGACTTTTCAGGATCAAGCCTCTCGTCAATCCAAATGGTGCGTTTCAGACCGAACTTGTAACCTGTGGACGGGATAAACTGCCACAGTCCAAGGGCCCTGGCCCGGGACAGTGCCTTTGTCTTGAATCCGCTCTCTATCAGAGGCAGCCAGGAAAGCTCCTCTGGCAGTCCGGCCTTCTTGAGTTCCCGCACTATCATCTGCCTGTAGAGGCCAGACCTGCGATAGGCAGCAAGAAAAAACGCCTTCTCCTTACCTGTGAACCGCCTGATCTCCTCCTTTACATAGCGGTTCATCACCAATGGAATGGCATCATGCTTGCCCTTGGCTACTGTGAATCTGGAGGCATGTATCTCAAGTAGGCGCCTCGATATCACAAACCTGAGGTCCTCCTTTTGCTGCTGTATCTCAGGATCACTGTCCGGACCGATCTTCAGGATGAGACTGTAGGCCTGATCAAGGTACGAAATGGCCTTGTCGTTGTCACCGTTACGCCACATTGCCCTGGCAGCCTCGCACAGGGCCAGTGCATGATCTATACGCCCCTGATCACTGTTGTCATACTTCTTGATGGAGCAAACGCCTGCTTCAGGAAATACCACTTCATCCGAAGACTCAGTACTCTCTCCACTGTCTCCCACCTCGTTCTTTGCAATCTGATTGATATAATCCACATCATTGCTGCTCGATGCGCCAGGGCCTTTAGCACCGGAAACACCGGGTACGGCCCCAGGGCCTTTTGACTTGACAGCACAGCCAGCAAGCAGAAACGATACCATGATTAGGAAAATAGTTTTTTTCATAACACCTGTTCTATTGGGGGATTCTTTCAGTATCAAAGCCGGAGGCAGGCGTTTTTTTTACATACCGTACCTCAGCAAACCGAAAATTGATTTCTCAGACTACTGTTAAGAAGCGGTTTCAAACCATGCGGCCAGCAAAACAGTTAGGCCAAACCCATTGGGTGAGAGATAATTCTACATAAATTAGCAACAATCCACTGCAATTAAAAACAGAATTCCACATGATTTGAAACGCTCAATTCAGGCAAAACAAATTTGACAGCACTGCACGTGGCACAGGCAGAGACACCTTGTCAGGCGCACACCCCATGAAGACGCTCAAGAACACGTTCTCCTATCTCTGCCACAGCCTTGTGCGCTATCTGTTCCATGCGCGGCACCACGCCAAGCACAGGCACCATAGAAAACTCTTCTATGACACGAACATTGTCCTCCACAATGGCAGGATGCTCCTCTGATGAGGTATCCAGCCCCTGACTGTTCAGCACAACACCAACACAGGGTATGCCCCTGTGCTCAAGGGCCTCAATTGTAAGGAGTGTGTGGTTTATGGTGCCAAGACCCACAGCAGCCACAACAAGGGCGCAGAGCCCCAGCTCCCTTACAAGGTCGATCAGGAGAAGCTGCCTTGTGAGCGGCACCATAACACCGCCTGCACCCTCCACCATGAGGATATCAAACTTGTCTCTCATTTCAAGAAAGAACTTGGCAATATCTTGTGAGGATATGGTGATGCCCTCCATCTCTGCCGCAAGGTGGGGAGAGGCTGGAAATTCCAGACAGTAAAGTGCCCTGGCACAGGCCCCGCCTGCAGGGCCAAGCCCTGGTACATGCCTCACTATGAACTCTATGTCCTCTGCCTCTGCACGCCCACCTGTGCTTACCCACTTCTGCACCGCTGTGGACAGCCCCTTTTCCACGAACATACGGCTCAGAAGGGCAGTGACAAATGTCTTTCCCACCCCTGTACCGGTTCCTGTCACAAAAAATTCCATGACCCCTTGTCCTGAACTTTCATGTTGCCCCTGCAACCAGGCCCCTGCGCCCAGCCCCAAGACCAAACTTGCGATTATAACAATATTTTAATAAGTTATATATAGTTTTCTCATCTGATTAAATTGATTGCAAGATTCAGGTTATTCAATCTTCTCTCATGAGGCAAATGTATCTGCTCACAGGGTAGCACATCTACTGCCACAGACTGATGCAAGACCATACTATACGACACCTGAATGCAGAAGCAATTGGCAAAGGCGGATGGTGCTTTTTCTCATTGTTTTGACCGAAGGCAAATTTATCATAACAAATGATTGCAACTGATTAGTTTTAAAAGCATGATAAAAAAATGCCATCCGCCGGGTAGGTGTCGTGTGGTATGGATTCAAGATATCTCCACCTTGTATCCCGTCTGTGTTGAATCCGTACCCCAAGTAACCTTGCACATGGAGTGAAAAATCCATAACAGGAGGCCAACATTGAACACAGAGATATTCAGGCAGTATGACATCAGAGGCATGGTGGACCGGGATCTGACCCAAGATGTAGCAAGAGATATTGGCAGGGGTTACGGCACCCTTGCGGCAAGGCAGGGATGCTCCACCCTGACATGCGGCAGGGACGGCCGTACCCACTCGCAACGCCTGCAGCAGGCCCTGATCCAGGGGATCAGGGAAACAGGCTGTAATGTAATCGATCTCGGGGCATGTCCCACACCGCTCCTCTACTTCTCAATCTTCCATCTCAAGACAGATGGGGGCATTATGGTTACTGGAAGTCACAACCCGCCAGAATACAACGGGTTCAAGATGTGCATCGGGCCCCAGACCATATATGGAAAGAGTATCCAGAAGATAAGGGAGATCATAGAAAGCCAGGACTTCACCACAGGACAAGGACAGTACAGCACCCATGACATCATCACCCCCTATCTGTCCTACATGAAAGAAAATATCCACATTGAAAAACCACTTACCGTGGTAATAGACGCAGGAAACGGAGTAGGCGGCCTGGTGGCCCCAAAGGCATTCGAACAGGCCGGATGCACGGTTCACCAGTTGTACTGTGACGTGGACGGGACCTTCCCCAATCACCATCCCGACCCCACGATAATAGAAAACCTAAAGGACCTCATAGAAAAGGTCAGGGAGGTTGGGGCCGATGTGGGTATGGCCTACGACGGTGACGCAGACAGACTGGGAGCCGTTGATGAAAACGGCAACATTATCTACGGTGACAAGCTGTTACTGCTCTTTGCGCGAAAGATACTGGAGAAGCACCCAGGCGCTGCGATCATTGGAGAGGTGAAGTGTTCCAAGGTACTGTACGACGACATAGCAGCCCATGGCGGACGCCCCATAATGTGGAAGACAGGCCACTCGCTGATCAAGCAGAAGATGAAAGATGAACATGCCCTGCTTGCAGGCGAGATGAGCGGACACCTGTTCTTCGCAGACAGGTACTTTGGATTTGACGACGGGATATATGCATCTCTCAGGCTTGCGGAAATAATCGCGCAGGACGACAGACCTCTTTCGGAGTTCTTCAAGGATGTTCCTGTAACATTTTCCACTCCAGAGATCAGAAACGAGTGCCCGGAAAAGGCCAAATTCGAAATAGTGGACCGGGTAAAGAGGTGGTTTCAGAAAAACAACTACAGAATTATCGACGTGGATGGCGTTAGAGTGGAGTTTGATGACGGCTGGGGATTGATAAGGGCATCAAACACCCAGCCTGTTCTGGTGCTGAGGTTTGAGGCCCAGAGCATGGAACGCCTGAAGGAGATACAGGAACTTGTGGAATCCAGACTCGAGGCGGTGAAAAAAGAGGTGATCCAGTAGAAAAAAAGAGGGCGTATCTGGCATAACACACGGAAAAACTATTTCCTTTTTGGAAGCGTTTTACCCAAAAAAATATTATTTTTTTGTCCCGCCTTTTGGTACGCACCATTTTTTCATAAAAAAAGGCCCCCAATACGCCCGTACAGACCATTTCAGACTTGGCACACTTCGTGCATTAATATTTGGACGCAGCATGAACAAACCTCCATAACATGCTCAGCAAGTCCTAACCTCCTGGGGGTGTGGCTCAAAGAGTCCACCCCCTACTTTTTGTGTCTGCACATAAACTACAGAAGAACACCTGAAATACAGAAGCCAATGCATGCCATGTTGCGCAGGCACCTGAAGTACAGTGAAGTGCGCCTGCATACCCTCTGCCTTGCATCCTTAGCACCTTGTAAGCACATACATTTCAGACAGTTGTACGATAACACCCGCCCCAAAACCCTGTAAAAAGTTACACTCCTCTGGATTGACCCAATACCCTTTCATCATCCCGTGGTCAGATCATTGCTACAGAAGCTGTTGTCCACGCCATTTTAGAAACTGTCATGGAGGTTGCTTTAGACCTCCTAAAAAAAACCAACGGCAAAATAGCAACACTCGCATGGTGCGTGCCCAGGAAGCAGGCCAGGCATCAGCTTTCAGCAATCAGCTCCTTGCACATACGAACAAGAGGCTTTAAATTGGGACATGGAGGTGAGTACCAAATATATGTCGAAATACCGCTGGCTGACAGACGCGGCTATTCCGGAGGTGAACAAACTGATGTACCTGACCAGCGTGCGCCCACGTCCAATGGTGGCCGCACTCATATTCCTGTATCTTTCCGCACTGTCCGTGCAGGTCCTGGCCTCTACCCCCTCGATAGAGGTGATCCGGAAGGAGATCCTAATCCTGGACCGTGCCAAAAGGGCTGTAAAACAGCAACTGCCCCCCCTCACATATGGCAATACCCCTGCAGCACAGGCCAGTCAATACATACAATACATAGATTCACGGATAACCGCCCTGTGCAGCCAGGCCATGTACACCAGCGGGGCCACCGCCATTGCCGACCTGCCGTGTCCGCCCCCGACCAACTTGCTGCCAGGCTATGAGAGACCGGCGGCAGGGAGTCACCAGGACAGGATCAGGGCCATGGACAGGCGCCTCTTGGAATCACTGGGTGATTTTGACGACATGCTCGCTGCCGAACGGAGAAAGGTCAGGGCAGATAGCCCAGAGGCGGCTGGAAGCGCTCCAGGTGAGCCAGGGACCTCGAAAAGCACGTCAGGTGCGCACACAGCAGGCAAAGGACAGGGTGGGGAAAGACGAGCTCCTGGCATGCGAACCGGTACCTCAGAGGGCAGGCAAGGCCGGGGACACGGTCATGACGGCCCGTACGCAGACGCCAGCAGTGGAGCGTGGCAGAAACGCGGCCCTGGTCAGATAGGCGAGGCCCAAGGTCATGACAGAACCGCGCAGCAAGCCCAGGGCAACATGCCGGCAGGAACCGGTCGGGAGGCCCAGGACAGACAACAGGGCCCCCATGCGGCGAAGGGCCAGGCCGGAACCGTTCCGGGCGTTGGCACGGAAAGCGCTTCCGATACCGGCAGCCACGACTCCATCCATGAAGATGATGACATAGTGGCACGCCAGTTGAGAGAGGCTGCGGAGAAAGAGACAGATCCGGAGTTAAAGAAGAAACTGTGGGAAGAGTACAGGAGATACAAGGAGTCCCGGAGATAGGCAAGGCCCTGGCTAAAGGACACCTGCAACACGGAAACATTGCTGGCAAAGGCAGCCGGTGCCTGTTCCCATATTCCGGGCCGTGGGAAAGTATGCAGATCTGTCATGCAGGTGCCCAGCAGCAGGACTGTCAATATCAGAATTGAGGTAACAGATCAACAGTGTATCAAATCTCAGGCCACATACCAAACATCCGTTCACATAAGACAGGGAGGACCTGTTCACTTCTCCCCCAGATATTGCTTGCCCTTGTGCTTCTTGGTGGATGCGCCGGCATACACGGGACACCTGTGACAGAGGATGTAACACCGCTCACCGCATCAAAAGAGTTCCCTGACGACGAGCTTCTCAACGTGGCAATCCAGGTCTTTGATCCTGGAACGCTTCCTGAGGACGAGGACCAGCGGGCAGGACTGTCTGAAGAGATACGGCAGGCAGAGGCAAACTTTATTCCTGTGCAGCTCAAATATACGCTTCAGCATTCCGGATACTGGGGTTCGGTATGGGTGGTGCCTGACCAGGACGAGATGGCCGATCTGATGATAAGCGGAAGGATAGAGTACTCAGATGGCGAAACCCTGTCCCTGTATATAAAGGCAGTTGATGCCAGTGGCGAGGTATGGCTTGACAAGACCTACAAGGAGACCTCGCAGCGTTCTGAGAGAAACAGTGCCAGGCCAGAGAGACAGGACACGTTCCAGGACCTGTTCAATGCCATCTCAAACGACCTGATCAAACACCGCCAGTCCCTGTCCCACAGGGAACTGCTCACCATAAGACGCCTGTCAGAGCTGCGCTATGCTGCTTCCATGTCTGAGGAATCCTTCGGCAACTACTTCAGGCAGGATGGAGACGGCCACTACACACTCACAGGCCTGCCGGCAGAAGACGACCCCATGCTTGCCAGGATTCGTGCCATCAGGGCCCGTGACGAGATGCTCATGGACACCATCAGCGGTTACTATGACAACTACTACTCAGAACTCTGGTCTCCATATCAGAACTGGCGCAAGTTCCGTTCGGATGAGCTTGAAACCATGCGAAAGATAAAGGATGAGGCATTCACCAGGCAGGTCATGGGGTTCGCTGCCATAGCAGGCTCCATTGCCCTTGGGACCATCGGAGGGCAGGACGCGGCAAGGATACTGGCCCCTGTGCGCGGTATCATGGCTGCCGGGGGGGCTGCTGCGATATACAGCGGTTACCAGAAACGTCAGGAGGCGAAAATGAACGTGGAGGTCATAAAGGAACTGGGGGAATCCTTTGCCTCTGACGCAAGACCCCTTGTGGTGGAGGTAAACGGCGAGACCGTGCGGCTAACTGGCACGGCGAAACAGCAGTATGCCCAGTGGCGCGACCTGCTCAAAAAGATATACAGGGAAGAGACCGGCTTTGATCAGGACCTGCCCGTGGTTATAGGAAATGAACAGCCTGACCACCATACGCCACAGACAGGCAGTGATTCATACACGGCGGGAAGCGAAGACAAGGCCCCCTCTGGCTCTGCGTCCATTGCCAATGAGTAACAGTAAGCCCCCCCTGATTCCACCTCCCGACCCGCGGCTAACCCCACCAGACGGAAAACCCGGAGACAATGGGCCAGGGGGAAGACGTACCCCTGTGCTGACAGTGGCCGGCGTGCTGCTCCTGTGCATCATTGCCATAGGTGTGGTTTACTGGCTTCCGGACATGATCAGCACAGACAGGTCAGGCACAGGGCATTTCCCTGCCAAACCTGCATCCCACCAAGGCCCCGAGAGGCATCCAGGCCCAGCAGCCGCCCCCAAGGGAGAGGGGGAAAATGACATTTTCAGGCAGAAGGCCATTGCGGCCCAGCGGATATGGCTTGAGAAAAAGGCCAGGGCAGAGCTTGAAGGCATGGGACAGTGGGGCGGAAAAAGGTACGCACAGGCTGTGGCACTCTCAAGGTCCGGTATAGACCAGTTGAAAGGACAGGACTTCACCAGGGCCGCATCCTCCTTCAGACAGGCGGTCTCCCTGATCGATGACCTTGACGCATCAAAACATGAGCTGCTCGAACAGGCACTGAAGGCCGGTTCAGATGCGCTGGAGCATGGTCTTCAGAAGGAGGCGGTCCAGGCGTTCAGCACAGCCCTTGCCATTGACCCCCAAAACGGTGAGGCCCGGACAGGTCTCAGGCGGGCAGGTACGATCACCATGGTCCACACCATGTTGCGCCATGCCAGAGAGCAGTCAGAGGCAGGGAAGCCTGAAGCAACCCTTAAAACCGCTGAGGCCATACTGAAAATTGACCCACTGTGCACAGAGGCGCGCAGACTGCTCAAGCAGGCCGGAAACGCAATAAAACGAAAAAAATTTGATTTGGCAATGGGCCGGGCCATATCCGCGCTTTCCGCGCACAGGTATTCAGAGGCACAAGGGGCACTGAGCCAGGCACAGGCACTGTTCCCCTCAGACCCATCGGTAAGAGAACTGTCCGCGAGGATCGAGACGGCCAGGACTTCCTATGCGCTGCGCTCCCTGCTCAGCCAGGCCGGGAGAGCACAGAAAGACGAAGAATGGAAAAGGGCCATCTCCCTTTATAACAGGGCACTTGCCATTGATCCGCTGTCCGTTGCAGCAAAGCAGGGCATAGCACGCTGCCAAAGGATGCGCGCCCTTGAGGCCTCCCTTGAAAAGATCATAAACGATCCCTGGAACCTGAACCAGCAGGGGCCGCTCAGTGACGCAAGGAATACCGTGAAAATGGCTCAGGCAGTGGATGCCCCAGGTCCTGTACTCAAAAGGCTCACTGCCAAGGCCAGGCAAGTGCTGCGTGAGTGGCAGCAGAAGGTGGATGTGACCCTGATCTCTGACAACATGACGGATGTAGTCATATATCATCTCGGAAGGCTTGGGAAGTTCAGACAGCGAACTCTAAGGATAAGACCCGGCATCTACACTGTGAAAGGCATGAGAGAGGGGTACAGGGACGTGCGAAAAGAGATACGGATAAGACCTGGCGCAGGGAAACTGCAGGTGGAGGTACGGTGCACAGAACAAATATAGACATTGTCCCCAAACCAGAAACCTTGATGCGCAGGGCACGGCGAGCCGTCCATATCCAGGGCCCGCGTACAGATGCAACCATAGTCTGAATTATGAGCCGTTATTTTGAAATCATTCAACCAGGCACCAAATCACGCCCTGAAAGACAGAGGCTTCCCCTTGTAATTGGCGGATCTGAATCAGCGCACATAAGACTCAGTGGCACTGACAGTGACGTGTGCTACGTCGGTGAGGATCATGGCCACCTCTTCCTTCAGCCTGCCACAGACCATGAAGAGATATTTCACAACAACGAGAGGATAACATCCTCTGTCTGGATCAAATCAGGAGATATCACTCGAATAGGCAACCAGATCATCCACTACAGCATCTCAGGAGACCTCGTCACCATCACAGTACAGGAAGCAGCCCCGGAGACCTTGCAGGTATCCGGGACATGGCCTCCTGAACCTGCCGCAGCCGAACCTATGCCCGCAAGACCCCTTCCGCGGGTATCGTCAACGAACAGGCATGGAAAGACCCTTCCCATGTGGGCAAGGATCACCCTGCCCCTACTGGTCATACTGACAGCGGCCGCTGCCCTGCTTGCCGCAGCCCAGAGCTTTGAGCTGCGCATCACTCCAGAGCCTGACACCATCTCCTTCTCCCTTTTTCCACCAGTGGTCAAGGCAGGAGGCCGTTACCTCGCCCTGGCAGGCACATATCACCTGAGAGCCGAAAAAGAGGGGTATCGCCCCCTTGATGAACACATATCCGTCGGCAAGGGCATGACCAAATTTTCATTCACCATGAAACCCATGCCAGGCCTGGCAGACTTCACCACAACGCCCACGGATGGCGCAAAGATAGTGGTCGATGGAGTGTCTCTTGGCACCAGTCCGCTTCTCGGCGTAAGCCTTGAAGCCGGTCCACACACCGTACGGGTTGACATTCCGCGATACCGCCTGGTCAATGAAAAAATCATGATCCAGGGACGGGGAAAGCGACAGCACTTCAGCTTTCAACTCACACCCGCCTGGGGCACTGCGGCCATCTCAAGTGATCCTGAAGGCGCGGCAATCCTGGTGGATGGTAATGATTCCAAACGGCTGACTCCGGCTGAGATCGAAATGGATGAAGGGAACCACCGGATCACTCTTCGTAAAGACGGTTACAGGCCGGAATCTGTAAGCGTTACCATAATGGCTGGTAAACACGCAGAGATACCGGTGGTAAGGCTCAGGCCCGCCCCTGCCCGGCTGAACATAACCAGCACACCTTCTGGCGCACTCATCGCCATAGACGGCGTCTATATGGGCAAAACACCACTGCAGTGCCAGATAGAACCCCATGACACACACCGCATAACAGCCACTGCCCCAGGCCATGTGGAGGCAACAAAAAAGGTCAAACTCAGGCCTGGCGACACAGAGGCAATGGACTTCAAACTGTCCGGCCAGTATGGAACTGTGTTCATAACCACTGAACCTTCAGAGGCAATACTCCTTATTGACGGGAAAGTGCAGAACAAAAACTCAGGAAAATTTACCCTGCTTGCCGTTCACCACACCATTGAGGCAAGGTTAAAGGGGTACACTCCCCAGAAAAAACGCATAGCCGTACACATGGGAAGCACGCAAAGCCTGGACTTCAGGCTTACTGCAGGCGGCCTCAGAGGTGCCGCCACCTTACATCCACCTGACCTCGTACTGATCCAGCCCGGCAGCTTTGTCATGGGCTCATCACGAAGGGAACAGGGCCGCAGGACCAACGAGGTCCGCAGAGACATCATTCTGACACGCCCCTTTTATATCTCAGCCAAGGAGGTGACAAACTCGCAGTTTCGCATGTTCAGACCCAATCACTCCTCTGGAAGCTTTGCTGGCCAAAGCCTGAACGGTGGCAGTCAGCCTGTGGTAAACGTAAGCTGGGATGACGCCGCGCGTTACTGCAACTTCCTGTCTGAACGCCAGGGACTGCCGCCGTTCTATACGGAAAAGGACAACAGGATGGTGGCTGCCCCCGGGAGAGGGACCGGCTACCGTCTGCCCACAGAGGCAGAATGGGCCTATGCGGCAAGGTTCGTGAAACAGGACAAGCCAGCCAAGTATCCGTGGACAGGCACCTTTCCACCCCCTGACAACAGTGGAAACTTCGCGGATGAATCGGCCCGTGGCCTGCTCCCTGTCATTATCGACAACTACCATGACTCATTTGCTGTGAGCGCTCCGCCTGGAAGTTTCAAACCCAATGCCGCAGGCCTCTTTGACATGGGAGGAAACGTGGCCGAATGGTGCCATGACTACTATTCCCCCACGGCGCCACACGGCCCGGAAAAGGACCCATCCGGCCCTGCCCAGGGTACGCATCACGTAGTCCGCGGCTCAAGCTGGCAGGACAGCTCCATGACAGAGCTCAGGCTGTGTTACAGGGGGTTCAGCAGAAAGCCATCAGACTACTTAGGATTCAGGATCGCGAGATACGCAAGGTAGGAGAATGAAGAAATGGATACAGGAAGGTCTGTCCAGTGCCCCTGCATCAAGGGTCAAAAGACTAAAAAGACTTTATGGAAAACAGCCACATTGACCATACTCCTGTGGTCTGCCGCCCTGCCCTGCACACATGCAGCCCGTACTGCGGACACTCATCATGAAAAGACCGTCAGGCCTGTGGAGCACCAGGATGAAAAAAGAAAAGGGAAACCCCGTGCCCGACACCGGCTCAGGCCCTTTACCCCCAGTGAAAGGATCAGTGCCGACCAGGCAGTGGCGTTTCCCGTGGATATTTAGTCTCTACCCAAATCGAAGGTTTTCCATCTCTCCTGACATATGTAAAAAGTCCCAGGCTACAGGTAAAAGGATCATATGCACAGAAACAACATACCAGCAGAACTCATATTCCAGATTGCCTCACTACTGATCTCCTTTATCGTCGTGCATGGATTGTATGTCACGATCATCAGGCCCTCGGCCAACGCCTTCATCCAGCATGAAAAGGCCATAATGGCCCAGGATCCCCATCACGAGGAGCAGAGAAATTTTTATGTGGTGCTGCGCGACTACGAACAGGAGGCCTGCATCATCCTCATGCTATGGGCCATGTCCATCATGGGGTACAAGGCAGTCCGCATCTACAGGCAACAGCAGCAGCTATCTGAAGACCTGCTTCAACTGCCCCAGGACCTGCCCATAGGCCCTGAAGACACACGGGAGCTGCACAGACGAATAGACGAAATACCTGAACCTGACCGCTTCTTCCTGTTGCCACGGGCCCTGCGCGTGGCTATCCAGCGTTTCGCTGCCACACGCAATGTGCAGGACTCTGCCACGGCCGTGCGTGACATCTGTGACTCTGAGGCCGAACGCCAGGAGTCTGAACTCTCCATCATCCGCTACATTGCCTGGGCCATTCCCTCTGTAGGTTTCATAGGTACGGTTCGGGGTATAGGCGCCGCACTCGCGCAGGCCAACCGGGCTGTTGAAGGCGATATCACAGGGGTCACCCAGAACCTCGGAGTGGCATTCAACTCTACTTTCATAGCGCTTGTGCTCTCCATAGTGCTCATGTTCTTCATCCATCAACTTCAACTCATGCAGGAACGCCTTGTGCTCGACACCGAGGAGTACTGTGACACCCATCTGATATCCAGGCTCAGGACCAGGCCCCTGCCCTGAGACGAACTGCCACAGACCATCAGTATCAATGGCCAAAACCAGACAACGAAGCCCACTTTCAGCCTTCAGCCTCTCGTTTCTCGACATCATGTTCTGCGGGTTTGGCGCAGTGGTCCTGCTTGTCCTCATACTCAACAGTCACACTGTGCGAACCAGGCAGGAACATCACAGCGACCTGAAGGCACAGGTGGAACTCCTGCAAAACGAGGTAGAGGCAGGGAAAAAGGTCTTGGCCCAACTGCGAAACAGCCTTGAAAAGGCTGACAGGCAGGTGGTTCAGATGCAGGGAAAAAGCGAGGTGGTGTTGGACAGGATACGACAGACCCGAAAGGAGACAGCCCGCTATCGCCA
>Ga0256914_1001569_pt1 | contig 20310 bp, 13 predicted proteins | sample HulkmetaG_FD_191571 | JGI IMG/M metagenome (GOLD analysis project Ga0256914, IMG submission 191571) | Hydrothermal chimney microbial communities from Main Endeavour vent field at the Juan de Fuca Ridge, Pacific Ocean - Hulk | ecosystem: Environmental > Aquatic > Marine > Hydrothermal vents ... | reverse complement strand
AGGGCTGCCTGCGGGGACGTACGAGGTGGCGGTGGAAGGGACGGGGGTGAAGCAGGCGGGGGTGGTGCTGGACGGTCGGAACGAAGTGCGGGTGGACTTGCGCGTAGAACCTCCGCGCGAGAGTGTGATTTACGGTCGGGTGGAGAACGGCGCGGGGTTGATCATCCGTTTGGAGGGTGTTATTGGGGAGCAGGAGCAGGTGGTCGCGGAGGACGGGACGTTTGCCTTTGAGGCACTGCCCGCGGGAACGTACACGTTGCGCCTGCCCGAGGTCGATGTTGTCCGGGAGGGCATTGAAGTAAACGGTCGCAATCGGGTGGAGGTGACGTTGGTCGCTCCCCCGGTGACCGAGGAGTGGGAGTACACTGTGGAGGAGGGGGAGGCCGCGGCCTTCGGCATTGTGCGCTGCGAGGTGTGGGGGAAGGAGGATTTGCCGGTTCACCTGTGGACCACCGGTTGGGAAGGTGTTGTGCGGCACACTGGATCCAAGCCGGAATACGGTCCTTACGCGTGCGAGTTCGCTCCCCTGGGCGCGGGCACGTACTTTATCGAGCCCGAGGGCCTGGATGTGCGTGCCCGGGTGGAGGTGGATGGCCGCCATGTGGTGTGGGTGCGATTTCGACCCACCCATATCCCGGACCTTCCACCCACTACGGTGAAGGTGTATGACCTGTATCTCTGGCCTGCGCGTCCTCCTCAAAATGGCGCGGAATTTCTGGCCGTGTTGCGATATGTGGCTCGTTTTGTGCCGGAGATTGGCACGGATGTGAATCAGGCCGTCAAGGCACGCCATGTGCTGGTTCTGGGAGCCTTAAAACCTAGCCAGGAGAAGACGCTGCGTTTGGCAGGAACCACAGTGGTCCAGGTCAAGGATGACTGGGCCCATGTGCTTGAAGACCTCATCGCACGAGGACAGCCTATACCATGACATTCCAACGTGTGGGTTTGCTCTTCCACCCTTATATCCCCCGCTCCCGATCCCTGGCGGGGGAAATGGAAGTGTATTTGCGAGAACACGGGGTTGATCCGTGGATTGCCTCCAGTTGGGATGAGGCGGAGGTGCGGCGTCAGTTGCCCCGTACGGATTTGTTGGTTGCGCTGGGCGGAGATGGTACATTGCTGCGGGCCGGACGGCTGGCTGCGGGGTATCGCGTGCCCATTCTTGGGGTGAACATGGGGCGCCTGGGTTTCCTGGCTGAAGTTCAGCCCGATGCCTGGCAGCCCGCGTTTGAGCAGGTGTTCGCGGGCAATTACTGGCTAGAGCAGCGTTTGATGCTGGATGCTGAAATGCGCCGGGATGCTCAGATTCTGGGAACGTACCGCGCCCTGAACGATGTGGTGGTCAGCCGAGGAACCCTGGCCCGCGTCATCCGAGTTACCGCGCACGTGGACGGGGGCCGCTTAACCACCTATGTGGCGGACGGAGTTATCATCGCGACTCCCACAGGGAGTACCGGCTACTCCCTGGCTGCGGGCGGCCCTATCCTGCCTCCCCAGTTGAAGAACATGCTCATTATTGCTATTGCCCCCCACCTCTCTCTGGATCGGGCTGTGGTCCTGGATGAGGGGTCTGAGGTGTGGTTGGATGTGGAGACGGATCACCAGGTGATCCTCACGGTGGATGGTCAATTCGAGGTGGAGATGCGGCACGGGGATCGCCTGGTCGTGCGGGCTAGCCCGTTCTCCGCGTACTTTGTGCGCATCCAGGACCCCAGTTACTTTTACCGAACTCTGATGGAGCGATTACGGTGGCACGGATGATGGCCGCGCGCGGGTATGTAGTGCTTCTTCTCCTGGTTCTTTTGAGCCTTATCACTGCCTGCCAGCCGGGGATTGCGCCTACAGTGCCCCCGACACCCTCCCCTTTCCCAGAACCGTCCCGGCCGTTGCCCACCCGCACCTCCACCCCGCGTCCCCCTGGGCTCTTTGTGGAGCCTGACGATGGCGTCACGCCTGTGTTGGCTCTTATCCAGGGCGCTCGGCGTTCCCTGGATGTGACCGTGTACTTGATGACCTCCAGGGAGGTCATGCGGGCCCTTTCCTCGGCAGCCCGACGCGGTGTAGCAGTGCGTGTGATCTTGGAGCGCCATCCTTATGGGGGCAGTGAGAGCAACCAACGGGCGGCTGCAGAGTTGCAGAAATCCGGCGTGGACGTCCGCTATTCTAGTCCCGCGTTTCGCTACACCCACCAAAAGAGTATTGTGGTGGATCACCGTGTGGGCGCGATCTTGACCATGAACTTCACCCATTCGTCCTTTACGCGCAATCGTGAGTACGGCGTGATTGTTCACGACCCTGTGTACGTTGAGGAGATGGAACGGGTATTCGACGCGGATTGGGCGCGGTTGCCCCCGCGATGGCCTTCGCCTCCTCGCCTGGTGTGGAGTCCGGTTAATTCCCGGGAGGTCATTCTGCACCTCATTCGGAGCGCACGCACTTCCCTGGACTTGGAGGAACAGGACCTGGTGGATGAGGAGGTGGTGCAAGCGCTGATAGCCGCGGCCCAGCGCGGGGTCCGGGTGCGGCTGGTGCGTCCTCCGTTGCGGGATAATGAGGAGGTGGAGCAGCGTAATGTGCGCCGTCTGCAGCGCGCCGGAGGACAGGTGCGGGTGGTGACTTCGCCTTATGTTCACGCCAAGGTGATCGTTGTGGACCAGAGGGCCGCGCTGGTGGGGTCTATGAACTTGACCCCTACTTCACTGGATATGAACCGCGAGTTGGGCATTGTGGTCCGGGAGGCCTCTGTTGTCCACCGAATTTTGCAGGTTCTGCAACGGGATTGGGAAAAGGGCCACGCGCCCTGATAGGCTGTTCTGGCCGACCTTACGGCTGGATGCGCTCTCGGGCAAGCGGGGAGCGTGAAGTTCGTTAGAACCCTTGAGTGAGATAGGTTGCAACATGAGCAAGAACACGCTGGTTCTGTTTGATATTGATGGCGTTCTGGTGGATGTCCGTCCCTCTTACTACCGGGTTATCCAGAAGACGGTTATCTTCTACCTGCGGGATATTTTAGGGTTCCCTGTCCCCGATGACCTGGTCACCGAGGCTCACGTGGCGGCTGTCAAACGCATGGGAGGATTCAACAACGACTGGTACAGCGTGGTGGCCCTGTTGCAAACGTTCCTGGCCGCGTTTCCTCCAGTGTCTCCTCCCGCTGGAGAGGACGTAGACGCGTTGCGAGCCGCGGCCGTCCCATTGACGCGCGTGCCAGATGTGGAAGAACGCTTGCGTGCCGCGGCCCAGCGATTTTTGGACATTGAGCCCGCGGTGCGGAGCGCGGGCGGTGGCTTGCAGGGTGTGATCGCGGTGGTGGGCACGCGCAACCATTTCCTGATCCGTTCGGGCACCTGGGATCCGAAAGACGATCTGGTTGTGCGGATTTACCAGGAGATCTACCTGGGTCCTGCCCTGTTCCAGCAGGTGTACGGTATGCCTGCTCAGTTTTATCACGGCCCCGGTCTCATCGATGATGAGGTGCGCATTATTTCCGTGGAGACTGTCGCCCAATTGGCTGAACAATATCCCCTGGGCCTGGTAACAGGGCGTCCCCGCATTGAGGCGGAGTACGCGTTGAAGCACCTGCACCTGTGGTCGTACTTCCGTGTCCTGGTCAGTCTGGACGAGGTGCGAATGGAGATGCAACGTCGTGGTACTGAGGAATTCCTGGGCAAACCCCATCCCTGGTCTCTGCTTGAAGCCGCGCGGGTGCTGGATCCTGGGGGGAGGGCTGCAGTGGTGTTTGTTGGGGATACCAATGATGACATGCGGGCGGCAGTGCGTGCCCGGCCGTGGCGCCACACCCTGGCTGTAGGGTGTACGTACGTGCACAAGGATCCGGATGAGGCCGCGCGACACCTGCGTGAGGCCGGCGCGGACATCATCATCCATCACCCCGATGAGGTGATTTCGGTCTTGTGATTGCCGCGCGTGATTTACTTTTCAGCACATGGGCATGGTGGATTGGGCGTTTTGATGGCGCGCGTGTGAAAACTTTGCGGATTCGATAGTTTTGGATTTAAAATGGGTATCGGTCGGAGCGGAGGGGATTCCTGTCTACGTTATGCTCAACACTTATCGAACTTGTGCGCATTTCAGGAGTGCTTTCGCATTTTTCAGAGCATGGGTTATTGCAATGTCACATCGGGTGTATTGTTCGTCCGTGCAGAAAAGTGTTGTTGTGTAGAGATGAGGTATAAGAGTTGCTGGAATGTGTAATATCTGATGTGAAAAGTAGCGAGTGCATTTGGATGTACAGGGAAAATCGAGGGCAACATCATTATCCATTATGGACGGGAACTGGGGAGATTGTTCGCTAAGTGATACATCCGTTGTACAGGTGTTATCTTCTCTGAGAAGAGGAGGGGGGTATGCAATATCGACGCTTAGGAAACGCGGGCGTTAAGGTGAGCGCCATTTCCCTGGGCGCGTGGTTGACGTACGGGGAGACTGTGGACTTCGACACCGCGGCGGCGTGCATCCGCACTGCTATTGAGCACGGCATTAATTTCATTGACACAGCAGATGTGTACGCGCGGGGCCGCGCGGAAGAGGTGGTGGGCCGGGTTATCAAGGACTTCAAGAGGAGTGACCTGGTCATCAGCAGCAAGGTGTTCTGGCCCATGAGCGACAACGTCAACGACCGGGGGCTCAGCCGGAAGCACATTATGGAATCCATCCACAAGACCCTGAAGCGGTTGGGCACCGACTACCTGGACATTTACTTCTGTCACCGGTATGACCCGGAGACTCCGGTGGAGGAGGTGGTGCGCGCGATGGATGATCTGGTTCACCAGGGGAAGGTGCTCTACTGGGGAACCAGTGTGTGGTCGGCTGCCCAGTTGGAGAACGCGGTAGGTATTGCTCGACAGTACAATCTTTACCTCCCGCAAGTGGAGCAACCCCGGTACAACATGCTGGACAGGCACATTGAAGAGGAAATCATGCCCACCGCGGCCAAGTACGGCATTGGGCTCACTGTGTTCAGCCCTCTGGCTCAGGGCATTCTCACCGGCAAGTACAACGAAGGTATCCCCGAGGATAGCCGCGCGGCCAAGTACGAGTGGGTGCGCAACACCCTCACTGAGGAGGTGTTGGCCAAGGTACGTCGGTTAACCGCGCTGGCGCACGAGATGGGCATTACCATGTCCCAGTTGGCTTTGGCCTGGGTCTTGCGGCGCCCGGAGATCAGCAGCGCGATTATCGGTGCGTCCAAGCCGTCACAGATTATCGAAAACGTGAAAGCCGTGGACATTGTCCTTGATGAGGATGTGTTGCAGCGCATAGAGGACATCTTGGGGAATAACCCCAACGCGTGAACTCACGTCCTCTGGTATAGGAACGGGGTTCCTTCAAACCAGAGGACGTTCTTCTTTTATCCTGTCAACCTCATACCCGAATGTTTGCATGTGGAGAAAGGACCTGCCGTGGGCACTGAAGCAACAACGTCACCCGATCTCTCGGCCATCGCTATCACAACCCAGTTTAACCGCCTTCTCCTCCTTCGCGGCACCCGTGCTCTTTGGGCAGAAGCCCTCCCCTGGCTGATGAACGTTTGCCGTGCGGATGGTGTGAGTTTGGTGTACTTCAATGCCGGGTACCTGCGCGTGCGTGAAGGCCTTATCCCGCCGGACGTTACCGCCTACTTGACCGAATGGGAAGACCAGTGGACGCCGGAGATGCGACATAACGGTTTTCCCGTTCACTCCCCGCTGGCGGTTATCCAGGAACATATCACCACCTCTGGTCGACGGCTCATTCACTTTCCTCTGGTCATGGAGGGGCGCCCCCTGGGCACATTGACCTTTGTTTACCTGCACCCGGAACATCGGGAGTACGCCCGACACCCTGTGGTTCAAGCCCTGGTGCGCAGCGTCACCTATCTCGCGTACCTGCAAGACGCGCTCCAGTACAGTCAGGAACGTCTGGAGCAGGTTTCCCTCTTCTACCAAATCGGCCAGAACCTCGCGTCCAGCCTGGATTTAGACCAGGTTTTGCGGGATACCATCGAGTTGACCATGGTCATTTTGGACGCGGAAGCGGCTACCCTGTTCCTCTTGGACGAAGAACGTCAGGAACTGGTGTTTGCCATCCCCACCGGCGAGAAGGGGGAGGAACTCAAGGAATTGCGCATTGCCGTGGGGGAGGGGATTGCCGGTTGGGTTGTGCAGACCGGGCAAAGCGAATTGGTGAACGATGTGCAAAATGACCCCCGGTTCCTGCGACAGGTGGATTCCCAGACCGGGTTTACCACGCGCAACTTGTTGTGTGTGCCCCTGCAGTATCAAGGGCGCATCATTGGCGCGCTGGAGACGATTAACAAGCGGAGTGCGACCGGCTTCACCCAGGAGGATTTGCAGTGGTTGACCACGTTGGCCACACAAGCGGCCATCGCGATTGAGAACGCCCGCCTGTACGAGAGTTTACGACAGGAGCGGGATCGCATCATCGCGGTTCAAGAGGAAGTTCGTCACCGCCTGGCCAGGGCGTTGCATGACGGGCCGGCCCAGGATCTGGCGCGGTTGATTTTGGATATCGACTACGCGCGCAAGTTGTTCACCAAACAACCGGAGAGCATCCCCCAAATTCTGGATGAAATGGAAGCAATTGCTCGCCGTGCGAACCGTACAGTGCGCCAATTCCTCTTTGAGTTACGGCCGATTATCCTGGAGACTCGCGGTCTGGTCAGCGCGTTACAGACTTATGTGGAACAGTGGCAGAGCAGCGGGGAGATCCAATGTCACCTGGACGTGGAGGATTTCCCGTCGGACCTGGACACCACGGCCGCGGGCACGCTCTTCGGCATTATTCAGGAGGCGTTCAACAACCTGCGCAAGCACGCTCAGGCCCAAAACGCGTGGATTCGCCTTCGTCGTTCCGGTGAGATGCTGGAAATAGAGATTGAGGATGATGGCGTGGGATTCGACGTGGAGGCCGTTCTGGAATCCTACGAGGAGCGGAACAGTTTTGGCCTGCTGAACATGCGGGAACAGGCGGAATTGCTGGAAGGGCAATTGATCGTTCGTTCCCCTTCGCCCCGTATCGGCCGGGGGACACAAATTGTGGTGCGTGTTCCTTATCAACGGGTGCGACGCAAAACGTCAACGGAATAGCAGATTTATATCTATTGACGTAAGTGGGGGATGGCTCAACAGTTTGAAAGGAGGTGAATAGGGGACCCTTTTCTTATTGATTATCTAATTTCCTAGCGATAAGATAGGAGCAAAGTAGACCGTAGGCTGTTGTCCCTGTGTTGGTTGAGGTTTGGAGTGTTTTGGCCCACATCGTCGCTCACATCGCACATGAAGGAGAAACGGACATGTTGGGGAATGCCTTTGCTACCTTGCTTATCGGTCACTTAATTGCGGATTTTCCGCTACAGACAAACCGGGTGTACGCGTGGAAGAAATCCGGTTGGCCCGGGTTAGCATTGCACGCCCTCATTCACGTGGGAGTGACGGCTGTGCTCCTCATCCACCCGTGGCAGTATGCCGGCCCTCTCCTGGTCCTGGGTGTTCTCCACATGTTGACCGACTGGGTTAAGTTGCACCTGAAGTGCCGTTGGGAAACAGTGGGGTTCCTGGTCGATCAGGTAGTACACGTGGGAGTGATTTACCTTCTGTCCGGGTTTGTGTCCGCCGAGGATGTGATATTCCCTCCGCCGGTGTTGTTCGCCATTCTAGCGTATACCACCTTGCCCGCGCTTCTCACCTTCACCAATGTGTTGCGGGGAGACCTTCGTCGTATGACAACACGTCAGCGAGTGTGGGTTTCCTCCGAGGATGGGATGTTGCGTTTGGCGCAGATGCTGGGGTGGCCGTTGATTGTCATTCTGTTGGTAGCCTGGGTTGGGCGCTAAAATCAGGGGGGAACACCGAGTGTTCCCCCCTGGGTGTGGATTTCCTGATTTGAGTGGGTAGCGTTTACCCTTTGGCCTCTTCCTTTTCCTTGCGGGCCTGCTCGATGATCTTCTCCGCGATGTTGTGCGGCACGATCTCGTAGTGGGAGAATTCCATGCGGAACACGCCGCGGCCCTGGGTGATGGATCGCAAGTCTGTCGCGTAGCGCTGCATTTCAGCCAGGGGAACCAGGGCCTTGACGATGGCCCGGCCGCGCTCCTGGGTCATGCCCTGAACAATGGCGCGGCGGGTGTTCAAGTCGCTGATAATGTCCCCCACGTATTCGTCAGGCACAATCACTTCCACCTTCATAATGGGCTCTAGCAAGGCCGGTTTAGCCTGCATGAAGACCTTCTTAAAGACCTCACGTCCCGCAATCTGGAACGCGATGTCTTTGGAGTCCACGGGGTGCTCTTTGCCGTCGTACACCTCGCAGCGTACGTCAACAACCGGATACCCGGCCAGAGGGCCCTCTTCCATCGCGGACTTGATGCCCTTCTCAATGGAGGGGAAGAACGTGCTGGAGATGGCCCCGCCGAACACGCGGCTGGTGTCGTACTCGAAACCACCACCCCGCGGCAGGGGCTTGATCTCCATGTGGACTTCCGCGAACTGTCCAGCGCCGCCCGTCTGTTTCTTGTGGCGGTACTGGCCGCTTGCGGACGCGGTGACCGTCTCCCGGTAGGGGACTTTGGGCAATGTAACGTCCACATCCACGCCGAAGCGCTCCTTCAGGTAGCGAACCGCGACGTCAATGTGCACGTCCCCCATGCCGGAGAGGATGGTTTCCTTGGTGCTGGCCTCGTAATGCCAGACCAGGGTGGGATCTTCTTCCTGTAAGCGGGAGAGCGCGTTGGTGAGTTTCCCCGCGTCCTGTTTGGTCTTCGGGTGCACCGCCACCGAGTAGAGCGGGTTCGGGTACACGGTGGGTTCCAGGCGAAGTGGTTTGTCCTTCATGCACAGGGTGTCATTAGTGATGGTGTGCGCGAGTTTCGCGACCGCGCCCAGGTCACCCACCACCACCTTTTCCGTGTTCACGTGCTCCTTCCCGCGCGGGTAGAAGAGTTGGCTAATGCGCTCTTCCGCGTTGGCCCGACTGTTCCACACGCGGGAATCGGATTTCAGGGTGCCGGAGAAGACCCGGAAGTAGGAGATTTTGCCCACATAGGGGTCGGCCACGGTCTTGAAGACGAACGCGGCCAAGGGCCCGTTCGCGTCCGTGGTCAGTTCCACGGTTTCCCCGGTGTTCAGGTCCTCCGCGGGTTCCGCGGGCATATCCGCGGGGCTGGGGAAGTACTTGGCAATAGCGTCCATAACCGCCTGGACGCCCTTGTTTGCGGTGCCCGCGGCTGCCAGCACGGGGATAATGCGTCCTTCCAGGATGCCCTGACGGAGTCCTCGGGCGATCTCCTCGCCGGTGAGTTCTTCACCTTCCAGGTACTTGCTGATTAACTCATCGTCCATCTCCGCGGCCGCTTCCAGGATTTCCAGGCGCCACTCTTCCACCTCGTCCGCGTACTCGTCGGGGATGTCGGTGGCGGCCGCGTTTTCGCCCAGGTAGGCCTTTAAATCGACCAGGTCGATAACGCCCTGGAAGTTCTCGCCACTTCCGATGGGCATGTGCAGGGGAACAATCATACCGGAGAAGGATTCCCGCACACTCTCCAGGGCACGGCGGAAATCCGCGTTCTCCCGGTCCATTTTGTTGATGAGCACGGCCCGGGGGCGGTTGCGCTCATCCAGGTAGGACCAGGTTAACTCCGTGCCTACTTCAACGCCGCTCACCGCGTCCACCAGCACAAGCCCCATATCCGCGACGCGGATAGCGCCCTTCACTTCCCCGACGAAGTCCGGATAACCGGGCGTGTCCAGGATGTTAATCTTGACGCCGTGCCACTCGAACGGGAGGACGGTCGCGTAGATGGAGATGGTGCGTCGGATCTCCTCGGCCGTGTAATCGGAGACGGTGTTTCCCTCTTCAACGCGTCCCATGCGGTTAATCACGCCAGCGTCAAAGAGCATCGCCTCGGAAAGAGAGGTTTTACCGGAACTGCTATGTCCTACTAGGACGACATTACGGATGGCTTCAGGTTCATACACTCGCATGCACGCCTCCTTGCTCCACCGCCTGTGGTGAGTTTACTCTCAAACAGACGTACCCGGTTGGGGATGGTCTTGTTTTGTCCTGATGGGTATTCTCACGCGCGCATTCGCGCTCGCGATACCATGTGTGCTGTTCTGCTGCACGATGGACAAATCCCAGCATGGGATTGTAGATCAGGGCTTGCGGACTGTCAATGAGGCGGCATAATGTAGCGGAGTTTTCAGGTTCTCCTCACGCGTTCCTGTGGGGTGGGGGGAGGATTCTGGTGCCAGGGAAAGGGGCGACGTGAGGAATGGTCCCCACGTCGCCCGCCTGTGTGCTCAGGGATACACCCCGCGCGCTTCCAGCGCTTCGGCCACGCGGCTGATCGCCAGGGTGTATGCAGCCGTGCGGAGGTCCACCTTTTTCTCCAGGGCCATATCCCACACAGCATCGAAATTCGAGAGCATAATGCGCTTCAGTTGACGCCGAATTTCATCCTCGCTCCAGAAGAAGGACTGCAGGTCCTGCACCCATTCAAAGTAGGAGACGACCACACCCCCCGCGTTGCACAGAATGTCGGGGATGATGGTGACGCCCTTCTCCAGGAGGATTTTGTCTGCTTCGGGTGTGGTGGGCCCGTTTGCACCTTCCGCGATAAACCGGGCCCGGACCTTGTCCGCGTTGTCCGCGTGGAGCACGCCTTCCAGCGCGGCCGGTACCAGCACGTCCACATCCAGCGCCAGGAGTTCCGCGTTGGTAATGGGGTCGCCCAGGGGGTAGTCGGCAACGGTCCCCGATTCCTTGACGTGGCGCATCAGGTCAAAGGGATCAATGCCCGCGGGATTGTACACACCCCCTTTGACGTCACTGACGGCCACGATTTTAGCGCCTTCACGGTGCATGGCCATCGCTGTAACCGACCCTACATTCCCGAATCCCTGCACAGCCACGGTGATTTCGTGCATGTGAATGCCCTTGCGGCGCAAGGTCTCCCGGGTGGTGTACATCACACCGAGCCCTGTGGCGTCCACACGGCCCTGGGATCCGCCGATGGAAATGGGCTTACCCGTGACCACTGCGGGCACCGCGTATCCCTGGTGGATGGAGTACGTGTCCATGATCCACCCCATGATCTTGGGGTTAGTGCCCACGTCCGGGGCGGGAATGTCCTTTTCCGGGCCCAGGAGAATGCTGATTTCAGCCGTATAACGTCGGGTTAGTCGGCGTAACTCTCCCTCGGAGAGGCTGTACGGATCCACGGCCACCCCCCCTTTTGCACCACCAAAGGGCAGGTTCATCAACGCGCACTTCCACGTCATCCACATGGCCAGGGCTCGTACTTCGTCCAGGGTAACATCCGGGTGATAGCGAATGCCGCCCTTGGTGGGGCCTTTAACCGTGCTGTGGTGGACGCGGTATCCTGTGAACATTTCAATGTGACCGTCGTCCATGATGACGGGGAAGTGGACGATGAGTTCTCGTTTGGGGGTTCGTAGGAAGGCTTGAACATCTTCGGGGAGGTTGAGATACTGTGCTGCCTCGTTGAACTGGGCCAATGCCACATCGTAGGCACTGCGTCGCTTCGCCGCTGAAGCCATGACGACATCCTCCGATTTATCCTCATGTACCCATGAGGGGATTTCCGCGCTCCTCAGGGGAGCGTGTTGTGTGACCGAACATAGTGTAAGTTCCTGGTATTCCCCTGTCGGGGAATGTTTTCCTCCTGCTCATCCCTGGAAGGATGCTCTAAAAGGAATGAGCCCACCCTGCCGCCCGTGGTTCCGGGGCAAGGTGGGCCTTGCTTGCCGCTATCGTCCTACCGCACGTCCGTCAGGTGGACGATATCCGTGCGTTGGTAAAGATTCCACATTTTCTCAAGCCATCCAAACCGGCCATATGCTACCGTAAGATGCGCTGTCGCGCCACTTTTGACATGAGGTTGGCCGCGCTTCCCCCCTAAAATCAACCGGGGGCATCGGCCCGCCCTTGCCGATGCCCCCTATTCGAAAGGAGGAGAAGAAGGTGCTTCATCTATAGTATACGTGGATCTTCCCCGTTGTACTTGACGATTTTCTGACGATTTTCCTACGCTTGGGATACGTCCTGTCCGGAGTTCACCGCGCGCTTTACTTCTGCCATGTTCTGCGCTCAAAGTGGCGGATCGTCGCATCGTATATGGACTCCAGCCGCTGGATGACGCGCTCCACATGGTGGTGTGTTTCCACCCGCTCACGCCCTGCTCGTCCCATCGCACGCCACCGGTCTGGATGCGCGCACAACACCTTTAGAGCCTGGGCCAGACCTTCCGCGTCCCCCTCTGCCACCAGGAAGCCGCTCCGTCCCTCTTCCACCAGGGAGGGGATGTCCGCGTGTCTGGTGGCGACCACAGGCAAACCCGAGGCCTGTGCTTCCAGGATGACGGTGGGGGTGCCTTCGGTTTCGCCGCTGGTAGGATCCGTGCGGCTGGGGAGCACAAAGATGTGGGCCCGTTGCATCCAGGCTATCACCTCCTCGTGGGATTGCCAGCCCAGAAAGGTCACGCGGTGGGAGACTCCTAACGTACGGGCCAGATGGTCCAATTCCGCGCGTTGCGGCCCATCCCCAACGATCCACAGGTGCACGTGAGGGGGCAGTTGGGCCAGGGCTCGCAGGAGCACATCTATGCCCTTTTTGGGGATGAGTCGTCCCACCGTGAGTAGCCGCGTGGGGGAGCCTTTGGGTGGGGGCACTCGGGAGGTAAAGGGGATGCGGTGGAGGTCCAGGGCTAAGGGGAGGATGTGGACTTTGTCCTCCGGACATCCTTGCTCGATGATCTGTTGCGCCATGTGGGGCCCCAGCACCAGGAACGCGTCTCCGTACGCCCACAGGGTTCGGAAACGGGAACGCCAGGCCGGGTGGCGACCAAATACGGAGACATCTTTGCCGTAGAACGATGTGACCAGGGGCAGGTGCAGGCGTTGCGCCAGGGGCGCGAAGAGGGTGGCTACTTGGCCGAAGTGGACGTGCATGATGCGGGTTTGGGTTCGACGCAGGACGCGTTCCAGGTAAGGGCTCCGTCCCCACCACCGTAACAACGCGCGTTCTGCGATGCCGGCCCATGGGCCCCACGTTTCTGCCGGGGAGTAGTAGGCTTCCCAGGGGAATTGGGCCGCGTGTACACGGGGATGGCGGTCCAGCACAATGGGACGGTAGCGACGATGGGCCTGCAGGAGGGTGTAGATGAACGTTTCCGAGCGCGGCAGGAAGTGGTCTTTCACGTGGGCCACTGTAGGCTTCAGGGGCATTGGCTGTCCCTCCCCGCGCGCTGCAACGCGGTCTTATACGCGTGGATGAGACGTTCGCCGGCCTTCTCCCACGTGTATTCCAGCGCGAGGGCTCGTGCGGCCGCTCCCATGCCTTCTCGCAGGTCTGTGTCCTCGTACAGTTTCTGGATGGCCTGGGCCAGTGCTTCCACATCCCGAATGGGCACGTAAATGGCTTCCTGGCCTTCCCGGGCTACAGCACCGGTGTGCGGAGTGACAATCAGGGGCAAACCTGAGGCCATGGCCTCGTAAGTCACCAGCGCGCTGCCCTCTTCGATGCTGGGGAGTACGAACGCGGATGCTTGTCGGTACACAGGGGGAAGGTCCTGTACGTGTCCCAGGAAGTGGATGCTGGGATCGTCGCGGTAAGGTGCGACAACATGTTGCGCGTCTGGGGTGACGCGTCCGGCCAGCCACAGTTCCGCGCGCGGGAGCCGTAGTTGTTGCCAGGCCCGGAGGAGGTAGGGAATGCCCTTGCGCAGGGAGACCTGGCCGACGAAAAGGAGTCGGAACACGTCTTTGGGTGGTGTGCCCGGGGTGAATCGGTGGACATCCACCCCGTAGGGGATGAGGAACAGTTTGTCTTCGGGGATGCCTTCGGCCACCATGCTGTTGTAAGCGAACGTGGATGGGACTGTGATGTAATCCGCGCGTTCGTACTCGGCCACTCCCCGTCGGATGCCCCATTCACGCAGGCGATGGGTGGGTGTGTACCCCCAGCGCGCGTACTCCTCGCGCAGCAAGCGATCCTGGTACACGTCGTGGGAGTTAGGGCGTTCCAGGAAGGTGATGGCTCCTAGATCTTTGGCTCGGGCCAGGGTGCGCAGGCACTGGTGGGACCATCCATGGTAGATGTCGCTTGGGGGGAGGAAGAGTGTGGCCACGTGGTCAAAGATTACGTCGCGGATTAGGGAGTAATCTCGCATAAGCCAGGCCACCCCACGCATCCAGAAGAAGGAACGGATACGTTCCCGGGGCAGGTCATGGGGGCCTTCGTATCCTACAATCGCTTGTTTGAGATGGCCTTGGCGGTGAAGGGTGCGCACGAACTGGTAGGCGGTGAAACCGATTCCCGCACCTCCGAATTTGGCCGATACAGTGTAGACAACCTCCATCCTTTCCTCCTACAGGAGTACAGGCACCCGGTCGGTGAGCACGATCTCCTCCTGTGTAACGTGACAGCGGTACGCGTACACTTCGACGCCCGCGGCCGCGGCATCTCGTAAGGCCTGGCCGAACGCAGGATCGGACGCGTCGTGGGGGCGAAAGCGCAGCGCGTCCGCCCGTTGAATAACGAAGACCACCGCGGCTCGGTCCCCCTGGGCAACCGCTTCTGCCAGGTCCTCCACGTGACGCTTGCCGCGCGCGGTGACCGCGTCGGGAAAGTACGCGGTGCCGTTCTCCACTAATGTGACGGATTTCGCTTCCACCCAGCAACGCCCGCGCGGTCCTTCTAACAGGACGTCAATGCGGCTACGGCCCATGCGCACTTCTTCCCGAACGTGTTCGTATCCCTGAAATTCAGCCAGTGCTCGCGCGCGAGCGGCTTCTGCAAACAGGCGGCTGGGAAGTCGGGAGTCCAGGGACACGAGTTGGCCGTCCACAATGACCATCAGGAGGTCGTACGCGGTGCGGCGGTGTGGACTGTTGGCAGGCCGCAAGAGTACGGGGGTGCCGGGAATGAACAGTTCGTGTAGGCGCCCGGAGTTGGGGACGTGCGCCCAGGCCTCCCGGCCTTCTACCAGGACCGTGGCTCGGAATCGGTTATCTCGTCGGATAAACGTGCCTTGAACTAAAGGTCCGGGAATTTTCATGGTCTTGTCGGATGAGATGGGATTCTGTCCCCACCGGGATGTCGGACTTCAGCCGCAGGCCATCTGGTTATACAATAAACCACTCAACCGTAAGTATTTCGCCATAATGCCCGAAGATGAACAAATCGTCATCCACTCGCGCCGATTTGTTCACCCGATTTTCATCAACGTGTGCTACAACCGGAGGTGATGATGAAGTATAGCAAATGGTTACGACGTGCGCACATTGTGCTAACCGCCTTTCTCCTCCTGACCCCCGCCCTCGTGGGGATAGGGCCCGTCCAGGCCTCGGAGGGCGACCTATCCCCACACCCTTCCTCCATTTCTGGGACCATTGAGACCCATCCTGCAAGCATGTGGCAAGAAGTTTGGCACGCACAGGGGGCGTTTTATGCTGCGGCCCTTGTGCCCGGTCATCCGGACATGATGTGGGCCGTGGGGGATGATGGACGTGTCCTCCAAACCGCGGACGGCGGCCGAACGTGGCACTTCTTCCGCGTTCGGGAACGGCCGGATTTGTACGCGGTGGTATTGCTTTCCCCGTACAGGGCTTGGGTGGCCGGTGCGTCGGGGACGTTGCTTTACACCACGGATGCGGGAGCCACATGGCAGACGTTCTCCTCGCCCGAGACAGGACAGATCTCCACGCTGGCCGTGGATGGGGATACGCTATGGGTGGGCGGAGAGCATGGCCTGTTTCGCTGGGAAGGGGGTGGGATTTCCTGGACGCACGTGTTGACCGCGGCCGTGCGCTCGTGGGATCGCGTGGGGAATATGATGGCCGTGGGCACTGATGCGGGAGATGTGTACCTCTCACGTGACGGGGGGACAACGTGGGAACGTGTGGCCACGGGGGTAGGCGTTCTTCACGATTTGGCGTTTGTCCTGGAGGATGGTTGGACGCTGTACGGGGCCGGGGAGCAGGGGCGGATTGTGCGTTGGCCCTTGGACCAGTCGCCTCAGGTTCAGCGCATTGGGGATGAAGAGGTCACGTTACGCGCTTTGGCCGTGGCCGCGGACCACACAGTGTGGGTGGCCGGCGACAAAGGGTGGGTGTACCATGTGGAAGGGGAGCATGTGAGCGCGTTTGCCGCGGATGAGGATGAACGCACGTTGTACGCGCTGCTTCTTCCTCGTGAGGGGGTGTTGTGGGCCGTGGGAGAAGGCCCGGATGTGGTGCGCAGTGAGGATGCCGGGCAGACCTGGCGGCTTCAAAACGGGGGACGCCTTGTACGCCTGCGCGCGGTGGATTTTGTGAACGCAGACGTGGGTTGGGTGGTGGGCGAACGCCTGCGCCCTCCCGAACACCGCAATGAGCGCAATGGCATCATCATGCACACGGAAGACGGGGGGCGTACCTGGTCGGTTCAAGATTTGCCCGCGGATGAGGCATTTCGCTTGTTTGAGGGGGTGGACTGTCGGGACACGCGAACCTGTTGGGTGGTCGGCTGGGATGGTCGCATATTCCACACAGAGGATGGCGGGCAAACGTGGGTGCGCCAGCCTTCGGGCACAGGGACGTGGCTCCACGATGTCTCCTTCGCGTCGGAGACGCGCGGGTTCGTGGGCGGGAACACGGGCCTGCTTTTGGAGACCTCTGATGGTGGCAACACGTGGCGTCCTGTCTCCCTCTCCACTCGGTTGCCCATTCACGATTTGGACGCGTTGAACGTGCAGCGCATTGCAGCCGCGTTGGACAAAGGGGATTTGTTGTTCACGGTGAGTGGTGGACATTATTGGGCTCGCTACCACATGCCCAAGACACTATATCCCAGCAGTCGCATTAAGTGGGTTCACCTCCGTGGGGTGGATTGGACGCGTGATGGGCGTATCTGGGTGACGGGCACGCGTGGGTATTTGGCCAGTTTTAACCCCACCACGCGTGAACCTTCCTACCGCGAAGGGGGGACCAAGTACTTTGATTGGATGGCCATTGAGTTCACCCCTGACGAACGTTGGGGTTTTCGCGCGGGGGGTTTTTGCGCCAATTATGACAGCGAAGGGGCGTGCCTGGCGTACACAGGAGGGCTCATTGCAGTGACCACGAACTGGGCTGAGACGTGGACTTACTACGAAACTGGCACGCCCGGCACCCTGCAAGATGTGGATGTGGTGGACCAGGACCACGCGTGGGCTGTGGGGGATGAAGGTGTTATTCTGCGTTATCGTGGCGACCGAACAATGGGGTTTGCCCTGCACCCAGACCACTCAGTAGTGGTTGATGGGCATTCCTGGGATTGGACGGCCGCGTATTCCGTTTCGCTGGACCCAGAGCACGTCTTTGCCCTGTACGGTGACATTCCCAGCAGTGAGGCCGACATCCGCGCGGATGTGTCAGCCTGGTGGGATGAGGATGGGTTCTACATGTGGGTGAAGGTAACAGACGATGCTCTTACGTCCGGGGATGCCCTTCGCCTGGAATTTGCACGTCCCATCACCCACACATCTCCTGTGACCATCACGTTGAGGCCGCCTCTCACCGACGAGGATGTACGGGAGCAGGGTGAGGGATATGAGTGGGTCTCGCGTCGTACCTCGTGGGGGTGGCAAGCCGAGGTGCGCCTTGCCTCCCAGATTTGGGCGGACTCTTTTGGGGCGGACGCGGTTCTCCCGTGGAATGCTGTGGTGTGGGATGTGGATGCGGATGGACAGAGCACCCTGGTGGCTTATGGTTCGGAACCGGATGGTACTCCCGCGGGGCGTTGGGTGTTGCTGGGCAATGAGGTCACCCTCCAGCGGGGGCACAACGCGTACACCCGCACTCAGGACATTTGGATCAGCAACGCATGGAACGAGCGGGATCACAATTGGACTGATACCCAGGAGCACAGCCGCGTGCTCTACGTGGGTGCGGGCGATATTCGGGATGCTCTGCTTTGGTTTGATGTTTCCTTGCTCCCTCCCAACGTCATTGTGGACGCTTCCCACCTCCGCCTTTACGCGGATTCCCGGACGGGCAGCGGGCCTCTGCACATTGGGGTATACCCTCTTAAGCGCCTGTGGATTGTGGACCAGGTGACAGGCCTGGAGGCCCGAGAGGGGGATCCATGGGGAGAACCCGGAGCCAACGATCCTGAGAAGGATCGTTGGGCCGACCCTGTAGGCGAAGCAGACGCAACCGAAGCCATGGCTTGGACGTCTTGGGATGTGACAGAAGCGGTTCGGTTTTGGTTGGACCATCCGGATGAGAACTTCGGGGTTATCCTCAAGTCCTTCCAGCCCGGTGCCAGTCCCATCTTTCGTTTTATTGGAGAACGGCATGGGGTAACGGAGTTTGAAGACAAACGTCCTGTGCTGGAGATCGCGTATCGGGTGCCCACACCGGCCGTGACCCCTACACCCACGCCCACCCCCACGGCCACATGGACACCCACGCCCACACCTACACCGACCGCGACTCCGACTCCCGTTCCGTCGCAACGCATGTACATACCGTGGTTTGTGAACAATAACTCGCCCTGAGCGTCTGACGTCTGACTTGATGGGCAGGATCGTACGACATGGTCAATTCCAGTAAAGAGTGTGAGAGGTGCCCGGTGAAACGATTCATATGGCGATGGTTGACGGTTTTCCTACTCCTTTCCACCGCGGTTCAGGTCGCTGCGGATGTGGGTAAGTTTCCCACTGCGTCAGAATCCGGCCGTGTATCCAGCCCTTCGGAATACGTGCCGAACATGGGGGATGGGTACGCGCTGTGGCGCACATTGTGGTATGGCAAGGGTGATCTTTCCGCGGTCTTCTTCCTGGACGCCCAACACGGGTGGACTGTGGGCACTGGAGGACGCATTTTTCGCACAGTGAACGGAGGCCAGTCCTGGCACATGGTCCAGTGGCGTCCTCAACATCAGTGGCACACGCGGCGAGACTTTGGGCCCACCTTGTACGACGTGGTTTTCATCTCCCCCCATGAGGGGTGGGTTGTGGGGCAGGATGGCATTCTTCTCCACACCCGCGATGGCGGCGATACGTGGGAACGCCAGGATTCTGGGGTGACCTTTCACCTGCGGGCCATCGCGTTTGCCCCTGATCACCAACACGGCTGGATTGTGGGGGACAGTGGAACCATCCTGCACACGGATGACGGGGGCCGCACCTGGTCGCCTCAGCCCAGTGGCGTGGGCAACCACCTGTTAGCGCTCTCTGTGTTGGACAGTCAACATGTGTGGGCCACGGGGAACGGAGGCATCTCCCTGGTCACAACCGATGGCGTGACCTGGTCCCGGCACAATATGGGTACGTATAGCCAGATGAACGCAATTTTGGCCCTGGACACAACCCACGTGTGGGCTGTAGGCGTTTCGGGACTGGTGTTTTACTCCACTGATGGGGGGAACACCTGGACGCGGGAGAGTGTGCCCACGAGTCAGGGGCTCTTTGGACTCACCCGGGACAGTGAGGGCAATTTGTGGGTGAGCGGGACCAATGGCACGTTGGGACGCCGTCAACCTGATGGGTCCTGGCAATTTTGGAACACGGGCACAACGGCTCGGCTGAATGACGTGGCCCACAACGGTAAGTTGTGGCTGGCGGGCACGGGCACGACGTTGCTCACAGCATCCACTCCAGATGCCACCTGGTACAATCCCCTGGGAGGGCAAATTGTCACACTGGGCGGGATCACCATGCCCGATGGTGTTCACGGGTGGGTGGTAGGTAAGCGGGAGAATGTCCCCTACACCCGCGTGGGGGTCATCCTCCGCACCGATGATGGGGGGTGGTCCTGGTACGCGCAGGAACACGGTATCGCGACGGGCTATTTGAACAAAGTGGCGGCCGTGGACGCGAACACAGCCTGGGTCGTGGGCCAGTACGGTGGCAAGATCCTTCACACCACCGATGGCGGTCAGACGTGGACCCAGCAAAGCGCGGGCACGGCCCAGGAGTTGACGGATATCGCCTGTGCGGACACCCTGCGCTGTTGGGCTACAGTGAAGACTCCCCCTGGCAGCGCACCCTTGCTGGCGTACACCGAAGATGGGGGAACGTCCTGGCACCTGTGGAACCTGCACGGCGCGTTTGTCAATGACTTGCGCTTGACCAGTGTGGACGTTCAACCCGATGGTCGTGCCATGGTCTTCAACCTCGCTGGGGAACACCTTATTAGCACGGATTTCTTCCAGACGGTGGTGCGCAGCAACTTCGTGGGCTCAAATCACGGACAGTGGGATATTGACCAGTTCTCGGATGACCTCATCTTCACGGTGGGGCTGTTC
>Ga0256914_1001568_pt1 | contig 20312 bp, 19 predicted proteins | sample HulkmetaG_FD_191571 | JGI IMG/M metagenome (GOLD analysis project Ga0256914, IMG submission 191571) | Hydrothermal chimney microbial communities from Main Endeavour vent field at the Juan de Fuca Ridge, Pacific Ocean - Hulk | ecosystem: Environmental > Aquatic > Marine > Hydrothermal vents ... | reverse complement strand
GAGGGGCTTGGATTCGTTCTCATAGAGGCCCTAGCCATGGGAACCCCAGTGGTCTCCACTGATTGTCCCAGTGGACCAAGAGAGATACTAAAAGATGGGAAATATGGTCCCCTAGTCCCCATACGGTCACCGGAAAAGATGGCAAGGGCCATTGAAAAGATGTTAAAGGCCCCCCCCTCTCCCCAGTTTCTTAAAGAGGCGGCCAGACCCTATACCATAGAAGAAAGTACCTCTGCTTATTTAAAAACCTTTGGACTCCCACCTGAGGTATCCATATGAGAGAAATTAATTTTCCTCCACGTTATTCCTATGATTTTACTATCTTTATACCCACCTATAATAGGGCCCATTTACTATCAAGAACACTGGAAAGTATCTGGACACAAAGCTATAAGGATTTTGAGGTAATTATTATTGATGATGGCTCAGAGGATAATACGAAACAAGTGGTTCAACAATGGATAGAGAAATCCTATTTCCCCATACGTTATTTTTATCAAATAAATAGAGGAAAACCGTCTGCCCATAATAGGGCCGTAAGACTGGCCAGAGGATATTTTTTCATGTGTCTAGATTCTGATGATATCCTTGCTCCTACTGCGTTAGAAGATTTAAAAAATGCCTGGAATGATATCCCTGCAGATGAAAGGAAAAAATTTGCAGGAGTAGAGGGGAATTGTCATTTCTTGCAAAATAAAAAAATAGCGGGTACTTATTTTCCAAGAGATATATTGGATTGTAGTTTTTTAGAAATGAGATACAAATTTAGAATAAAAGGAGATAAAAAAGGATTTATTTTAACAGAAATTTTACGTAAATTTCTATTTCCAATCTTTCCTTATGAAAACCATATAAGAGAATCTATCGTTTGGTCTAGAATATCAGGAAATTTATTATTTCGTTATATAAATAAACCAATACAATATATTGAACAGTTCCAAGATGGATTAACAGGTAAACATAATGATCTAAAAATAAAAAATCCTAAAAGTTTTAGTCTTTCTTTTTTAGAGATAATTAATTACTATTCTAGATACTATACAAAAAGAGAGCTATATAAATATATGGTAAGATATATAACTTTTTCTTTAATAAGTAAAAAAAATATTTTTCAGCAATACTATGAACTCAAACCAGGGATAATTCGTCTTTTTTGGATATTCGCTCTTCCTGAAGGACTAATTAAAACAGTTAAGAGTAAGCTAATAAAAAGGTTAACTAGACAAAAGTAAAAAGAACAAAACTTTTTAAGGTATCATGAATCAAGAATGTCCACAGAATTTTTTGGATTATTTATCCTTCTTTCTTATAATTACATACTCACTAACATTCTGGTTTTCCACTGCCATTGGAAATATATCTCTATATAGTCTTTCTATATTATATTTGTACCATATTCTAAAAAATAAAAACAAAATTTTAATTGAGCCAAAAATACAAAAATTAATTTTAGTATCAGTAATATACCTTTTTGTCAATTGTATATATTCTTCTACTATATTAAATTTTCAATTTTATAAACAAGTTAATTATTCAATAAGGTTTATTCAGATATTTTTATTTATAATAACAGGATATTATATTTATCTACACAAGGAAAAAATCAACATATTTTTATTATTTTCACTAATAGGAATTCTTATTGGACTTATTTTAAATCAAAATTGGAATGAATGGAATTTATTTTTAAAGGGAATTAGAAGTGGATCATTAAAATGGTCATATTGGACAATGGGCTTATATTCAGCAACAGGACTTTTTTGTATATTATTTATAGATATTACAAAGTTTTTTAAAAAAAGAATATCCTACTTTATATTTAAGATAATATTTATCATTGCATTTTTTCAATTTTTGATAGTAAGTCAAAATAGATCAACATGGATAGCTACTTTAATATGTCTAATATTGTTACTTTCAATTACAACAATTGATTTCCAAAATAAATTAAATAAAAAAAGATATATATTTTTTATTTTAACAACGTTAATTATATCTTCAATATTTGTATCTATTAATAAAAAATCTATTGAAAATCGTAAAATCATTATTCTTCAAAAACAACAACATCTTACCATCCCCGGATCTTTTAAGGAACGTATTATAATGACTACTTTTGGGATAAAAAAATGGTTACAACATCCCCTCCTGGGATGGGGGATAGGGACCAATGCAAATAAAAAGCTGGCGTCTCCTTCTGATTTTATTATATTAGAAAATTCTCATCTCCATTCTAATTACATAGAAATGTTAGTCAGAACAGGTATCATTGGTTTTTCTCTATTTTTATATTTAAATCTATATATATTTTATGGTTTCATTCAGCAATGGAAAAAAGGTAAAGTGGAAGATTACTTATTTTTGATTATCCTCTCTGTAGTAATATTAACAACTATAACATCGCTCTCTGATTTTAGACTTTTCCACCGAGACTTTAGATTTTATTATATCTTCTTCTGGGGAATAATGTATGCCTATCTTCTGGATGATAGGCATAAAAAATCTCTCTTTTCTTCCTGAGGTACTCTTATTTATATAGATTTATTATCCTTCAATTTTACTGTATAGGTCTTAAAATGGTGGTCCACTAGGCAGGAAGTCTTCACTGTATCTTCCATCACCTGTGTAGAAATTATATCTATCCAGTGCAGTTTTCCCTTATCATCCGAAAAGGTAATACGTCTTCCATTCTCAAATCTACCCTTGTGAAACCATATGTCCGGGGGGAGGAGCCAGGTTTTTCCATATCTTTCTTCAAATTTCAAATAACTTACTAAATCTCTCGGGAACAAAAGATAGAGGGCAAGTTCTTCTTCACTTACATCCCTTCCCATCTCTCCTTCCAGGTCCACGCGTCGCCTCGCAATATCCTCATCCTTCACAGAAGACTTATCCAACCTCTTTCCTCCTTTTGCATCCTCCTTCAATACCCTCTCATATATCCAATCAGGGGGATCGTAAAAGGGAAAGGGACCATAGTGTCCCAACAAAAGTCTTTTCAGGTCATCGGAGGGTTGTTGATATCTTCCATATAGGATGTTGCTAACAGCAGTAGACCATAAAATCTGACTTCCTGGAGTAACAGGCCATATATCCCCCAGTTCTAAGATCACCATGGATAATTCCTTAAATATTTCATGGATCCTGGAGAGAAGCCCCAACTCTTCCACCTGCTCATAGGCCATTGAAACCGCTCCCCCTGTAAGTTTATGGGCATGCACAAGAGGATCTATGCCTCTAAAGGGACTTTCAAAGGGAGCATAATATCTCCTCTCATAGCGGATTATCTCAGAGGATTCTATCATGGCATCAATATTTAGTCCCCTTGGTTGATAGTCATATTCCTCAAGGAGCTGGACAAGGGAGAGGGCAGGGGCCTGACTATGCCATGCACCAAACCCATGATCACACACCTCCACTATCTTCACCCCCGCCTTTATAGCGGCAACTATCCTGGCAAGGTCGTTCCCGTCAGTATTATGTCCATGATAGGCAAGAGGGATCTCAGGAAATTCTTTTCTTATGGCAGATACGAGACTGGCTATCCTCTCAGGAGAACCCAGGGCAGAATGATTCTTTATACATAATATGAGTTTTGTCCCAAACAAGGACTTTATCTCTTCCACCTTTGATAGATAGAACTCATTTGAATGCTCAGATCCTATTCCAAAACACAGACAGGGCATAAATATCCTCCCTGCCCCAATCACCTCCTCCCCGATTATCTTCATATTGGGAATATAATTCAAAAAATCATATACCCTAAATATATCCACATACTTGGCAAATTCAGAAATCACCTTTCTAATCACATTGGGAGGATATGGCCTATAACCAAAGAGATTATGGCTCCTCACCCCCGCCTGCAGCAAGGTATTGGGCATTGCCTTTCTCACAAGTTTTAATTTCTCAAAAGGGTTTATCTGCTTTTTCATAAGATCCACATGTACAGATGCACCCCCTGAAACCTCAAAGGCAAAATATCCCACCATATCCCTGGCAGTGGCCGCCCTCAGGGTGGTCCAGGGCATTATTCTACCCTTAAAATCTGATTGAGATACATCCCTCTCATTATTTGTTAACAAGTATCCCTCAAAGTTTCTCACAAAATCTATTACTTCACCGTTTGTCATATTCCTGAGCATTTTCCTCTCCTTAAAACTTACCAGATTTCCCCCTTATGCTCATACATCTCCCTTAGATGTGAGGATTATAGCCATAGGCGTTTATCTCTGATATGAGTCTTGCCAGCTTATCCATCTCATCATCCTTCTCTTTATAATTCAAAAGGTCAGGATGGAGATCTATGTAGGTAGTATCAAACCTTCTATCTCTAAAATCCCTCTCTGTAATTATGGCCTTATAGTAAGGTATGGTGGTCCTCACTCCCACTATATTAAAGCCATCTAAGGCCCTGCGAAGCCTATCCACGGCCTCTTCCCATGTAAAGCCATATACTGTAAGCTTTACAATAAGAGAATCATAGAACTGTGGTATCTCATATCCCTGATATGCCGCTCCATCCAACCTGACTCCATGGCCCCCTGGAGACTGATATGCCTCTATAACCCCTGGACAGGGCATAAATCCCTGTTTGGGGTCCTCTGCATTTATCCTCAACTCTATAGCACATCCCCTTACATACACATCCTCTTGCTGGATGGAGAGGGGTTCTCCAGAGGCAATGCGCAATTGTTCCCGCACAATGTCTATGCCAGTAACCATTTCTGTGACAGTATGTTCCACCTGAATACGGGTATTTACCTCCAGAAAATAGTAGTTATTGTCATGATCCACCAAAAACTCCACAGTCCCAGCACTCACATATCCTGCATACCTTGCGGCCCTAACTGCCGCCTCACATATCTCCTTATCCACCTCTGGCGGAAGAAAAGAAGGGGCTATCTCCACAAGTTTCTGATGTCTCCTTTGTATGGAACAATTTCTAGACCCCAGATGAATCACATTGCCAAAATTGTCAGCAAGTATTTGGACCTCCACATGACGGGGTTTTTCAATACCTTTCTCCAGATAGATATCCTCATTTCCAAAAGAGACTCTGGCCTCTGATCTAGCAAGTTTCAAACCACTTATCAGGGCATCTTCTGTATTCACCACCCTGATCCCCCGTCCTCCCCCTCCAGAGACCGCCTTTATCATTATGGGAAATCCATAATTCCTGGCAAAATCAAGGGCCATGGACTCCCCTTCCTCTCCAGGGGGAAGATTCTGGGTCCCAGGGATAAGGGGAATACCCACCTTCTGCATAATCTCACGGGCAATGACCTTACTCCCCATCTGCCAGATTATCTCAGAGGGTGGCCCCACAAATATCAGGCCTGCATCCCTACATTTCTTGGGAAACTCGGGATTTTCCGATAAAAAACCATATCCCGGGTGAATGGCATCTGCCTTTACCTCCCTGGCCACATGGATTATTTTGTCAATATTGAGATAATCCCGTCTCGGTCCAGGCCCAATACACACTGCCTCATCAGCGGCCATCACATGAAGGGCAAAACGGTCTGCCTCCTCATAAATGGCCACTGTATGTATTCCAAGTTCCTGAGCAGAACGCATAATCCTTATGGCTATCTCTCCCCTATTTGCCACCAAGAGCTTTTTTATCATATCCAATGCCCCAACATTAAGTTTTTAAAACCATCTCCCACTCTTATCCCTAGCCCCTTAAAAACAAACGACCTCAAAAAATATGCCCTTTGTTTGGAAAGATGTCCATAAAAAAATAAAATCTCCCATCTCATCCTAAAATAAGACACTATTCATCCTTGGCATTGTAAAAAATTGAGTGTATGAAGACCCTGACCTCTTGAATCCTCAACAAAAAACAAGGAGAGTCACAGGACAGATGGGATATGGACGTCTCATATATAACATACTCTCTTACACTGCAATGCCCTTTGCCATGGGCAGGCTCTTTCTCAAGGGGACAAAAAATCCTGATTATCTAAAAAGGATAGGGGAGCGACTGGGGAAGGCCCCCCTACCCCCCCTCTCCTCTTCTATATGGCTCCACGCAGTATCTGTGGGAGAGGTCCAGGCGGCCCTGCCCCTTATAAGGGAAATCAAAGAGAGATATCCCCATCTCCCCCTGGTCATCACCACTACCACCCCAACAGGCTCTGCCCAGCTAAGACAAAATATAAGGGATATTTATCACTCCTATATCCCCTACGATGTACCCTGGTTTATAAATCGTTTTTTAAGACACATAAATCCGGGGATTATCCTGATTATGGAGACAGAGATATGGCCCAACCTCCTCTTCATCTCAGGGGAAAAAAGGATCCCTATATTTATAATAAATGCCCGCATCTCCCCTTCCTCTCTTAAAAACTATAGAAAGATAAAAGGATTTATGCAGGAGGTATTGCAAAATTGCACTGGAATACTTGTTCAAAGCCCAGCCCAAAGGGAACATTTTCTAATCCTTGGATGTGAGCCATCAAGGGTGGCAGTTACAGGAAACATAAAGTTTGACATACATCCACCTGAAGATAAAATCCATCAAGGCCTAGAGTTAAAAAGAGAGATCTTCCAGGACCATATGGTATGGATAGGTGCCAGCACCCATAGGGGGGAAGAGGAGAAGCTCCTCCTTATACATAGAGATGTAATAAAAAAATTCCCCCACACAAGGCTCTTGCTGGTTCCACGACATCCAGAGAGATTCTCAGAGGTATATGAATTATGTAGGAGTATGGGGTTTAAGGTACATAGGAGGTCCAATTCCCTTATCCCCTCTATCCCCTTTGACATCTATCTGGGAGATAGCATGGGAGAGTTGTTCATGTACTACGCCATGAGTGATATTGCATTTGTAGGGGGCTCTCTAGTTAGGGTGGGAGGCCACAATCTCCTGGAGCCAGGCTCGCTTTCTCTTCCTATCATCACAGGTCCCTACCTATATAATTTTATGGAGATAAGCAAACAATATCAGGAAAGAGGAGCACTGCTGGTTGGGAGAGACGAAAAAGAGGTAAAGGGGCATCTCCTCCATCTCCTGGAATCACCCCAGAGACGAAAGGGCATGGGACTAAATTCAAAAAAGATAATAGAGGAAAACAAGGGGGCACTGGAAAAGATCATATCTCATATCTCCCCTTTTATCTCAAAAAGATGTCTCAGATGAATCGCCTCTTATTCCACTCAATAGCCAGGATAATGGAAAGACAGTCTCTAAAGACCCTTTCCCAGATGGGAAAGGGAGTGGGACTGCTCATGTGGTACCTTCTCCCAGAGAGGAGAAAAAGGGCCATAGCCAGCATCTCTTTTCACCTGGGGCTGGATTATAGGCAGGCAAAAATACTGGCCCGAAAAAACTTCCAGCACACAGGTCGCTCCTTTCTGGAAATATTCTATAATCCCAAAATAGGACAGGAGTTTATAGAAAAACACCTCACCATTAATCGTCCCTCTCTTCTAAAAGACCTAATCTCAAGGCCCCAACCTATTGTGGCCACCACCGGCCATATGGGAGCATGGGAACTCCTTTCGGGTCTTATGGCAATATATTTCCACCACAGGCCCACTCAGATAGTGGTAAGGGAACCAGAGAACCAGGCCTTACGCCTGCTTATGAGGAAATTTAGGGGAAGGGGGACACATGAAATAGTACATAGGGACAACTCTGCCCTCAGGATACTTAGTTCCCTTAAAAAAGGGGGAATCACTGCCTTTCTGGTGGACCACAACTGTGGAGCCCATAAGGCAGTATTCCTGCCTTTTTTTAAAAGGATAGCGGCAGTAAACTTTGGGCCCGCCCTTATTGCCATAAGGGCCCGCGCCCTTGTATGTCCCCTCTTCCTCTTGAGAGAAAATCAGGAGAGATATCTCCTCTATTTCTATGAGCCCCTGGATACATCCACACTTACAGGAAGGCTAAAAAACAAGGTAAAAGAGGTGGCATCCTTTTATACCCGTGCTGTAGAGGATATTGCATCTCAATATCCCTCCCAATGGTACTGGATACACAACAGGTGGAGGACAAGACCACCAAATGAAGACAGGGCTTAAGTGTCCACAAGGTTTTTGCTCTTGGTGCCTAATTTCTCATTTATCCTGTCTATCTTTTCTTCTAATTCCTTTTTCCTTTTAGGATCTGTTTCACGATAATATTGTGTAAGTAGAAAATTTCTACAATCATAAAGGGTATGAGTCTCTTCTTCCACATTTACTATCTTTTGACACACAGGACAGGGCCTTAAATTTTTCTTTGTATCCATATCAAACCTCACCAAGCTCCTTTAATATCACCTCTTCCATCATCCTGGCCTCTGAAAAATCTGGATTTATACGCAACGCATTTCTCAAAAATTTAAGGGCAGTCCTATATCTATTGGAAAAATATAGGGCCTTTGCCATATTATAATGAATATTCTCATCCCTGGGATTCAGTTTAAGTGCCTGCTTATACGCATCAATGGCAAGATTATATTTTCCCATCTTTCTAAAACGAATCCCTAGTGTATTATAAGGATTCGGGGCATTGGGATCTGTCTTTAGTATCTTTATAAAAAGTTCCTTAACCTCGTCAAAGTTATCACGCCTTGCATATTCGTCTGCAGCCTTCTGCAAATAATACTTATACTTCTCCAGATCACCCTTGCCCTTATAGGCCTCGGCAAGTCCTGTATAACATTTCACAAGTACATTATTTATTTTCAGGGCCTTGTTAAAGGCCATTATTGCCAGATTGTACTTTTTCTTCAAAAGATATTCTGTGCCCATCTCAAAATAGGAATCCGCCTCATCTTCCCCCCTCTCCTCTGCTATCTCTGAAAGCTCTTCAATGGCCTCCTCAAAGTTCCCAGCGGCTATCTTTCGGTTAGCATCATTTATGAGTTCCTCTTCAATCTCCAGAAACCTTCTTTGTTCCAGCACATATAATATATAATCCAAGAGGGTAGTGACCTCATAGGGTCTTATAATAAATCCCGCACATCCTGCCGCTATCACATCCAGGACAAATCCTTCCTCACTGTTAGAAGATATAACTATTACTGGGACCAGATAGTTCTTTATCTCTCTCCTCACCTTCCGTAAGAAGGTAAGGATGCTCATATCTGAGAGTTCAATATCCGAAAATACCATATGAGTAAGATTAAACTTCAGATAATCCAGGGCAGCCATGCCTGCAGAAAATCTATTAGCAATATTTATCTTCAATCTCTTGAGTCCTTCTATATCCTCCTTATAATGTCTCTCATTTGAAGTAGTTATCACTACTTTGAGAGAAGGAAATTTTTTCATCAACTCCTTTTTGGGCATATATCTCCTCTACCCTCTTCTTAAGTTTAAGAGGGGAAATTTCCCCCTTCCCTTATAATGCTCCTCCCTCCCATTCTCCATTATCTTCTAGATAACATATAATAAAAAAGTTACAAGTACATAGCGCCCCAACTCATCTCAACAAACTCAGTCCCCTCCTCAGTCCCATAAATATGGCCCCCACAACCACCGCCACTGCAATGATACATGCCCCGGTGGAAAGATTAAAATAATAGGCCACCAAAATACCAAGGGAACAAAAACACAGGGACCACAAAAAAGACTCTAACATCATTTGAGCCAGGGAGCTAGCCGTGAAAGAGGAAAGATATGGGGGTATGGATAAAAGGGCTATTATCAAGATAAGTCCCACCATCTGGATAAGTACCACTACCGCCAAGGCCACAAGTATGAGGAGTAGATAATAGAAAAAATCTACAGCTATGCCCCTGCTCCTGGCAAACTCTTCATCAAAGGAGATGATCAAAAATTTCTGATAACATCCCAGCACTATAATCCCAACCACCACAGCCATAAATACAATAAAAAGGATATGCCTATTTGAGACCATCACAAGAGAACCAAAAAGATAACTCATCATATCCACATGATAGCCAGGGGTAAGATCCATCAAGATGACCCCCAGGGCCATTCCCCCTGCCCATATAAGACCAATCACACTATCTATCCTGCTCCTATCCCTTCTGGTGAGAAGTCCCATTATCAGGGCCACTACAAAGGTATATCCCAGAGTGACAGGCACCATGGGAAGGTCAAAAAATACGCTCAATCCAATCCCCCCATAGGCAGAATGGGCAATCCCTCCAGCCATAAAGGTAAGCCTGTTTACATATACCAGGGCGCCTACCATCCCACACACAATACTGGCAAAAAAGGCCACAATGAGGGCATTTTTAAGTATCTCAAGACCAATGGCGCTCATGATAATTTATCCCCCCCTATCCCCCTTGCAAATGGGACCCTTCCATCCCTGTAATAGGGAGAAACCGGACAGGAATGGTTCTGATGGACCCCATAGATAAGGGCCAGCATCTCTCTGGTAAACTCTCCAGAAGAAGACACAATCAGCTGCCTGTTTACACATGCAATCCTATTTACCCTGGTGACAGACAAACTCAGATCATGACTCACCATCAACACAGTAATATCTTCTCCCAAGGTACTTAAAAAGTCATAAAAACAAAAACGACCCCCTGGGTCTATGTTAGAGGTAGGTTCATCCAGCACCAAAAGTTCAGGCCCTGAAACCAAGGCCCTCGCCATAAAGACCCTTTGCATCTCCCCTCCAGAAAGTCCCCTCAAGGGCATATCTCTATATCTCAGCATGTCCACCTTCTCAAGGGCCATCTCTGCCCTCTCTATCTCCTCTCTGGAGTGCCTAAACCCCAATGTAGAAGGGGAAATAAGCCCTGATAGGACCACATCAATCACCTTCATGGGAATAGAATTCCTAATAATGTGTTGAGGTAGGTATCCTATTGCAGAGCTTGGGCCCCTCTTAAAATTATAGCGCACCCTCCCCTTATGGGGCCTCAATAGTCCTAATATTATCTTGAGAAGGGTTGTCTTTCCCCCTCCATTGGGACCAAATATGGCAATAAAATCCCCTCTGTTTATCTCTAAATTTATATCCTCCAGCACCCACTGTCTCCCATATGAAAAATATATTCCCTCCAGTCTAACTATCCATGAAGCATCCATAATAGCCCCCTACCTTTGATCCATTAAAGAGCGTGCCAACTTTCTGGCCACCTCCCTGAGATTCTGGGACCAATTCCGTGCAAGGGGATCAAGTTCTACCACCTTTGCCCCCAGATATTTGGCAACAACCTGGGCCATCCTCTTTGAAAACTCTGGTTGTACAAATACAGTATGAATATGGTATCTCTTGGCCATTTCAATTATATAAGAAAGTCGGGCAGGACCTGGTTCTCTTCCCTCCTCTTCTATGGCAAGTTGAAAAAGGCCATAGTCCCTTGCAAAATATCCCCAGCATGGATGAAAAACCAAAAAGTGTCTCTTTTTGATATTTTTAAAGATAGTGAGTATATCCATATCCAGCTCATCTATCTCCCGAGCAAGCAGGTAATAGTTTTTAAGGTAAAAACTGGAGTCTTCCCTATAGTGTGAGCAAAAATAATGTAGCACTTCCTGGGACATTAACCTTGCCAGGGAGGGAGAAAGCCAGATATGTGGGTCTAAAAATCTACTATCTTGCCTCTCTTTTCCAATGGGCCTCCGTTTTATTGTGGCATAGAGTTTCACCACATTTAGCTGAGGATTTATATCCTGGGCCCCCCTTATCCACTTCATCTCAAAGGGGAGTCCCATGGCAAAATACACCTGGGCCCCCTTTATCTTTCTCACCTGTGCTGGAGAGGGCTCAAATATGGCTGGATTCTTCCCAGGGGGAAGCAATATCTCTATATTTACCCTATCTCCAGCTATCTTCTTCACAAAATAGGCCTCTGGAGGGATGCTAACAAGTACCTGGATGGGGGATGCCATAGAGGCCACTGCCACAGACATGGCAACCCAGAAAATCATGACCACCTTTTTTATCATCCATCTTCTCCTCTCCTATAAAATTTACCCTGATAGAGGTCCATCTGCTCCATATATTGGAGAATGTCCCTCCTGTTCCTCTGCCTTTCAAGGGCCCATTGAGGGGCCACCAGCTCATTGGGGTGGGGATCTCCTGTTATCCGTTGAATCACCACATGGGGAGGAAGTAGAGAGATAAAGTGGGATACTATGCTAACATACTCCTCTCTGGAAAGACAGATATATCTTCCTTCCCTATAGAGCCTATGAAGGGGAGTATCCCTTATTACATACAACAGGTGAATCTTTACCCCCTGGATATCCATAGAGGCAAGAAACCTGGCAGTTTGTAGCATATCGTCCCTATCCTCTCCTGGCAACCCCAGGATAATATGGACACATACATTCAATCCCCTCTTCCTGGTCCTATCCACTGCATCCACAAACTCCTCAACCCCATGTCCCCTGTTTATGAGCCTCAGGGTCCTCTCATGGACAGATTGAAGACCATATTCCATCCATATTAGATAGTTAGAAGAGATATCCTGGAGATAGTCCAGCACATCTTCTCCCACACAATCTGGACGGGTGCCAATACATAGACCCACCACATCTTCAAATGCCAGGGCCTCTTCATATAACCCCTTTAATACATTGAGGGGGGCATAGGTATTGGAAAAAGACTGAAAATATGCCAGGAACTTTTTCGCCTTATACCGCCTTCTCAGATATTCTCTTGCCTGCTGAACCTGTTGAGATATAGAAAGGGTATTACCAAGACCAGTGCCCGAGCCTCGGGCATTACAATAGATACACCCCCCCACCCCCTTTGTGCCATCCCTGTTGGGACAGGTAAGCGAGGCATCCAGGGTTATTTTTTGCACACGACATCCAAACAAGGACCTCAGATAGGTATTAAAATCATAGAACCTTTTTCTAGCCACAAACCCTCCTTCAGACCTTGACCCTCTCCATGATTTCTGCAAGACTTTCTCCAACCTCCAAAAAGGGGTTTGTCCACTCACAGATAACTTGTTAGATAATTTCTAAATTCCACGGGGTCAATCTATAATCATGCCCTAATCTCCCAGGGGATAGTATAAGCAATGTTTAAAAAATATGATGTGGTGGTAGTAGGGGCAGGACATGCAGGATGTGAGGCAGCACTGGCTGCTGCCAGAATGGGATGTAATACCCTCCTACTCTCCATCTATCTGGATACAGTGGCACACATGCCCTGTTCTCCTTCCATTGGGGGTATAGGAAAGGGGCATCTGGTAAGGGAAATAGATGCCCTTGGAGGGGAGATGGCAAAGGTCACAGATATGACTGCCCTACAATACAAAAGACTAAACACCAGAAAGGGACCTGCAGTAAGGGGCACCAGGACACAGAACGACAAGGTGAGATACAGAACTCTTATGAAACATGTCCTGGAAAGACAGCAGGGCCTGGAGATAAAACAGGCAAGGGTGGAATCCCTGGAGATTGAAGGAGGGAAAGTGGTTGGAGTCACTGACGAGATAGGAGTCCAATATGGGGCAAAGGCAGTAATCCTTGCCACAGGAACCTTCCTGAAGGGATTAATTCATATAGGCCACAGATCTATACCAGCTGGGAGGGCAGGTGAGTTTCCATCCATCTCCCTTGCGAGACAGCTTGCATCCCTGGGGTTTGAAATGGGCAGGATGAAGACAGGTACCCCTGCAAGGATACACAAACGTTCCATAGACTTCTCCTGTTTTGAAAAGCAGATGGGAGATGAAAGGCCCCGTCCTTTTTCTCTATTTACTGAAAGGGTCTCAGACACTCGTATTCCCTGTTATTTTGGAAAGACCTCCCCCAGGACCCATGAGGTGGTAAAGCAAAACATACACCTCTCTCCTCTCTACAATGGGACCATAAAGGGGATCTCTGCGAGATATTGTCCATCTCTTGAAGACAAGGTGATGAAATTCCCCCACAAAGAATCCCACACCATTATATTGGAGCCAGAAGGTCTGGACACTGAGGAGATATATGCAAGTGGCACAGGTAATTCCCTACCCTATGAGGTCCAGATAGAGCTTATCCACTCCATAGAAGGACTGGAAGAGGCCGAGATAATGAGACCAGCATATGCCATAGAATATGACTTTATCCAGCCCACCCAGCTCACCCACACTCTTGAGACAAAAAAGATCAAGGGGCTATTTCTGGCTGGACAGATAAATGGCACCTCTGGATATGAAGAGGCAGCAGCACAGGGTATATGGGCAGGTATAAATGCGGCCCTAAAAGTCCAGTCTCGCCCCCCCTTTATCCTGGATAGGTCCCGGGCCTATCTGGGAGTGATGATTGACGATCTGGTAACAAAAGGGGTGAACGAACCATACCGCATGTTTACCTCCAGGGCAGAATACCGTCTGATTCTGAGAGAAGACAATGCGGACCTTAGGCTCCTGGAAGAGGGATACCGACTAGGATTACACTCTCGGGAGGTATATAACGAACTCCTTGAACGAAGGAGGCTTATCCAGGAGGAGATCTCTCGCTTAAAGAGCACCACTGTATCCCCATCTCCCAGGGTGGATGCCATCCTAAAAAGATATGGTTCTTCGCCTCTCTCTACCCCCACCACCCTTGACAAGATACTAAAACGACCTGAGATAACATATGGGGCCATAGAAGAGATCTCCCCTCCTCCTGAGGAGCTAGACGAGCGAGTAAAGGAAGAGGTGGAGATTGAGACCAAGTATGAAGGATATCTCAAAAGACAGGAGGGAGAGATAAAAAAATTTCGGGAACTTGAAAGGATAAGGATCCCTGAGGACTTTCCCTTTCATCTTGTGGCGGGACTCTCAAATGAGATAAGGGAAAAATTAGAGAGCATAAGGCCCCGCACCCTGGGACAGGCATCCAGGATATCTGGAATGACCCCTGCGGCCCTCTCCATTTTAAGGGTATTTTTAAAAAGGTTTTCCCTTAAAAAAACAAAGGAGGGTTAGAGACCATGACAGAGATATTCTTGAGTGAACACGAAAACTTTGAGGTGGCCTTGAAGAGATTCAAGGCAAAGACAGAGCAAGAAGGTATATACACGGAACTAAAAAAAAGGGCATTTTATGAAAAGCCCAGTGAAAGGAGAAAAAGAAAGGCGGCTATGGCACAAAAAAGACTCCTTAGACGACTGAAACGAATGCAGCAAAAAGGACTCCTTTAGGGGCCCTCTATTCTTTCTGGGGAAGGGTGTCCTTCCCCTTGTATTTTTATATGAGCTCTGTATAATCCCTCCCATGTCACCTACCCAATCACCCAGAGTGGTTGTCCTGGGGCTGGACGGGCTATCCCTTTCCCAGGCAAGGTATATCTCTAAGTCCTTTGATCTTCCCAATCTCTCACATCTGGTGGACTCATCCTCTTGCAGAGAGATAGAGGCAGAGATCCCTGCCCTCTCCCCTGTGAACTGGACCTCTCTATATACTGCTGCAGGACCTGAAGAACATGGGATATTTGGATTTACAGAGATAGATCCCCTCTCCTATGAGATAACCATTGTAAACTCTTCCATGGTGAAAAAGAGATGGATATTCCATGAAATCTCCACCTATCCTGGGGTAATTAGCAAGATAATAAATCTCCCCAATACCTATCCTGCTCATCCCCTCAAGGGTATCCTTATAGCAGGATTTATTGCCCCTGATCTTAAAAGGGCAGTATATCCTCCTCCCATCCTTCCACTTTTAAAAGACATCAACTACCTCCTGGAGACAGATACCACCAGAGGGAGGAGAGACCCTGACTATCTTTTTACATCCCTCTCCGCCAGCCTGGAGTCCAGAAAAAGGGCCCTGGAGATGTTTTGGGGAGACCTTGCATGGAATGTCTTCATCCTGGTGCTTACGGAAACAGACCGCCTAAACCACTTCTTCTTCACCTCCACCTGTGACCCCAGTGATGTCCACCATGAGATGTGCAGGGATTTTTTTATAATGTGGGACAGGCTTATAGGAGAGGTCCTGGAAAGGTTTTCCGCCCTTCCTTCTCCAAAGAAACTTATGGTGGTGGCAGACCACGGCTTCTGTAGCCTCAAGACAGAGGTGGACCTGAACGTATATCTAAAGGAAATGGGACTCTTAAGGGTCTCTTCCTCCCCTTCCCATGAACTAGACGCCTCAGTAATACAACCAGAGACCAGGGCCTTCTCCCTAGATGGGGGCAGGATATATATCCATGATAAAAGATTTTCCAGGGGACATCTCACCCCTGCAGACAAAAAAATTCTCTGTAGGGAGCTCATAACGGATCTAAAGGACCTTGTCTTTAAAGGGAAAAGGGTGTTTGAGGATGTGGTGGAAGGAGAAGAGTTGTATCCTGGCTGTGATCTTGACAATAGGCCTGACATTGTATGCATCCCCACAAGGGGTATTGATGTAAGGGCAAAATTTGATACCACCTCCCTGTTTTCCTCTGGGGAGAGAACTGGATGTCATACCCATAGAGATGTATTCTTCTATCACCAGGGGATTCAATCAGAAATCAATAGGTTAAGGGATGTGGGAAGGGAAATATTAACCACCTTTAAGGACAAGATTCTCTTATGATAGATATTGAACGAGACCTAAATCCCGCCCAATACGAGGCAGTTACTTCAATCCACGGTCCTGTCCTGGTGATTGCAGGGGCAGGGAGTGGCAAGACCAGGACCATAGTATATCGCCTGGCACATCTGGTAAACCTGGGGATAAATCCCTCTTCCATCCTCTTGCTCACCTTTACCAAAAAGGCGGCCCAGGAAATGCTTTTTCGCGCTGGAAGGCTCCTGGGACGGGAGGTAGAGGGGATAAGCGGTGGCACATTTCATTCCTTTGCCAATATGGTACTGCGCAGGTTCTCCTCATATCTGGGATATAAAAGGGAATTTTCCATCATAGACCAGGGGGATTCCCAGGACATCATAAAACAAATAAAGGAGTCCCTTGGTATAGGAAAGGGAGACAGGTCCTTTCCCAAAAAAAATACCATCTTTTCCCTTATAAGCAGGAGTCGTAACACTGAGTTATCCCTGGAAGAGGTGATGATGGAGGGGGCATCTCATCTTCTCATGTATGTGGAGGAGATGGAAAGGATATATAGCTCCTATACAGAATTTAAGATAAAACATCACCTTATGGACTATGATGATCTCCTGTTTAACCTGGAAAAACTACTTTTAGAATATGGCGAGGTACTTGAATGGCTCCGTCTCAGGTTTACCTATCTCATGGTGGACGAATACCAGGACACAAATCTGGTACAGGGGAGGCTGGTTAGGCTCATCGGTGGAGAAGAGGGAAATGTGATGGCAGTGGGAGACGATGCCCAATCCATTTACTCCTTTCGGGGTGCCACCATCAAAAATATCCTGGAATTTAAAAAGGGATTTCCCTCTACCAAAATAATAAAGCTGGAACAAAACTATCGCTCCACCCAACCCATCCTGGACCTTGGCAATGAAATATTGTCCCATGCCCGGGATAAGTATGAGAAAAAATTAGTTGCCATACGCAAAAAAGGGCCATTACCCCAGCTCATCCATACAATAAATGACAGGACTCAGGCATCTATAGTGGTTAATAAGATAGAGGAGCTATCCCGCACCTATCCCTTAAATGAGATAGCGGTCTTATTTCGCGCAGGCTATCAATCCTATCAGATAGAGATGCTCCTGGGCAAATCTTCCATCCCATATAAAAAATTTGGAGGGATAAAATTCTCAGAGGCCGCCCACATAAAGGACCTGCTTGCCTACCTCAAACTCATCCACAATCCCTGGGATTATATCTCCTGGCAAAGGGTTCTTGCCCTGCTTCCAGGTATAGGTCCAAAAACTATAAAGAGGCTCTATGAGAGCTATATCTCGGACAAAAAATACTTCTCCTCCAGGGTCAATTCCCATCTGGAACTAAAGGCCCTCTTTGGACTCATCTTTACCCTTCAAAAGGACAAGCATCCTCCCTCTTTTGTCCTGGAAAGGGTCATGGAACATTACCTCCCTATATTTAAAGAAAAATACCATGACGACTATCCCAGACGCATTCCTGGGATTGAAGAGCTCATCCAGATATCCTCAGGATATAGTGACGTGGAGGACTTTTTGAGTGACATCACTCTGGAACCACCTGATTCTGCCCTACAGGGAGACCCCCTGGCCCAATATGTGACCCTTTCTACCATCCACTCTGCCAAGGGATTGGAGTGGGCAGTGGTGATACTTATAGACATGGTGGAAGACAGATTTCCCTCCCGTCATTGCGCCAATGATCCCCATGCCCTGGAGGAAGAAAGAAGACTATTTTATGTGGCATGTACCAGGGCAAAGGACATCCTCATATTGTGCTCCCCCCGTTACCTCTTGAGCCGAGAAGGAGACAGCTACCCTGCAAGACCCAGCATCTTTATCCAGGAGATGTCCCCTTGTGTATATGAGGAGATGGAAGAAAACTATACTGGTGCCCTGGTGCCTGTGAGAAAGGGCCAAAAATCCCCTTCCCCTTCTAGCAAGGCAGGGCTTGAAGAGATGGTTGGGAGGTGGTGCCATCACCGCATCTTTGGACGGGGCAAGATAATTGGATTTATCCCACCCAATAAGCTCAGAATAAACTTTGCAGGATTTGGCATAAAGGTCATCCTCAAAGAATACCTCTCTGTGGAATAAAGTGGAACATCTATTGCATCCTTTTCCCAATAAAACCTGTAATAAACCAGGGGGAGGATGTTATGAGAGGTTTATTTGACGACCATCTTCTATTGGTCCAGAAGGTAATGGACCTGCGACTTATTCGTCAAAATATTGTCGCAAGTAACCTCGCCAATATAGAAAACCCTAATTATAAGGCCCGACGGATAGAGTTTGAAAAACAACTCCAGGAGGCCTTAAACCTCCAGAAAGGGGCAGAGATGGCAAGGCCAAAGGGCTCAGTAAATTCAGACTTTCTCAGTGTAAGACCCGACTTTCACAAGGAGCTTGAGATACGGGTAATCCAGGGAGAGGATGCAGTGGACCTGGACAAAGAGATGGCCATCTCAGCCAAAAACGTCCTGGCATATAATGCCCTGGCCACCATCATGAGGAAGGAAATGGACATGTTATCCCAGGTAATAATGGAAGGAGGTAAATAAGATGGACTTTATGACAGCAATAGATATAGCGGCCTCTGGACTCACTGCCCAGAGGATAAATCTGAATGTGATCTCCATGAATCTGGCCAACATCAACACTACTCGCACCCGTGAGGGAGGTCCTTATCGGAGGAAAGAGGTTATATTCCAGGCCGCTCCCCTCAAATGGCCCCCAGACAATCTCATGCAATCGGAGCTGGACAGGGAGATAGAAGGGGTTAAGGTAAATCAGATACTCCCTGACAACCGTCCTTTCAGGAAGGTATATGACCCTGGCAATCCAGATGCAGACAAGGATGGCTATGTCCTCTATCCAAACATAAATGTGGTAGAAGAGATGGCAGATATGTTAACTGCCCTCAGGAGCTATGAGGCCAATCTCTCCACTATCTCCTCTATCAAGACCATGTTAAACCAGGCCATCCAGATTGGCAGATAAAGGAGGTGATTATGTCCATGATAAATTCCATTGCCCAAAACGCCTATCTAAATGCCTTAAAGAACAATATCTCCCAGGGCACTTCCCCGGAAGGCACAAGGGTTACCAGTTTTGAGAAGACTATTGAAGAGTCCCTTGAGAAGGTAAATGAATTACAGGAGCAGAAAAACAGGCTCATTGAAGAGTTTGCAGTTGGGGAAAATCAAAACGTCCATGAGGTGATGATTGCCATTCAAAAGGCAGACATTGCCATAAAATTGACCTCTGCAGTGAGAAACAAGATGCTGGAGGCGTATAAGCAATTGTTGAACATGCCCCTATAGCAGGTTTAAGGAGTAGGCAATCATGGCAAATCCCCTTGTTAATTGGAGCAATAGATTAAAGGAGTTGTGGGACAAGGGCACCCTCTCCCAGCGGGTATTGGCGGTTGGGGTACTCTTCTCCCTTACCCTGGTATTTATACTCCTGCTCTACTGGCTAAATAGAGAGGAATATGCAGTACTATATTCCAAGCTGAGTGAGCAGGACTCTGCTGCTGTGGTATCTTATCTAAAGAAAAAAAAGATCCCCTTTAAACTTACCAATGGGGGAAATACCATTCTGGTTCCCAAAGACAAGGTATATGAAATAAGGCTGGAGATTGCAGGGCAGGACATTATAGGAAAGGGGAATGTGGGTTTTGAGCTCTTTTCCAAGAGCTCTCTGGGACAGACCGAGTTTACAGAACAGATAAATTACCAGCGGGCCCTTCAGGGGGAACTTGCCCGCACTATTTCGGCGCTGCCAGTGGTAAAGGCGGCAAGGGTACACCTTGTTCTCCCCAAAAAGTCTCTATTTGTGGAAGAAAGGACCCCTGCATCTGCCTCTATCCTGGTGG
>Ga0256914_1001567_pt1 | contig 20317 bp, 15 predicted proteins | sample HulkmetaG_FD_191571 | JGI IMG/M metagenome (GOLD analysis project Ga0256914, IMG submission 191571) | Hydrothermal chimney microbial communities from Main Endeavour vent field at the Juan de Fuca Ridge, Pacific Ocean - Hulk | ecosystem: Environmental > Aquatic > Marine > Hydrothermal vents ... | reverse complement strand
CCCAAAAAGAGCCGTCTAAAAGAGGAGATTAAATAGGAAGAACACGAATATTTTCATCTAGTTTCTCTTTTAAAATATTCTCAATTGCAAAAAGAGTTCCTGTAAAAGAACTAGCACAACCACTACAAGCACCTAAATAACGAATATATATATCAATGTGACTACCATTCTCTTTAATATCTAATATCTCCATATCTCCGCCGTCCATAATAAGCATTTGACGAATATTATCATCAATTACTCTATCAACCGCTTTTAGTTTCTGTACAATAGTCATATCTGCAAAGGCAATAGCTCCACCTGTTGCTAAGGTATCTATATTTTTACTCATTTTCTCTTTTTCATACTCCTCTAATAAATCAACTAAATATATATCTTTTTTCTCATGACCTCCCGGTCTAATACAAGATTTACAAAATGCTCCAGCCTTGGTATAATCTGTTATCTGTTCAACAGTTGTTAGGTCATTTAATCTAATTACTTCTCTTAAAGTAGATAGAGATACTCTGGCACATTCACAAACTATAATCTCTTTTTCAAAGCTCTCCATATCAACACCTTTATATTGTGCGGCAGCCTTTTTAATCACATCATAAGCCATAACACTACAGTGCATCTTTTGTGGTGGAACTGCTGGAGTATCTGGATTATCCCTCATTGCATGTTCTACATCAATATTTGTAATTTTTACAGCCTCATCAACCGTTTTACCCTTACACAACTCTGCCATAGTATCAGATGAGGCTATAGCTGTTCCACAACCGAAACTTTTAAATTTTGATTTTAATATAATATCTGTTTTTGGGTCAACAGCCCAATACAATCTAACTGCATCTCCACAACTTTCAGCTCCAAAATCTGCAACAATGAGTTTAGCACCCATTTCCTCTGCCTCTTCTTCTGTAATCTCACCCATATTCTGAGGGTTATTCATTAAATTTTGTACCTTTTGGCTATATTCGTCCCATATAGTACCGCCAATTAAACTATCTATTCCCATTATATATCTCCTTTATACTATTTTTAATTTAATTATAGTTTGCTATTATGACCTGCTGGAGCATAAGCGTAAGAGCTTGATATTTCTCTTAATCTAACAACCGCTTTTTTGACAACTTCAAGAGTATAATCTAACTCCTCTTGAGTTGTATATCTACTCAGTGAAAATCTAATAGCAGTATGAGCTAAATCTGCATCTGCTCCAATTGCTTCCATAACAGGATTACTCTCTAAATCTTCACTTGCACACGCTGAACCTGTACTAGCTCCAATTCCTGCACAGTTTAAATCCCAAAGCATAGACTCACCCTCTATTCCTCTAAAAGATATAAGAATGGTATTTGGGGTTCTCTTCTCTCTTGGAGTTACTACAAATGTATCAGGTATTTTTAATAACTCATCTTCAAAGGCATCTCTCATCTCTCTAATATCTATCATTTCAAAATCAAGTGCATCTATTGCTTGTTCCATAGCTTTACCCATACCAACAATTCCTGCAACATTTAGTGTTCCTGAACGGTATCCACCCATTTGAGCTCCACCATGTAGTAGAGGTATTAACTCTTTTCCTTTTTTAATATATAATCCACCAACGCCTTTTGGACCATGAAATTTATGGGCTGAAAATGTTAAATAGTCAACATTGAATTGTTGCACATTTACAGGAATTTTTCCAATAGCTTGGACTGCATCTGTATGAAAAGGGACACCATACTCTTTACAAATTTCACCAATCTCTTCAACAGGGAAAATACCACCTGTCTCATTGTTTGCCATCATTATTGAAACCAATGCAGTCTTATCTGTTATGTTATCTCGAACATCTTGTGCATTAATTAATCCCTCACTATTGATTGGTAAATAGGTTACCCTACACCCTTGCGACTCAATAAATTTAGCTGTAGCAATAACTGAAGGGTGTTCTACCTCACTTACTATAATATGATTTTTTCTACCTGTTAAAATATATTGAAAATAGATACTTTTTAATACCCAATTATTGCTCTCTGTTGCACATGAGGTTATGACAACACTATCCTCCTTTTGAGCATGAATTCCAGCATAAATCTTTTCCATAGCCTGTTTTAGTGGTTGATGTGTTTCACTTGCATAGGCATGAAGTGAGTTTGGGTTACCATATTTTTGCACAAAGAAAGGTTCCATCTCTGCAAATACTTGTGGGTCAACAATTGTTGTTGCATTATTGTCTAAATAAACACGCATTTCTTTCCTTTAAAATTTAAATCAGACAAACTTAGTCTTAATTAACTCTGCTCATACTATATTATTAAACCTTAAAGTTTAATAATGTTTGTTAAAATTTTATGGATTATACTGCTTTGGAGTTTAATTTTGTATAAAGCTAATAGATAAATTTACCATTTTTTATTCAAAATATCTTTTTTTTAATATTTTAATTATTATAAAATCTCTAAAATAGTATCTTGTTTTATATCAAGGATAAACAGATTAAAGAGTGTTATGATTATCATATAAAAATATTATAGGAGGCAATTTAGATGAAAAAGAGTATATCTTTATCTTTTTTATTATTAAGCATACTTAATGCTACTAATGGAGAGGAGGTTTTTAAAACATACTGTTGGGGGTGTCATCATCAAACAGCTGTAGCATTTGGACCACCTTTTGAAGAGATAGCATCAAAAAGAACAGCTAGTGAAATAAAAGCCATGATTATATCACCAAAAGAGGTATCTAAGGTTTTTGGATATAAAAGAAATGCTATGCCACCATTTAAATTATCTGATGATAACTTAACAGCTATTACAGAGTATATACTCTCATATAAAAAGGATAGCAATAGAACAAAAATTCAAAAGCCATATCCTAATATAGCTCTAAAAAAAGAGGATAAATAATGTTTAGACTCTCTAACCTTTTAAAGTCTGTATTAGAAGATAAACCAGCTAGAGTTTTAAATGGAAGTATTGCTATCTGGAACTTTACTAATAGATGTAATCTGTCATGTCTGCACTGCTATTCAAAAGCTGACCTAAATGCAACAGATACATTGACTACGGAGAAGATAATCTCTACTTTACCTAAATTAAAGGCAAATGGAGTTAAATTTCTTATATTTTCAGGAGGAGAGCCTTTAACTCGAAAAGATATATATAATATAGCCTCTAGTTGTAGAGAGCTTGGAATTATTACATATCTATCAACAAATGGACTTTATATCAAAAAGAGTAATGCTAAAAAGATTTTAGATACATTTAACTATATTGGAATTAGTATTGATGGGAGCCAAGAGGTTCATGATAGATTTAGAGGATTAAAAGGCTCATTCAATGAATCTATAAAAGCTGTTGATTTATTAAATAGTTATAATCAAACTAAAGTGGGAATAAGATTTACTATAACAAAAGATACCTATAATGATTTAGAATTTATATTTGATTTGGCAGAGAGGCATAACATTCCAAAAATATATATATCCCATTTAGTATATAGTGGTAGAGGACTTGATAATCTAAAAATGGATTTAACTAAAGAGCAGAGAGTCAAAGCGGTAAATTATATTGTAGATAAGGCTTTTAAATACTATAATAGCAAGAGAGATATAGAGATAGTTACAGGGAATATGGAGATGGACGCAATTTTATTTTATAATAGATTTGCAAAAATCTATCCAAAATATGCAGATGAAATGAAAAAGAGACTTATAGCTTGGGGAGGAAATTCTGCTGGAAGAAAACTACTCAATATTGATGCAGAGGGAAATGTAAAACCTGACCCATTTTTTCCATATACTATAGGGAATATTTTAACTCAAGATTTTTCTGATATTTGGAAAAATAATCCAAGTGAACTTTTAACAAAATTAAGAGTTCACCCAAGAGAATTAATAGGAAAATGTCAAAATTGTCAATATTTAAATATATGTAATGGCGGTTCACGAAGTAGGGCTTATGCAATATATGGTAATATATGGTCAGAAGACCCATCATGTTATTTAACAGAAGATAAAATAAGAGGAGATGAATAAGATGAAAAGAGTTATATTAGGGGTATTGACTACTGCCCTTCTATATGGTGTAACACCAGCTAAAGAAAAGTTTTTTATTGTAGAAAGGGAGAGTCAATCAGTTGCAGTGATAGAAGATGGCTTAACCAAATCACATATAAAAAATATGCACAATTTAAATCATGGAGTTATTAAATTTGATGGTAAAAATGGTTATCTAATTAGTCGTGATGGATATATTGTAAAATTTAATCCGATTACAGAAAAAAAGGAGGCAGAGTATAAAACATCTAAAAGTGCTATTGGTTTTGTAATTGGTAAAAATTTTGTTGCAGTTGCAAATTATGATGATAAATCGGTAGATATTTTAACACGAGATTTAAAACCACTTCATAAAATTATTACCGGTTCTAAAAATGTTGGAATTAAAATATATAAAGATTATCTAATTTTCGCACAGATGGATAAGGATAAGGTATCAGTATATAAAGATGAAAATTATGGCAAAAAAGAGCCAAATTTTAAACTATTAAAAGAGTTTAAAGTGGGTCAAATGCCTTTTGATGCAATGATAAAGGAGAACACCTATATTGTTGGCTTCTTTCTAAGCAAATCTTTTGGTGTAATAGATTTAGACAAAATGAATTATAATGAGATAGAAGTAACAGCAAAAGATAATAAACCGGTACTTAAAGTTCCACATTTTGGATTTTGGTCATTAAGTGATAATAGAGTATTTATTCCAGCTGTTGGAGATAATAAGGTAATGGTGTATGATAATAATTTTAAATTTATAAAAAATATAACAATGAAAGGATTACCTGTATTTACAGCTCTTAGTCCTGATAAAAAATATTTAGCTGTTACATTTTCAGGAAGAGATTTTCCAACTATTCAGATAGTTGATACCAAAACTCTAAAAATTATTAAAACTTTCACATTTAACGGTAAAGTTCTACATATAAGATGGTCAAATCTTGATAATGCTCTATATGTTTCTGTTAATGATGCTAATCAAATCAGTGTTATAGATACTAATGGTTGGTTTTTAGAGCGAGAGATATTTCAAGTGGAACACCCGTCAGGTATCTTTATCTATACGAAAGAGGAGAGGAGATAATGGGTAAGGTCTATCTTACAGGAGCGGGACCAGGAGATATTGAGCTTTTGACTATTAAGGCTCTTCGTTTAGTACAGAGGGCTGATGTAATCATCTATGATAGATTAGCCAATCCAGATATACTAAAAGAGGCAAAAAATGGGTGTGAATTTATCTATGTTGGTAAAGAGGATTCTCACCACACTTTGCCACAAGAGGAAATAAATGAGGTAATTTATCAAAGCTCGTTACAATATGAAATAGTTGTAAGATTAAAAGGGGGTGACCCACTTGTTTTTGGAAGAGGTGGAGAAGAGGCAATCTATTTACATGATAGAGGGGTAGAATTTGAATTTATACCCGGTATTACATCGGCTATTGCTGTACCGGAGTATGCAGGAATTCCCGTAACTCATCGCGGAATAACTGTATCTTTTAGAGTTGTAACAGGTCATGAGAGTAGAAATAAAAAGCAGTCACAAATACCTTGGGAGAACTATAAAACAGATGATACAATTATATTTTTAATGGGGCTTCATAGACTTAAGTATATCACTGAAAAACTTATTGAGATTGGCAAATCCAAAGATTATCCAATAGCAGTTATTAGTAGAGGAACAACCAAAGACGAAAAAACTGTTGTTGGAACACTTAATAACATATATGAAAAAGCTAAGGATTTACCCACCCCTGCTTTAATAGTAGTGGGTGAAGTAGTAACTTTAAGAAAACAACTTAGTTGGTTTGAATAGTAATTTAATAAATATATTGTATAATCAACCAAAAGAGTTTAAGGTAATTTGATGGTTAAGATACAAGATGTACCAATGTTTGCTAACTTGGATAAAAAATTTCATAAAGAACTTAAAGAGAGTTTGTATCTAAAAAAGTTTACTAAAAACAGTATAGTTTTTTATGAAGGTGATGAGAGTGACTATTTTTATATTTTACTTGATGGAAAAGTAAAACTCTATAAAACTTCTCCAAAAGGTTCACAAGTACAGATAAAAAGAATGACTGCACCAGACACAATAGGTGAATATGCATGTTTTGAAAAAGCACCATTTCCTGCAACTTGTGAGTTTATTACAGATGGGGTAATGGGACTACTGCATTTTGATAAAGTATATAAATATCTTAATGATAAAGAGTTCTCATTAGGGCTTATAAAGTCACTTACAAATAAAGTTATGCTTCTATCATCTCTAGTACACAAAGAGACAATTTTATCTTCTGAAGCAAAAGTTGCAGATTTAATGATTGATAATCCTACAATCTTTAATCGTCTCAAGAATAATGAGATAGCAGGTATTCTAAATCTAACACCTGAAACTTTCTCTAGGATTATTACAAAATTTAAAAAAGAGTCGATTATCAAAATGGAAAAAAATCAGTTAAAACTGTTAAATATAGAAGCACTCCAAATTATTGTAGAGACAAATACAGTAAAAGAGTGTACTAATTGTATTGCTAATTTTAAGATGAAACTAGCATTAATGGGAGAATAAAATATGTCATTTTTCCCATCATATTTTAACCTTAAAAATAGAAAAATACTTCTAATCGGCGGTAGCAATATCGCCCTTGAAAAATTAAAAAAATTGGTAGATTTCACCTTAGATATTACTATCATATCTAAAGAGTTTTCTAATGAGTTTTTAGAATTTGCTACAAAATATAATATTCCAATGTCTAAAAAAGCTTATCAAAAAGGCGATATAGATAGTTATGATATAGTAATAGTAGCAACTAATACAGAAGATTTACATAAAAATATATATCAAGAGAGCAGAAGTAGTAGGATTTTAGTAAACTCTGTTGATAATATAAAATATTGTGATTTTATCTTCCCGTCTTATATCAAAAAAGGGGATTTAACCATATCTATATCTACAAGTGGTGCTTCTCCTGCAATGGCAAAACAGCTTCGTATATATATTGAAAAACTAATTCCCTCTAATATTGCAGAATTTTTAAAAGAGATGAGAACCCTGAGAAAAATTATACCAAAAGGTAAAGAGAGAATGAAATTTTTTGAAGAAAAAAGTAATAACTTTATAAAATACAATACACCCAATATAAAAATCTAATTATCTAAAATTATTTGATAATTTATATTATAATCTTATAATCCGAATATTTGCATTATTTTTAAGTTTATTTAAGAAATTTTTACTGGCTTTTATTCTCTCCTCCTGTAACCATGCCATCATTACACTATTTTTAACCATTTCAAATCCTACATCTTCTTGATTTGATTTAGATTTTATAAAATATGCTACAAATCCTCTACCTGTATTTATCGGTTTAGTAAAACTACCCTCTGGTGTCTGATTTATAATACTAAAAAGTTTAGGATTTATATCTCTACTACTAATTAACATACTTTTTTGTTGTACACCATCTACTATTTTCATAGGGTTTTGTATAGCTTCTTGAAGTTTCATAGATGAGTTACTAGCATAGGCTATAAGACTAATTTGGGTGGTTGGTGTATCTGAAGAAAATTTATCTTTATGTGTTTGATAGTAAACTCTTAACTCTTCTTCTGTTGGTCTCGAAATAGTTGACGCTATATTTTTAGCAAAGAATTTTTCCTTTTTTATCTCCATCTCTAATTGTTTTTTATATCCTTCCCAAGTAAGACCTCTCTTAGTAAGAACCTGTTTCATCTTTTCTATACTCATTCTTCTAGCAGATGCAATTTGCTCTATTTTTGCATCAATATCTTCAGCAGATACAGTAATCTTTGCTTTTTCAATTGCACTCTTTTCTAATCTATCTTTTATAAGAGCCTCTATAGCTGCCTTTTTTGACATATTTAGTTTAGTCTGAACAGCCTCTATCTCTAAAGTTGTAATTGGTTCACCATCAACATCAATTGCAATAGCATCAATAATTTGAGCCTGAACCTCTATTATTGTAAAAATCAGTAGTAGTAAAATGTTTCTCATCTATCTATATCCAAATTGTTAATTTCATCAACCACCTCATCCTAAAGGGTGAGGCTTGAAGTTTAATTTTAATCGGTTCTTTTGAGTTAGTATTATAGTTTTCATGTGATGATTATATAGAAATTATAATAGAATGTCAATAGGAATTAATTTTCAGTAAAATAGATTATAGCAAAATATATTTATATTCAATATAGAAAATCTACTATTATAATTTTAAATATCAAAACCAACTTAGATAAAAGAGGGAACCCCCAAGCCTTAAGGGCTATATGAGGGTATAATTATATAGATTAAAAGTTATATCTTGTCCATACACGAACAATATTATTAGGGTCTTGTCCATTTACATCGTGGTCACTCATTATATAAGCTGCCAACATTGTAGTACCTAATGCTTTAAATTTATATATGACATCTAACTCATTATAGTCTGTACCAGCATCAGAATTATCTGTTGTAGCTCCATATTGAGCAATAAGTTTACCCGGACCTACAGGAACAACACCTTTAACTAAGAATGTATCTGCATCACTAGCAATATGATTTTGGTTCAAAATTATCTGTGTATATAGTGGAGTTTTTACATTTGTTCCAACATTTTTAAAAGCTAAACTTCCATCATCAACAGTTGAATATGCCAAAGTTAAATCAACAGGACCAGCTTTTCCCGTAATTTTTGCACCCATTGCAGTTGTATCATCTAAATTATTTTCTGGCATAATAGTACCACCTTGGAGTCCAAATTTAACAGGAATTCCCGCATCAATTTGAACATCTGCCCAAATAGCAGAACCCTCTTCTCCTCCTGTCAAATCTGGTAAAGAGTAGTAACTTAATGTAATTGGCACTTGTTTTAAAGATTTATTAGCTACAGTTAATAAATAAGCACCATTTGGTAATGCTCCACCTGCCATATCATTAAATTGACCTAAATTAATAAGTCCTACTGTATTACCACCTGTACCGTTTGATTTTGCAACATAAGCACCAACCAATGTTGTATCTGGAATATCACTATTAATTACAACTGCGGCATCAAATGTATTTTTAAATACATTCCACCCTTCAGAGAACGCTAATGGAGATAAAGATTTTGGAAGTTCCTGCTTACCTAATTTGAAGGTTGTATTTGAAAGCTTTTTAGTTATATATAACTTTGTCATTGCATGAGAATTTAGAGTATCTTTCTCTGCTGTTTGCATAGTATTACCGACAAGGTTTTTTTCAAGACCCAATGTACCTAAAAATGTTTCTTGATAACCAAGTCCAAAATCATTACCAAGGTCTGCTTCTAAATTAAGTTGCAAACCAGCATTTGCTCTTGAGTTACCAGCATGGTCAAATAGGTCTGCATCTCCACCCTTATCCATAGTTTGGTAATAGATAACACCTTGTCCACCAACTTTTAAATCAACATCTGCACTTGCACCACTCACGACACCCACAGCCATAAGTGCTGCAAGACTTAAATTTGTAATTTTCACATTTTCTCCTTTTCGTTTAATTTATTATAATGACAGTCTAAAATAGTAAGAACTCATCAATTTAATAAATTTACATTATCATAATAACAGTAGATAGCTTATCGTTTCTTGAGATTGGTCATATTTTATTAAAAAATATCCTTTTTTTATATTTTTATCTGTATAGAACCATAGTAAAAAACATATTTCAAACTTTATAATAGAAATTAATCTAAACAATAAAGAATAAAACTTATTCAAATATATTAGTAGTAATAATCAAAAACAATAAAATAAAATTATACATAACATCAAGTGATTATAAAAAAGTAGAATAAAAAGATATGGCCGGGAGAGGGAGATTCGAACTCCCGGAGGTGTTACCCTCACCGGTTTTCAAGACCGGCACATTCGACCACTCTGACATCTCCCGTAAAGATAACAGATAACAGACAACCGTTATTAGAAGCGAATTTTATCTAAAAAAGATAAAAACAAATTTAAATAACATAAAAATATATTACCAGATAATAACTATCTGTTAATAGCATGGAGGCGACACCCAGACTCGAACTGGGGATAACAGCTTTGCAGGCTGCGGCCTTACCACTTGGCGATGTCGCCGATACTAGAGACTAGAGACTGGAAACTAAACCCCTATCTAATTTCTAGTCTCTAGCTACTAGTCTCCAATATGGTACCCGAAGCCGGACTTGAACCGGCACGGTCACAATGACCGGGGGATTTTAAGTCCCCTGTGTCTACCATTCCACCACCCGGGCAAAATTCATATGGAGCGGGAAACGGGACTCGAACCCGCGACCCCAACCTTGGCAAGGTTATGCTCTACCACTGAGCTATTCCCGCATATCTAAATTTGGAATGCGATTATAACTAACTTTTTTTTAAATGTAAAGGTTTTTAGATATAATTTTGCAAAAAAAATACAATTTTTTCAAAAAAGGATAAAATTTGAGAAGTGATACAGTAAAAAAAGGACACAATAGGGCACCTCATCGTTCACTGCTTAGGGCTACAGGACTTAAAGATGATGATTTTAATAAACCATTTATTGGAGTTGCCAACTCATTTATTGAAATAATACCCGGACACTTCTTTTTAGATAAAGTCTCAGCTATAATCAAAGATGAGATTAGAAAAGCGGGTTGTGTTCCATTTGAATTTAATACTATTGGTGTTGATGATGGTATAGCTATGGGGCATGATGGTATGCTGTTTTCACTTCCAAGTCGTGAAATTATAGCAAACTCCATAGAGACAGTTATGAATGCACACAAGTTAGATGCTATGATTGCCATTCCAAACTGTGATAAAATAGTTCCCGGTATGATTATGGGTGCATTGCGTGTTAATGTTCCAACACTATTTGTAAGTGGTGGACCTATGGCAAAAGGGTATAATAAAGATGGGATACCAATAGATTTGGCTACAGTTTTTGAAGGTGTTGGCAAATTTGAAGCTGGAGAGATTACAGCTGATGAATTAACAGATATTGAATGTAACGCATGTCCTAGTGGTGGGTCATGTTCAGGTATGTTTACAGCCAACTCTATGAATACTCTTATGGAGGCTATGGGAATAGCATTGGCTGGAAATGGGACGATATTGGCTTTAACTAAAGAACGAGAAGAGTTATATAGAAAAACAGCTAGAAGAGTTTGTGAAATTGCATTAATGTCAGATGAGGAGGCATCTAAGTTTAATATAAAAAATATCTTAAATGAAAATGCTATAAGAAATGCTTTTGCTGTTGATATGGCTATGGGTGGAAGTTCTAATACTGTATTACATATGTTGGCTATTGCGAAAGAGGCTGATATTAATTTTAATCTTGAAGATATAAATAAAATATCCAAAGAGGTGTCTCATATTGCAAAAATATCTCCTAGTCTTACAACCATTCATATGCAGGATATAGATAGAGCAGGTGGAGTAAGTGCTGTTATGCACGAGATGAGTAAAAGAGGTGAAAATATCTTAAGAGACAATTTAACTATTACAGGTGAAAGCCTAAAAGAGAGAATAGCAAATAGTAAAATCAAAGATACAAAGGTTATTCACACCATAGATAACCCATATAGTAAAGTCGGGGGATTGGCAATCCTTTATGGAAATCTTGCAGAACAAGGTGCTGTAATTAAGACTGCTGGAATTGTAGGAGATAGAGAATTTACTGGTAAAGCTGTATGTTTTAACTCTCAAGATGAGGCTATTGAAGGGATTATTAATGGCAAAGTAAAAGAGGGTCATGTAGTTGTTATTCGATATGAAGGTCCAAAAGGTGGACCCGGAATGCAGGAGATGTTAAGCCCTACAAGTCTTATTATGGGTATGGGTTTAGGTGAGAAAGTGGCACTAATTACAGATGGCAGATTTAGTGGAGCAACAAGAGGAGCTAGTATTGGACATGTAAGTCCAGAAGCGGCTGAAGGTGGAGTAATTGGGCTATTAAAAGATGGAGATGAGATACATATAGATGTGGACAGATATATCCTTGAGGTTAATTTAACAGATGATGAGATAGCAAAAAGAAGAGCCAATTTTAAACCTATTATTAAACCATTAAAAAGTAGATGGCTTAAACAGTATAGAGCATTAGTTACTAACGCTAGTAATGGAGCTATTTTAGCACCAATGTGATAAATAAACTCACCCAATCACTAAATACGATTGGGGTTAATAACAGGTTTCAACTACTATTTACTAATATTGTTGTCTCGATGTCGCTTATTATATAATTCTATCTTTTTAATATAAATTGCTCTCTTTCTTCTTCTCATATCTATTCTTCTGTTATAGTCTATTTTTGCCATCAATTCATCAGGTTGAAGATAATTAAAATTGACCATTACCTCTACTACATCATGAAATATTGGTGCTACTGTTTGAGACGCAAAATATACCTTTTTAGGTTTAATCGCTAATACCCCTATTGTATATTTGTGTCCAAACTTATCATTAACAAAACCGAAAAAACTACTATGGTACTTATCTATATATTTACCTTTATAGGTTATATGTGCTGTTCCTGTTTTTCCTCCAACCTCCAAGCCGTCATATTGAGCAGCTGTTCCTGTACCTCTCTCTACAACATCAACTAATATACTATGAATTTCTTGTGCTGTTTTAGATGAACATGCTCTAAGAGATGGTACTTCAACCTCTATATCATATTTTTTACCATTACTATCTGCTAGATAATCTACTATTTTAGGAGTTACAGCAACACCACCATTATTAAATGCACTATATGCTTTTACCATTTGGATAAAATTTACAAACATACCATATCCATAAGCACTATTTGCACTATATGTTGGATACTCTAAAAGATATGGTGCTTTAATTCTTCCTCGAAGCTCTTTTGATAGGTCAACTCCACTCTTTTGAGCTAGACCAAAAGCTCTAAATCCATCATAAAGCTCTTTACCAGAGAGTTCCCAAGCAATTTTGGATATACCAATATTAGATGAATAAATAATTATCCCTCTAGGTGTTAAAGATTTAAAATAACTATCATCTGTAATCGTATATTTTTCATTAACTCTATATTTTCCACCCAATTTAATTTTTTTATTCAAATCAACTTTATGGTTATCTAAAGCAATAGATAGAGTTAAGGGCTTAATAACAGAGCCGGGTTCATATAGATATTCAGAGAAGTTTGGATTTAGAGCTTTGACATCTTTTTGGCGGATTTTTTGTGGATTAAATCTCTCTGAAGTTGCCAAAGATAGTATCTGACCTGTTTCTGAATTCATAACAGCTACTAAAATCTCATCTGCACCTATCTGTCTTTTTTTTCTATCAAGAACCCTCTCAATGGCTCTTTGAAAATCGAGAGCGATATTTAAATGTAAATCCATACCATCAATTCTTCTAATGAATTTACTCTCTCCTGTTCTAATCACAGTTCCTAATACATCTCTTTTCCCTTTTACTACACCATCTTGAGCAGATGATAGATAGAGATTATATGCCTTTTCTAAACCTTTTATTGCAATAGGAAATCTATATCCTTCAATCTCTTTTATTTGCATATATCCAACTGTAGGGGTTAAAATATCTTGATGTGGAAAGTATCTATTTTCACTATCTGCTATAATATCTAATCCTAAAATTAGATGAGGTCTATTTTTATTTAAGGGTCTAAAAATTTTCATCTTATTCATCTTAACACCCAAAGATTTTAAATCACTCGCCAATCTTACATCTATATTTCTACTTAAAACAATCCGTCCTTTTATAGCTTTACCTTTTCTATTTTTAAATTTCCGCTCTATCTCATATTTAGGTATTCCACTATATATACTAAATAGATTAATAAATAGATTTTTTTTCTTGGGGTCAATACTTAAGGTATTTACCTCTGCTCTATATAACTTTTGGCTATAACTTAAAAAGTATCCATCTGCCGATATAATTGAACCTCGAATTGCTCTATCTCTAATAGTTGAGAATTTATTATCTGTATGTCTATTACTATTAATCGTATTTACTATCGTAATAAGAAATACAATTAACAGAAGAGTAATCAGTATAAACATGCCTAAAAGGATAGTGCTTCTATGTTGTATAATTTTATTATCGATATACTCTTCTTCCATTATTTTCCTAATTAAATATTATAATTTATTATTTATCTTACATATAAGGGTACTATTTTACTATTTTTTTTAAAAATTTTGGATAAAATATCATAAACTAACAAAAAAAAAGAGATAAAAGATACATGATTGATAAACCACTCTTTGGAGCAACCGTTTTATTGCTATTGATAGGTCTTTTAATGAGCTATTCATTATCATCTTATACTGTTATACAGCATGGTTTTACGGATACACACTTCTTCATAAGGCAACTAATAGCTGTAATAGTTGGTATTGGATTTATGGTAATTCTTTCAAAATTAAATGCAGACATTTGGTTTAAACCCATTGGGATTATACTATTTCTATTATTCTTGGCTATTTTATTAATAATGCCTCTTTTATCTGAAAACTTTGTAAGAAGTGTAGGTGGAGCTAAACGGTGGATAGATTTTGGAGCAATATCAATTACCCCTGTTGAGTTTTATAAGATAGGATTTATTATGTTTATCTCTCTTAGTTTAGTTCGTACTAGATTACCAATGGGAGCAATGGAACTTAGAGATGAGATAAGAATTTTTATACCATATCTATTTATATTGGTTCTCTCAACTCTGCTTATAGCTGTTTTTCAAAAAGATTTGGGTCAAACTATTGTTATATCCATTACTCTACTTGTTCTATTTATATTGGTAGGGAGTAGTTTTCGTTTCTTTTCCATACTTTTGGGAGTAGGAGCTATAGGTCTTAGTCTGCTCATTATTACTCAACCTCATCGTGTAAAAAGAATTAAAGAGTGGTTTCTCTCTTTTGACAATTCTGCCAATAGATTAGAGACTTACCAAATTAGTAATTCACTTGATGCCATTAATCACGGTGGATTTTGGGGTCAAGGGCTTGGGAATGGTCAATATAAATTGGGTTTTTTGTCGGAAGTACACACCGATTTTATACTATCTGGAATGATTGAGGAGCTTGGATTTATATCTATCTTTATTGTAGTTCTAACTATGCTTTTTATTATATTTCGTATATTTAAGATAGCAGCAAGAGTAGAAAATCCTGTATATTATCTATTTTGTGTAGGGGTGGCTCTACTTTTAGCTCTATCTTTTTTAATTAATAGTTTTGGAATATCTGGAATTACTCCTATTAAGGGTATTGCTGTGCCATTTTTAAGCTATGGTGGTTCTCAAATTGTCGCCTCCTGCATTAGTATAGGACTTATTTTAATGATTTCTAAGAATATTGTACGAAGATAACTTTTCTTATTGGTTAAACTCATCTTTTTTGACCTCAAATATATAACCGACAAAAGTGTATTTACTCATTCTTTTTATAAATTGTTGATTGTTTATAAAGTTTATCTTGTTTTTGTTCTATTTTAACATATTCTACATAATAATCTGAAATATTTTTTGTATAATATAGCATGGAAGAAGCAAAAGAACTATTGAAAAAGTTAAAAGTTGTCTCACTGTTAGATTTAGCCTTAATTACTCCATCGGGATATAATAATACAGCACTTTCTGACGAGATAAAGGTAGGAGAGGTTCAAACCTTTAGAGCTAGAGTAGATGAGCTTAAGAGTTTTAAAGGCAAATTTTTAAGAGTGGTCTTTTATCTACCTGACCTTAAAGAGGAGCTTGTAGCAATATTTTTTCGAGTCACCTCTTATCATTATGACTGTTTTAAAGTTGGAACTTATCACTATATTCAAGGCAGGGTGACTCAATATAAGGGTCAAATACAGATGTCTCAACCAAAATCTATAAATAGAGTAGAAGAGATTATTCCTAAATATTCAACACCAATAAAAGAGTATGAGATAAGGGGGCTAATAGAGCATTATATTACCGAAGATGCCCTATATAAAGAGGGATTAAAGAGTAAAGAGGTATCTGTATTGATGAAACTGCACTATCCAAAAGTGAAAGAGGATATAGAGAATATTGATATAGAGGCTTTAAAATTTATAGAGGCTTTTAACCATATCAAAAAACTAAAAGGAAAAAGAGTCGATTTTCCCGCTTTAGAGGCATTGAATGGTAATACAGATGAGCTTATAAAACAACTTCCATTTATATTGACCAAAGAGCAAGAGAGAGTTATTTCTGATATAAGAAAAGACCTAAAACGAAAAAGTCGAGCAACTAAAAGATTAATTATTGGTGATGTTGGTTCTGGAAAAACTGTAATAATTTTAGCTAGTGCAGTAGTGGCATATCCACATAAATCTATCTTAATGGCTCCTACTTCACTTTTGGCTATGCAGATATATGAAGAGGCGGTTAAGTTTATGCCAAAACATATCAAAATAGCATTAGTTAAACAGACAAATAGTATAGGTGATTACTTCAATGCCGATTTTATTATTGGAACTCATGCCATATTATATAAAGATAATCTACCAAAAGCTCCACTCATTATGATAGATGAACAACATAGGTTTGGAACAAAACAGAGAGCAATGTTAGATAAGATGATGGCAGAGGGTAAGAGAAAACCCCATTTTCTACAATTTTCTGCCACTCCAATTCCAAGAACACAAGCGATGATGGAGAGTGAACTGATAGATGTAAGTTTAATTACCTCTACTCCATTTAAAAAGGATATTACAACAGAAATTATAGGACGGAAAGATTTTTATAGACTATACAAAGAGATAAAAAAGGAGATATTAAAAAATAATCAGGTTCTTATAGTCTATCCTTTAGTTGAAGAGAGTACAACTATACCATATCAATCTATTGATGAGGGGAGAGGATTTTGGGAGAAAAGATTTAAAAATGTATTTGTAACACATGGTAAAGATAAAAGAAAAGAGGAGATTTTACTAGAATTTAGGGAAAAGGGTGATATTTTACTTGCTACAACAGTTGTTGAGGTTGGAATTTCACTACCTAGACTTACGCTGATAGTAATTGTTGGTGCTGAGAGATTAGGACTAGCCACTCTCCATCAATTAAGGGGTAGAGTTGGACGACTTGGGTTAAAAAGTTGGTGTTATCTATTTACAAATGATACAGATAATTTTAGATTAAAATCTTTTACTAAAACATTAAGCGGGTTTGAAATAGCAAAACTTGACCTAAAATTTAGAAAAAGTGGTGATATTTTAGATGGGACAATTCAGAGTGGATTAGAGTTTAAATGGTTAGATTTAGCAGAAGATGAAAAAATAGTACAAGAGGCAAAAAAAGCAATTCATTATATAAATTATTAATTTTTTCCAACCTCATTTTAAGTGTAAATTAAGCAAAAGCCCGATATAATGGCATTTATAAAAGGTTATTTAATAATTTATTGTTAAGAGCAAATCGATTGGAAAAAATCTTGGTAAAATGGCTATATTTTGGGTTTTACTTAAATTTGCCATATTTTGCAAATGCCTATTTTTCCAGCATTGAACCGACACAAGAGTTGTATTGAAATATGTCCTCTTTTTCCAAAAACCAATCGAGGAATAAATTGAACCGACACAAGAGTTGTATTGAAATTGGTGCTAAAAAATGATTGATAAACAAACAGAGTTATTGAACCGACACAAGAGTTGTATTGAAATTGGGGTTAGTAGAAGTTTTGTAACTATACCTAGACCCATTGAACCGACACAAGAGTTGTATTGAAATTTTTTGAACGCAAACCAATAAAATAATTCGAAATGCTATTGAACCGACACAAGAGTTGTATTGAAATAAAAAGATAGATTGTTTTTTCAAAGCTTTTATAAATAATTGAACCGACACAAGAGTTGTATTGAAATAGGTATGGATATAGTGCTAAAGAATAGGGAGAAATATTGAACCGACACAAGAGTTGTATTGAAATTGTAATAAAAGAGGATAATTATCAAGCACTCTTTATTGAACCGACACAAGAGTTGTATTGAAATAGAGACCATTTGTTTGCTAAGGCAAAGCTACCAAGATTGAACCGACACAAGAGTTGTATTGAAATTTGTTATCACTATTTCCAAGAAATCTTTTTTAGAAAATTAAACCGACACAAGAGTTGTATTGAAATAATGTATATAAAACTATTTTGTTAGTTATATTCATTATTGAACCGACACAAGAGTTGTATTGAAATCTTCTTGCGAAGCGACAGTTATCCCCTGTAAATACCATTGAACCGACACAAGAGTTGTATTGAAATATACAAACTGTGCAAATTCCTCTTTTATAGCAGTTTATTGAACCGACACAAGAGTTGTATTGAAATACACGCTCCACAAATGTTGTAACTTTAGAAACTAAAATTGAACCGACACAAGAGTTGTATTGAAATTACTAATAAAAAATATATTTAAAGTGGTAAATAAAGATATAGATAAAAATAAGTTTAAAAAGTTGCTTATAGAGTTAATATGAGATGATACAATAATAGTTGGCTATAAATATAGTTAATATATCCAATGATTTTTGTAATTGAAAAAGTAAATAGCTTAATTCATAAAAGTAATTCAAATGGTGCCCGATACTGGATTTGAACCAGTGACTCTCACCTTGTCGAGGTGATACTCTACCACTGAGTTAATCGAGCTTATAAGAAAGGCTCAAATTGTACCCTGTTTTTTCTTAATCTTACTACCTAAAACAGAAAAATTTGATATAATTTCACTATGAAAAAAAATATATTAATTTTACTAATTGTATCAAATATGCTATTGGCTCAAAATAATAGTGTTGAGTTTAATGATGATGAAGATGATGTAGCAACTATTGAACCTGAAATATTCTCTGCAAAATCTGAAAAATACTCTTTTGCTCGTTCAAAACGAATTTTAGCTACAAAAATATACCGTCTGCACCAAAAAACATTCTATGGAGGTTGTGATTATGAGATAAAGGGGAAAAGATTGGTTCCTATCGCTGATAGTTGTGGTTTTCAATATAGAAAAAATCCTAAAAGAGCAAATAGAATAGAGTGGGAACATATCGTTCCAGCGTGGTATTTTGGACACAATCTCAAATGTTGGAAAAAGGGTGGAAGAAAGGAGTGTAGAGCGACAAATGCCAAATTCAAACAGATGGAGGCTGATATGCATAATCTTGTTCCAGCCATTGGTGAGATAAATGGCGATAGAAGTAACTACCCTTATGGAAATATTCGTGGAGAAAAGAGAGTCTATGGCAAAGTTGATATGGAGATAGAGGCTAGTAAAAGATTAGCAGAGCCTAAACGAAGTATATTAGGAGATATTGCTCGAATATATTTTTATATGCATGATAAGTATAATATGTATATATCTCCAGAAGATGCAAAAAAGTTTATTAAATGGAACAATCAAGACCCTGTAAGTAGATGGGAAAAGAAGAAAAATCTTTTAGTTAAAGATATTCAAGGAGACAATAATGAGTATGTCAGTAACTATAGAAAACTAACAAAACTCAAACCTATAGATACAACACAAGAGGGTGGCGAGAGTTTTTCAGATGTAAAAAGTGAACTGGAGAGTAGATACTCATTTATATTTGACCATCTCTCAAAACCATTAGCAACCGTTTTATTAGTTATTATGACTCTATTCACTATCTATATGAGAAAAAGAAAAAAATAGATTGTTAACTATGAGTAAACAGAGATATATAGGCATTATGTCAGGAACAAGTTTAGATGCAATAGATATAGCACTATGTCAAATAGATAGATATAGTTGTACTCTTGAAGCCTCTTTAACATATCCATTGGATAAACTACTAAGAGATAAAATCTTATCCATTATTGATAAACCAACAACACTCCAAACTATAGGTGAGGTTGATTATAGTTTAGCTGTAGAGTTTGCAAAAGGTGTTAATCTTCTATTACAAGAGAATAACCTTAACTCAAAAGATATTGTAGCTATTGGCTCACATGGTCAAACTGTATGGCACAACCCAAAAGGGCAGTATCCTTTTACTATGCAACTTGGAAACCCTAGCCTCTTAGCAGTTAAAACAGACATTGATGTAGTAGCTGATTTTAGGTCGAAAGATGTAGCATTGGGTGGAGAAGGAGCACCCTTTGCTCCAGCATTTCATAAAGAGCTATTTTCACACATTGATGGCTGTGCAGTTGTAAATATAGGCGGTATGGCAAATATTAGCCTCTTTTCCCCCACAATAATAGGTTATGATTGCGGTTGTGGAAATATGTTAATGGATTTATGGATAAATGAAATAAAGGGGAAAGCTTATGACCACAATGGTCTTTGG
>Ga0256914_1001566_pt1 | contig 20317 bp, 17 predicted proteins | sample HulkmetaG_FD_191571 | JGI IMG/M metagenome (GOLD analysis project Ga0256914, IMG submission 191571) | Hydrothermal chimney microbial communities from Main Endeavour vent field at the Juan de Fuca Ridge, Pacific Ocean - Hulk | ecosystem: Environmental > Aquatic > Marine > Hydrothermal vents ... | reverse complement strand
TGCTCAAGGCCTACGACGACGGCCCCACCGCGGGCTATGCGCCGGACCTGGCGACCATGCTGCGGCACTACTACGCGGCCCGGCAGTGGGACCCGGCCACAGGCGTGGCCCGGCCCGAGCGGCTGACGGAGCTGGGACTGGACCATTTGCCATAACGAGCCTCGATGGTTTTCAAAAAGAGGCTTTTTGGGGGGCGTTTCAAAATCGGGGCGCTATCTGCACACCCTGCCACCCCCCTCTCCCCGCCCTCTCGGAGCGGGGGAGGAATCAATGGGATGTTCTGCGTCGGCGGCGCTTATTCACCCATCATCCGTTTGTGCTACAATTAGCGGCTATGAGCTATTGGTCGCCCGAAGATCAGGAAGAAGTCATTGTCCTCACAACCAAAAAGCCCACGCCCCGCTGGCTGCAGATTCTGCTGAAGATTTTGGCAGCGTTGCTTGCCGTGGGGGTGCTCGTGGCTGGGGTCATCGCCTGGCGCTACTACGCGGTGCAACAGCGTCTGAAGCAGGACCTGCTCGTGGTGATCCAGGAGGAGGAGCGCATCCGCTCCCTGGGCGGCATCAATGCCGTGCCCGATGTTATCGACCCGCGAGCGCCCAATAGCTGGCGCTTTCGCTATATTTCCAGCGTTCGGGCGCGCAAAGGTCGGCCAGCGCCGGAGATTCGGGTGACGAAGGTGGACTATGATGGCTTGGACGCCCGGGTATCGCTGCTGGCGGATGGCGTGCGCCAATACCGTCATTATCGTCTTTATCTTGGCAGGGACTGGCGGCGGTCTCCCTTCATCGCCAAGGGATGGGGTAACAAGCAGACTATCGAAGATGTGGGCGGCTTCGAGCTCGTCTACTGGGATGAGGATGAGGCTTTCGCTCGAACTCTGGTCGACGACCTGCCGGCGCTCGTGGCGGCGATGCAGCAACTTGGTCTTGCGCCTGCGATCGACAAGTTGATGATCATCCCCCAAGAGTTAGGGGATCTGGTGCGTCCGGCGAAGCGCGTTCAGGGGCTGGTGATCAATTCGCCCCATGTCGACTGGGTCGATGTTCCGCTGCCGGGATTGACGTCTCAGCAGGCGCTTCGCGCCCAATTGAACAGGCGCATCATGGTCGATGCGCGAGCGCAAACGCCGGTTGATTCTCCTCTACCCGGCGCCGCGCGGGTGCAAAGCGCCATTGATGAAATTTTTGCCTGGCAATGGGCTGTGGGCGATGTGCCAGCTGACCGTATCGAAGCCTGGACTGCGACGCTGAAAGGGCATTGGGTTTCTCCGGTGACGGGGCTGACTCCCAGCCTCATTACCGAACTCCCGCCCGACGCGCCCGATGCCGCAGCCCGGCTGATGATGGCCTGGTTGCTGCGCAAGGATGGGGTCGACGCCCTCTCGTCTCTGAGCGCAGCTTTGCCCGGGGCGACGAGTTGGGATGATGTGTACGCCCGGATCGCAGGGCTGACCGCGGCCCAGGTGGAGCAACTCGTCCATCAGTGGATGCAGCATCCCCAGGACGCGCTGCCCGAAACGCCGGCAGCGGGGGCCGGGCCCGCACCCGACACCGTCATTCTCCTCACCATCCATCCCGACGCGAATGGCCGCTTGCTGGCCCGCACGCCCACGGGGCGGATCGTGTTGCTGCAGGCAGCACCAGGCGCGAGCCTGCCCCTGGTCGATGATTCGGTTATCGATCAAGATGGTGTGGCGCCGGGCGTGCAGGCGCGGGTGCAGGCCAGATGGTTGGATGAGGGGCTGCGGCTGGAAGTCCATGCCATGATTTTGGAGCCAACCCCGTAAGCGGCCGCACGCAAGTCGTTTTATTTTGGTAACTACTCAGGTCTCTGCCATGGACGCTGCCGAGGGCGCGTCACCTTTGGCAGCATGTCGTCAAACGTCCTGCGTCAAACGTCAATAAACACATGCGACGCGGCATCGCAATACAACATTCCACGCTTGACGTTTTACGTTTGACGTCTGGGCGGTCAGAAACGCTTATTTCATGGCATCAATCACGGTCAAGCACGCCACCTAAGTAGTTACTTATTTTGTCAACTGCTTTGAAAGCAGCTTTGGCGTCCTTTGGTCAGGCGGGTCATAGCCCGCGTCTTTTGTGAGGAAATTGTGAAAACGCAAGATCTCTCCCGCCGCACCTTCCTCAAACTCTCCGCGCTGACGCTGGGCGGCGTCGCAGCAGTGACGTTGGGCGCTTCTGTGATTCCTGAAGAAGCCGAATTTGATCCGCTGGATAGTTTTTGGGCGCGGGAGCAGCCGGCGCCCAACCCCCCGTTGGCGCAGGATGTGCGGGCGGATGTCGCCATCATCGGCGGCGGGTTCACCGGTTTGTCCGCGGCCTGGCATCTGGCAACCGCCCGCCCGGAGCTCAGAATCGCATTGTTGGAGGCCCGAGGGGTGGGCAATGGCGCTTCGGGCAGGAATGGCGGCATGGCGCTTTCGCAGACGCCCGATGAATCGATGCAGATCGATTATGATGACGCCACCCACCGCTGGACTTACCATCTGACAGCGGGCAGCCTGGAGGCGCTAGCGCGTTTTGTGGACGCCTCGGGCGTGGATTGTGATCTGCGGTTGGGCGGCTCTCTCAATGTCTTCACCTGGCCCGAGGATGCGGATTATTACGAGGATTACGTCCGGCGAGCCCAGGCTATGGGGCTGCCGCTGGAACTGCTGGACGCCCGCGAAACGGCGGTAAGACTGGGGACGGATCGGTATTTCGGCGCTGTTTACGATCCTAACGGCGGAAGCGTGCATCCCATGAAGCTGATCCGGGCGATGAAGCAGATGGCGGAGAACGCTGGCGTGCAGATATTTGAGAACAGTCCGGTTCAGGATATCCGGCAGGGAAAGGTGGTGGAGCTGCTGGTGGGCGATACGTCGTATCGGGTGATTGCCCCTATCGTAGTGCTGGCCACCAATGCCTACACCTCCAAGCTGGGGTTGTTTCAGCGTGAGGTCATCCCCGTCCACGCTCAATGTCTGGTCACAGCGCCTCTCAGCGACGCCCAATTGGATGCGATTGGCTGGGAGAGCAAATTACCTTTCTATGATTCCCGCACTCTGCTCTATCATTTCGTGCTCACGCCCGATCGGCGCATCGTGCTGGGCGGCGGCAACGCCGAGTATTTTTTCAATAATGGCGTTCATTACCGGGGGAGTTTACGCCGGGCGGGGCGGAACATGGCGTCTGAACTGGCCCGCATTTACCCCGCCCTGATCGATGTCTCCATCGAGAGCGTGTGGAATGGGGTGTTGGGCGTATCGTGGGATGAACATCCGGCGGTGGGGCTGACGGGCGATTATGACAATATCATCTACGGGCTTGCCTACAACGGTCATGGCATCAATTTGGCTTTTCTTTTTGGCAAAGTCATTGCCGATATCTATCTGGGGAAATCAACGAAGTTGTGGCGCAATGCTTCCTTTCTTGACTACGATTTGCCGAGCTTTCCGCCGGAACCTTTTCGATGGCTGGGCGCTCAGGCTATGCTGGGGTATTATCGAACGAGGGAGGCGCTGTGAGGTTTCTGTCCAGTTAGGGCGCACGGAGAGGCTGGAATGGAGGAATTGGGCGAGGTAACGCATTGCGCAAGATGGAATTGACGCATTGCGTTAAATCGTGCTAAAATGGATGACACCTTCCAATGCTCTCTCTCGAGATTCTGTCGGAAACATCCATCCATTCCCCTTCAAGAGGCGCAAAATGTTGAATTTTGAATTTTCATCCGAACAAAAGATGTTGCGGGACCTGGCCCATGATTTCGCAGAGAATGAGATCAAACCGGTGGCCGAGCATTATGACACGTCGGAGGAGTACCCCTGGCCCGTCATCAAGAAGGCGCAGGAGTATGGCCTGTTCAGCGTGAACATTCCCGAAGCGTATGGCGGTCCCGGCATGTCTCTGCTGGAAGAAGTTATTCTCACCGAGGAGCTGGCGTGGGGATGTTCCGGCATCGAGACCGCGCTGATGCTGAACTCTCTGGCCGCATTGCCCATCAAGATCGCTGGAAGCGAGGAGCAGAAGAAGAAGTACCTGGGCACGATGGCCGAAGGGACGATGGGCGCTTATTGCGTCACAGAGCCGGGCGCTGGCTCCGATGTGGCGGCCATCAAACTCACGGCCGAGCGCAAGGGCGATAAATATGTGCTCAATGGCAATAAGATATGGATTACCAACGGTCCAGTGGCCGACATTTTCGTGGTTTTCGCCCGCACTAACAAGGAAGACCGCTATGGCGGCCTTAGCGCATTCATCGTAGAGCGCGATTGGGGCGTGACCACGGGCAAGCCGCTGCCCAAGATGGGACAGCACGCGGCCTGGACCAGCGAGGTCTTTTTCGAAGATGTGGAAGTGCCGGTGGAGAATCGTCTCGGGCCTGAAGGCATGGGCTTCCTCATCGCCATGAAGGTGTTCGATAGCTCCCGTCCCGCGGTTTCGGCCGCGGCTGTGGGCGTCGCCCGCCGGGCCTTTGAAGAGGCCACTGAGTACGCCAAAACTCGCATCGCCTTTGGCAAACCCATCATCGCCAAGCAAGCTGTGGGCTTCAAGCTGGCGGATATGGCTATCAATATCGAGGCCGGGCGTTTGCTGGCGCAAAAGGCCGCCTGGCTGTTGGATAACGGCAAGCGCAACACCACGCTGGCCGCCTACGCCAAGGCTTATTGTGCGGATATGACCATGAAAGTCACCACCGAGGCAGTGCAGGTCTTTGGCGGCTATGGCTACAGCCGCGAGTATCCCGTCGAGAAGCTGATGCGGGATTCCAAGATATTCCAGCTCTACGAGGGCACCAGCGAGATTCAGCGCCACATCATCGCCCGCGAGATATCCAAGAGCTGACCAGGCAGAAACAGTAAAAACGGGGGTCCGATGGGGTCCCCGTTTTCTTTTTGGGACATGCAACGCAAGTTTGGGTTGTACGAAAACAGACGAACAGATTGTCGAAAACGGGTGGGTTTATGGTAAAATATGGGCGTTATGCAGACTATTATCGAAGCTGAAGAAAAGCCCCTGGGCGTCATTGAATCGTTGCAGCAGGGCTTCAATTTTCTCAATCATCACTTGTGGTTGCTGGTTTTGCCCATCCTTCTCGACCTGTTTTTGTGGCTGGGGCCCCGTCTTTCCATCGCCGCTTTGGTCGATCGGGTGGTGACGTTTGCCGTGACCAGTCAGCCGGAGCTGCCTGCGGACATTGCTGAGAATTTTGATCTGGCGGTCGAGAATCTGAGAAGCCTGGGGGGCAACAGCAACCTCTTCGCTCTATTGGCCGGGCTCCTGACCGGGATGCCTTCGTTGTTTGCGCGGCTGGACTTCCGTTCAGTCTCGGCGCTCCACGGTCGCGTCATCGAGATCACAACCTGGCGGAGCGCTGCAGCATGGGCGGCTTTCTTGATTCCGGTAGGCGTGCTCATCGGCAGTTTTTGGTTGTCGCTTTTGGTTTTTGCGCTGCGGCGTGAGCGGTTTCCTTCTTCGCGCTTTATCAGCCGCTGGGGTTGGTTGTGGCTGAACATCAATCTTTACCTGCTGGCGCTGGCCGCCGCTATTATTTTCGCCAGTTTGCTGTTTGGCATGGTTGGAGCCATTCTGATGATGACGCTTGGCTCGATTGGCACGGCGCTGTTTGGTCTTCTCTGGATTTTGTTTATCGGGTTTTCCATCTGGTTGAGCATCGGATTGTATTTCGTGGTTATTGCTGTGGCCCTGGATGGCGTGAATTTGGCCAGTGCTGTCTGGCGCAGCTTGAATGTGGTCGGGCGCAATGCCATGAGCACGTTGGGGCTGCTGATTTTGATTTTGCTGCTTACCGAGGGGTTCGCTCGCATCTGGATGCAGTTGAGTGGTCAGACCTGGGGTGTGTTTCTCGGGATTCTGGGCAACGCCTATCTGGGCTCCGCACTGCTGGCTGCGGCGTGTTTGTTTTATCAATCCCGCTATGTCCATTGGCAGAAGACCCGAACGTTGGTCATGTTGGGACAGAGCGCGGAGCAGAACGATAAATCATGAAGGCTGCGAAATTCCCACCGTCTACATCACTTTCTTATAAGTCAAGGTAAAATAGTAATGGCAAAGGCTGAAAAGAGTACAAACGTCAAATCCGAACAATATACTGCTGATCAGATTCAGGTGCTGGAGGGTCTGGAGGCGGTGCGCCGTCGCCCGGGCATGTATATTGGCGGCACCGATCAGGCTGCGTTGCACCACATGGTTTACGAGGTGGTGGATAACGCCGTGGATGAGGCCATGGCCGGCCGCTGTGATCACATCGACGTCATCATCCATGAGGATGAGAGCATTTCGGTTATCGACAATGGCGCTGGCATTCCTGTGGGCATTCAGAAGCAGACGGGGCTGCCCGCGTTGACAGTGGTGATGACCAAGCTGCATGCGGGCGGCAAGTTCGGCGGGGGCGGCTACAAAGTCTCGGGCGGTTTGCACGGCGTGGGCGTCAGCGCGGTGAATGCGCTTAGCGAATGGATGGTCTCCACGGTCAGGCGCGATGGTAAGGTTTATCGCCAGCGTTTCGAGCAGGGCAAGCCCGTCACTGATGTGGAGGTGGTGGGCAAGGCTTCCAAGCAGGACACGGGCACCGAACAGCATTTTCTCTACGATCGCACCATTTTCGATCCCGAAGCCCGGTACAATTACGAGACCCTGGTCAATCGTTTTCGCGAGATGGCGTTTCTCAATCGGGGGCTGAGCATTCGTCTGGTGGACGAACGTCCGGAGGAGCCGCGGGAGATGAGTTTCTATTTCGAGGGCGGCGTGGCTTCCTTCGTGCGTTATCTCACCAAGAATCGCAATCCTTTGCATGCGCCTGTGTATGTAGAGCGCAGTTTCGATACCACGCAGGTGGAGGCGGCCATTCAGTACACCGATGGGTACAGCGAATCGTTACATGCCTTTGCCAATACCATCAGCACACCCGATGGGGGCACTCATCTCACGGGCCTGCGCAGCGCCATCACCCGCTGCGTCAATGATTACGCCCGCAAGCAAGGTTTTTTGAAGGATAAGGATCCGAATTTCTCGGGCGATGACACGCGCGAGGGGCTTACCGCCATTGTCAGCGTCAAGTTGGTGGACCCGCAGTTCGAGAGTCAGACTAAGGTGAAGTTGCTGAACAATGAGGTGCGGACTCAGGTCGAGTCAGCGGTCACCGAGGTGTTCAGCGAGTGGCTGGAAAGCAACCCGCGTGAGGCCAAGAAGATCATCGAAAAGTGCCTCATCAGCTCCCGGGCCCGGGCCGCGGCCCGCAAAGCCCGCGATCTGGTCATCCGCAAGAGCGCGTTGGAGAGTATGACGCTGCCCGGCAAGCTGGCCGATTGCTCGGAGCGAGACCCTGCCAAATCGGAGCTCTACATCGTGGAGGGCGATTCGGCCGGCGGCTCCGCCAAGCAGGGGCGGGATCGGCGATTCCAGGCCATCCTGCCGCTACGCGGCAAAATTCTCAATGTGGAGAAGGCTCGGCTGGATAAAGCTCTGGGCAATCGTGAGATTCAGGCGCTGATCACTGCTCTGGGCACGGGCATTGGCGATCAATTCAATCTGGATAACCTGCGCTATCATCATGTTTTCATTATGACCGACGCGGATGTGGATGGCGCCCATATTCGCACCCTGCTCCTGACCTTCTTCTTCCGCTACATGGAGCCTCTCATCGCCGGTGGGCATCTCTACATCGCTCAGCCGCCCTTGTACCTGATCTCCTCTGGCAAGGAAAAGCATTACGTTTACACCGAAGAGGAAAAAGATCGGCTGATGAAGCGTTTTCAGGGCAAGAAGGTGCATGTGCAGCGCTACAAAGGTCTGGGCGAGATGAATCCTGAACAGCTCTGGGAAACGACGATGAACCCGGATAAGCGCATCGCCTTGCAGGTCACCATCCAAGACGCGGCGGAAAGCGATCGTATCTTCAGCATGTTGATGGGGGATGAGGTGGCTCCCCGTCGCCGATTTATCACCAGTCACGCCCGCGAGGTTCAGAATCTGGACGTGTAAAGGGATGTGGCCCCCGTTTTCGCAAAAGGCCCTCGCTTAGAGCCTGTTATGAATTCGCTTCTGTTTTCATGGTGATTTCCATGCCAAGAAGTTTCTAAGTAGACTCCAGCTTCGCGCTGTTGCGCCTCCGTGTTCTTCGTGGCTAATCAGGGAACGTGAATAGTTACGCATGAAAAAACACATCGATTATCGCCTTCTCGTCCTGGCGCTGGTTTGGATGGGCGTCATTTTCTGGTTCTCGAATCAACCCACGCTTTTTTATCTGCCCGAAAACTGGCTGGACGTTCTCTTCAAAAAGACCTCTCATGCTGTTGCATACGGCGTCTTGTGGACCCTGTGGTGGTTGGCCATGGGGCGACGTCGGGCCTGGTTGGCATTGCTTATCACCATTCTTTACGCCTTCAGCGATGAATATCATCAGACCTTTGTCCCCGGGCGACACGGTCAGCTTCAAGACGTCGCCATCGATATGACCGGGGCGCTTTTGGCCATGAGTCTGGCTCATTCTTCCTGGGGACGCCGCATACTCGCCCATCTCCCCTTATCTTGATCTGTCTTCTCAACCAGGTCAATTTGGGCTGCCGGCTTTCACTCTCTATCGGGGTGTGACTGCTTCCTCCATTGGAGTCAATTCGATGAAAATTACGAAAAGTGTTCTGGCCATTATCGGCCGCGGTCTACTCATCACCGTCGCTGTTTTGGTCATTCTCCTCAGCATCGGGGGCATTATAAGCGCCTGGTACGTCAACCGGGTAGCGACGGATGTCACGTTGAAGATAGCCTCTGTGGTGGAGACCGGGGTGGCCATCGCAGATTCGGGCGTGCAACAATCGCTGACCCGGGTGATCGACGCCCGTTCTGAAATAGCTCAAACCGGGGGAGACATTGACACCCTGGGACAAAAACTCAAGGAAAACAAACCGGCATTGACCGCGCTCAGCCAACGCATCGAAACCCGTCTCGCTCCCACCATCGATAAAATCCAATCGGTGCTGGAGCCGGTGCGGGAGGGATTGGTGCAGGTCGATTCCCTCCTCACTGTGGCGAACAGCGTCCCCTATTTTCATGAAAATATGCCCGAGTTGCAGATGGCCCAGGATTCTCTGCGCAACATGGCGGATCTGAAAGCGGATGTCGAGCAGCTTCGTCGAACCCTGCGAGAGATGGCCGAAGGCAAATCAGAATCGCTGACCGATGAAACAACCCAACTGCTGTTGAACATCACCGGGCGGATCGATGAACGATTGGCCCGAACCCAGAGCAATCTGGAGCAGCTGGAAAGCGAGATTGCCACATTGCAGGAAAGCGTGCACGCCAGAAAATCCCGGATACTTCTGATTATCAACCTCACGACCATCTTCTGCACGCTGCTGTTCTTGTGGTTGATTTACTCGCAGATTGTGGTGATTCGCGTGCAGGCGGCAAAACTGCGAGGTGCAGAGAAGAAGGGGGAGGACAGCCCTCTTGCCCTCGACTCCTCTGGGGCGGATGCGCTTTCCGTCCCAGAAACAGCCTCCCTGCCCGAAATCACCGATCCCGAAGCGCCATCATCCGATTCCGCTACATAGTGGCGGCGCTTGCGAAAAGATTTTGGCGATACGGTCGGTAAAGACGAGATGTGAGATTAAGTAACTGATGTTACGCACTTCCCCTGGGCAAAGCCGATTTCGTCATACGGCCCCGGGGAGCCGCCGAAAAACGACGAACATAGACGAAGGTGGACGAAAGGACGAAGATGGTTATCGTCTATGTTCGTCAATCTCCGTCTGAATGCGCAGGCGCTTTTCTCAAGTTTCAAATGCGCGTCTACTTAACAGGTCGCGCGCCCACTTCGTTGGGGCCGGGAAGCGTTGAGGCGCCGTGGGCGTTCAGACGCGTTGGTCGGGATTGAACAGACGATCGTATTCCTGAATGGCGTAGCGGTCGGTCATGCCCGCCAGATAATCGCAGACCACTCGGTGGAGATCATCCTCCCCCGATTTTAACTTGGCCTGGGTGTCGGGAGGCAACATGCGGGGCTCGCGCACATAGGCTTCGAACAATCTGGTCAGGATCAATTCGGCTTTGTTGGCCATGCGCACCACGCGGTAGCTGCGATAGAAATGTTCGAACAAATAGCGCTTTTGCACCGCGTTGGCCTCCACCAGTTCCGGACTAAAGCCTGCGATGTTGCGTCCAAGGGCCCGAACGTCATCCACCGACTGCACATTGTACGCCTCCAACTGGGCGTAGGTGTGTTCGATGGCGTCGGTCATCTCAATGCCTACCAGCCGTCGAATGATGCGGGCCCGAGTTAGCGAATCCAGATTTGTGATGTGATAGGGCAATCCCAGGCTGTCCATCACCCGCCGCCACAGGGGCTGTCCGGCCAGGTCTTCCACGTTCAGGATGCCAGCGTACAGGCCATCATCCAGATCGCTGGTGTTCCAGGCCATCTCGTCCGCAATGTTCGCCAACTGACATTCCAGGGTGCCCGCCAGCTCTGGCTCATAGCCTTCGGCATTGATGACGTCGTAATCCGTGTCATGTTTGACCAGGCCCTCCCGCACTTCGTAGCTCAAATTCAATCCCGGAAAGTCGGGGTAACGGCGTTCCAGATTCTCGATGATGCGCATGGTTTGGCGTTGATGATCGAAGCCGCCATGCCCCTGCATGAGGTGGTTCAGGATGTGTTCGCCTGTATGCCCGAAGGGAGGATGCCCCAGATCATGCGCCAGACAGATAGCCTCGGTCAACTCCTCATTGGCGCCCAGCGCCCGGGCCAGTGTGCGTCCCAGTTGCGCCACCTCCATGGTATGGGTCAGCCGATTGCGGTAATGATCGCCTTCGTGATAGACGAACACTTGGGTTTTGTAAGCTAATCGTCGAAACGCGGTGGTGTGAACGATCCGATCCCTATCTTTTTGATACACAGTGCGATAATCAGCCTCGTCCTCCGGATACACCCGGCCGCGCGTATCAGCGCTTTTCATGCCCCAGGGAGCCAAAAATAGCCGTTCTCGCTCTTCGAGAGATGTACGTGAAATCATGGTTATTCTCCTGCTTTGAACATAAAGAGGATCGACTATGGACGGAGGACGATAGTGTCACGAGCCTTCATCATCTATCGTCCTTTGGGTGGTGTCGGCGCGGGCTCGCTCGCAGTAAGTCTACATCGTCCGTCGTCTATTCACCGGTGTCGACGCCATGACTCACTTGGGATACACCCATGCCTCGAACAGGGGCGTCAGGTCACAGTTGCAGGCGGCTTCGGCCACATTTTTCAATCCATCGGTCGTGGCGATGCCCCATTTGTATGTGTGGTAGTAATCTTTTTGGAATTTGGCGAAGGCGTCATCGCCCATCTGCTTGCGCAATTCGTCGAAGAAGACGCCCCCGCGACCGTAAATGATGCCGCTGTATTCGGCTTCATCATAAGCGGCGACCGGCAGGTCCAGAGGGATATCCGCATCGTCGATGTAATCCCAGCGAAGCTGCTGGCTTGTGCGCTCCTCCTCATATCCGGCCGGACCATACACCTTGCCGAAATATAGCATGGTGTTGTATTGAGTCAGAGATTCGTCCAGCCAGGGATGGTGGATCTGGTCGTTGCCCACCACGCTATAAAACCACTGATGTCCGACCTCATGGGCGGTCGCCACCTCGAAAAAGGGCTGTTCCTCATCGTAGAGGGAGAGCGCGACGACGACTATGCCAGGATATTCCACGCCGCCCGCCGTGGTGGGCGTTCCCGCCACAGCCAATTCGGTAAAGGGGTAGTCCTCATAAGCCTCATTGAAGGTGGTCAGGGCGTCGATGGCGTATTGCAGAGCCAGCTCGTTTTCTGCGCCCAATTCGCCTGGCGCATACGCTCGCACCACCGTGTCGCCCACCTTCTCCTCCATCACCTGATAGCGCGCACTGCTGACCAGATAAAAATCGCGCATGGGACCAGCCGCCCAGGTGATGATTTCCTTGCCCTCCTGCTCTTTCCGATCGATCTCGAATCCCGAAGCGTCGACCGTCTGCCCCGCGGGCAACGATGCCCGCACCAGGTAGTAGGCCGTATCGCTGTACGTCACATCGCCATAGTTTGGCGGCGTCTCAACATACCATCCGTTCTCGTCATCGTAGGCCGGAATCATGGGATAGGCGTGAGCCAGAGCCATCACCCCATCGATGGTGGCCAGCACTGCATAGTTGCCGCCCTCGGTCGTGGGAATCTCCACCTGATAGTTCATGGAGATGACGGCCTGATCTCCAGGCTGCAAAGGATACGGCATGCCCACCATGAGCACGCTATCCTGATTTTCTTGCATGGTTTTGGTGGGGCTGCCGTTGAGAAGTACATCGCTGACTGTCATCTTACCGTCCAATATGTTGGGAAACAGACGGAAGACGATTTCATTCAGGTTCACATCTTCGGTATTGGTGTAGCGCACTTCCAGCTTGCCCGAGACGTGCGTCATGTCCTCATTGATGGTGAGATCGAGATGGTAGACGCTGGCTCCGGGGAGTTCTTTGAGTGCATTTCGTTGAGAAGGGATCAGGCCCGGTTCGAAGACGGATCGATCGTCCCAGGGGATGTCGGAGAGCATGGGGGCGGGAAGCGCCGGCGTCGCGGTGGCCGTCGAGGACGGCGTCACGCTTGCTTGTCGTTCACGAGGGGGGGCGGGCGGAGACGTGTAGGTTTCGGTGCATCCTCCCAGAAGCGCCGCGAGGACGAGAAGGAGCAGCAGAGAGTGAAATGATCGAATTCGGTTCATTGATGGGGTGCCTGAAGGCGGTCGGCAATCTGCGCTATGCTCCAATGTGCCGGGTGTCTGTCCGGGATTCGTTTGGTGGCATGACACAGAAGGGGAGCCTGCCTTGAAAAGTGGTTTCAGCGTCGCAGGTTGATAATCAGGACGGCCAGGGCCACCGAGCCACTGAAAAAGATGCCCGCAAGCAGGGGGAGTGTGTTGTTATCGGGCCAACCGCCCGGAGTGCGGGGAACGGCGCCGATAGCCAGGGTTGCTGTGGCCGCGGGGGAGGGGGTTGGAGTGATCGTTGGCGTAGGCGTGCGGGGCGACCGCGGCGTGGAGGTCGGTGACGTTGTGGCCGTGGCCGTGGCGGTGAGCGTTGGCGTTGGGGTGGAAGATGGGGCGGGCGTGTCTGTCGGCAGGGGGGAGGCTGTGGGTGATGGCGCTTCTGTCGGCGTATCGGTGACTGCGGGCGATGCGGCCATAGGATCTCAGGCCGCCACATGCACATCATCCACCCATACGCCTGCCACTTGTCCCAGGCCATCATTGTGCACGCCTACAACGAAAATGATCTTGCGGCCTGCAAACGGGCTGAGGTCCAGGGATACTGGCCGCCAGTCTTCTTCGAGAGGCTGTTCGTAGAGGAGTACTGTGGATTCATCGGTGGAAAGGTTCCACACGACGACATAGCGCTGGTCGTTGGCGTCTCCGGCCTGAGAGCGCAGCCACAAGTTGGCGGTAATCTGTCCGGCCGAAGGCAATTGCATCTCCTGCCATACGGTGGAGTCCGACTCCTGATTCTTGGCGTCCGACGGGATGCCGACGAAGGCGGATTGCTTGCCATTATGTGCGATGTTGGCGTCCAGAAATCCTGGGCTGACTGTCTTGGCGAATTGCCAGGCGTCTGATGTCTCGAAGCCGCCATCCTGCTCTACGTAGATGCAGTTTGCCGGAGGCGCATCATCCTGGGCCAGCACGGCTCCCGCCAGGCTGAGCGATGTGACGACAATGCAGAATGTGATGATGAGGCGGCGGAAGGGGGCAGGCATGGGATGGGACGTAGGATTGGCGGTTTTCATGCAGTAGGATGTTTCTGTCCGCATTCTACGCCGTTTGTCCCGATTGTGGCAATTTCAGGATGAAGCAGCTGCTCCAAGTCGATGACTGATATCTGGCGCGTAGCGGGCGAGATGGCGGCGTAATTGCAACAGCGCCAGGTCGCTCGCTTTGGCCTCCAGCATGATGTCGAACGCTCGCATGGTGGGCAACTCTTGCATAAAGGCGATGAAGCCGAAGGGGTTGATGTAGTGGCTGTGTCGGTTGAGCCTGGGGGGATGGGGCGCGCCCTTCCGATCCCTCACCATTTCGGTGGCGGGCGTGCTGAAATGGATTTTGGGCGTCTGGCCTGGCGGCCAGGTGGATAGACAGATGGCCAGGGCCTCGCTGACGGGAATGTCATCGGGGTTGTAAAGCTGATGATGGAGTGCGTCGAAGATCAGGCGCACTCCGGTGCGTTGGTGAATCCACAAAATGTCCCTGACTCCGAACCGGCGATCATCATGCTCCAGTGCGATGCGCTGCTGTACAATCGTTGGCAGCCCTGAGAATTCCTCCACAAAGGCCGCCATCGCCTTCATTCGATCATCGTAATGACCGCCTACATGCACCACGACAACCGCGTCCGGCCCCAACCCCATGCCATCCAGAATCGCTGCCAGGCCCGACAATGTCGCTCTGGATTGGCGCAGCCGATGTGGATCGGGCGTGTTCAATAGCACATGAGCGGGCGCATGAAAGCTGAGACGCAAGTCCAACTGTCGGGCCAGGGCGCCAGCGGCTGCCAGCTCAGCCTCGCATTCCTCAATCTGATGGTGAAATTGGGGCAGATCTGGATGGGTGAGGTAGGGCGCCAGGTCGGCGGACATCCGATACATCTGGATATGCTGGCTTTCGAGATAATGGAAGATGTCGCGCAGATAGGCCAGGCTGACGGAAAGGTGGGGGCTGTTTTGCCAGCGACGACTGTCATGGCTGCGCAGGCCCGCGCGGCCCAGGACGCTGACGGGAAATCCGAGACGCATGATGGTGACGCCTTGTCTGCTTTGAGAATGTAAAACTCAAAATGTAAAAGGCAAAAAGGGCTCACGCCAGGGAGCGAAGGCATGCAGGTTTGCAGGCGGCAAGTCGCAGGCGTTGGGTCAACTTCCGCAGCACAACCTGCAACCTGACACCGCCATTTTCATCGGTATCGGCGTGGGCAAACCCGCGGTCAGTCTGCCTTGAAAATGCAAAAGGGGGAGGTTGCAAGCGACCCTGGGGCTATTGCTCTTCCCAATAGGCGAGGATCGCCGCCAGTTCAGGCACGCCAGTCTCGCGGGAGATGCGTAAGCGTTTGAGCTCGAACAGATGTTGGTTGTCTTGCTCCACGCCCGCGGGCTGGGTGGTCACCGCCCCCCAGAATCCTGCTGAGTGAAAGACATCGATGACTTTCTGGTCGTACGAGCCGAAGGGATAAGCCAGCACTCGCGGCTTCTTGCCCAGATTGGCCTCGATGGTTTGGCTGCTGCCCAGGGCCTGCCACACCAAAAAATCGGTATCCTGCCCCTTGAGATCAGGATGATTGCGGCTGTGGGAGCCGATCTCCATGCCTCCGGCATCCATTTCTTGAAGTTTATCCCAGGTGGCGTAGCGGGCGTAGTCGGGATCTGTGGCGGCCATATCTGCAAAATCGGTGATGATGAAAAACGTCCCTGTCATGCCCCGTTCCTGCAGTGCCGGAAAAGCATTTTCGTAGTTGTCGAGATAGCCGTCATCGAAGGTGAGGATGATGGGCTTCTCGGGCAATGGCGGCGCGCCGCGTTGCAGATAGCTGATCAGATCTTGCAGATGGATGGTGGTGTAACCCTGTTCTTGGAGAAAATCGAGCTGCTGCTGAAACATATCGGGGAAAAGCGACAATTCCCGGCGATAAGCATCTGCATCCGCGGGCGGGATGGAGATGTAGTGGTACATGAGAATGGGGACGCGAGCGCTGCGGAATTGACCATCGGGCGTGGGGCCTGGCGTGGGAGTTGCGGTTGCGGTCGCGGTCGCTGTGGGCGTGATGGTGGGGGTATCCGTTGGAGCGGGCGTGGATGTGGGCGTATTGGTGGGCGCTGGCGTGAACGCGGGATGGGAAAGGGTGGCGGGGGGGGGGGGGGGGGGGCGCTGGGGGGAGGGGTGGGGGGGAGGGGGGGGGGGGGGGGGGGGGGGGGGGGGGGGGCGGAGGACTCTGGGGTGAAATGGCTGTGGGAGAGGCGGGCGCGGGGACGCACGCTGCCAGGAACAAGGTGAAAAGGATAATTGTCAGGGGATATTGCTTCATGTTGGGAGGCGACTCGGTGTTTTCAGGTTGGGCGGATTGTGAATCCGTCCAGGGAGCCCCGCTCCCGAGTCGGACAGGAGGCAAGTTGCGCCTTTTGCTGCGATGCGTGATTTATTTGCAGGACTGGGGCGAGCGAGAAACGAAGGGATTGTCTTTGAGAAAATAGCGCCAGGGACGGGTGAGAGCGGCGTCATCTCCTCGCACGCCCACGCGGGGCCCGGCGCAGATGGGCTCTGCGGGTCGTGGCGCGTCCTCCAGCCACAACTCCCGTCCCAGACAGAGATCATGCCCGTCCAGCCTTCTATCGACGCCCAGAGCCTGACACAGCTTGCCTGGGCCGCTGGTCAGATCTCGTTCGGCCTCGCGTCCCCGGTTTCTCCGCATCACATCCACGCCCATCAGCGGCTCCAACGCCCGGATGAGCACGGCCTGGCCGTCGCCCTCAGGCCCGGTGACGATGTTGAGACAGTGGTGTACGCCGTAGATGAGATAGACGTAGGCATGGCCGGGCGGGCCGAACATGCTGCGATTGCGGGGGGTGGGCCCGCGAAACGCGTGGGACGCAGCGTCCTCGTCGCCCAGATAGGCCTCCACCTCTACGATGCGCCCCGCCAGCAATACATCATTCAGCCGGCGCACCAGCCGCTTGCCCAGCAGATCAGGCGCCAGCGCCACGGCTGAGCGGGCGTAGAAGTCGCAGGGCAGGCGATCAGCCATGGGCGCCCCCCACTACGGGCAGCACTAGATGCACTACATCGCCATCCCGTAAATGCGTGTGATCGAAATGGGGCGGGGTTACCGGGCGGTGGTTGAGAAAGAAGATGTATGGAGCGGCGCGCCCCGCCTCCTCCCCCCGAAAAGCCTCCTGGAAGCCAGGATAACACTGCGCCAGCACTGCCAGCAGGTCTGCGGCAGTGGCGTCTTGGGGCAATTCCTGAGAGACGCGGCGCTGACCAAGGATCTGACGTAGCGGTTCGCCGACTTTGATGGTGATTCGCGGCATAAGCCATCAAGATTTTGGGGTTCTTTTACCGGAAAAGCGCCTTTTCACCCGCGCAGGATGAATGGAGAGCGTGATTGTAGCACATTATGACAAAACTGTCATCAATCTCGCCCTGTATTTTCAGGTGTTTTTCACAAAAACATGTCATAATAGGAATATCATTTATTGTTTTTCGATTGCCCGGAGGCGTCATGTCCGTACTTATTCTTATTGTCATTGGCGCGCTGCTGGCCTGGACGTTCTTGCAGGAGGCCCGCGTCTGACTTAATTCCGTCAGGTGCTCTGAGATCGAGCGATTGCCCGATCCAGTGTTTCTCTAATAAGGTGAGATGAGAGGACGAGAGAAAATTGTGGGGTGGAGGCCCGAGGCTGTGGATAGTTCCGTTGGGCGAGGCGGACCACGGCCTCGACGGCCTCTTTTTTGGGCTCTTGTCCCTGTAATGCAGCGACGGAGGAACAGAGAAGAGGCCAGCTTTCGGGAGATGTCAATGCCAGCCGGGCTCTGGCAATTCGCCCATGAGCCGGATCGAGGGAGACCACCGCGGCCGCGGCCCAGGCGTCGGGCTGCAGCGGGGAAAGCTCACTCTCTCGGTAAAGCGCGCTGCCCGTTGCCAGAAGAGGCAGCGAGAAATGGACGCTGAGGGGGAGGTGAGGCGCTTGGGGAGCTGATTGCAGAGCATTCTGCACGGAAAGCGTCTGTCGGATGACGCGTTGGGGGCTCTCTCGCACAGCAAGCTCGATCTGGGCGTCCAAAGCAGCCAGAGCCAGGAGGATGGGGTTGTGGGGGTGGGTCGCGTCTAAAGCGTGGAGCAGAGCCCCGCCTGGTTGCTCCGCCTCCATCAGCGCCGCTGCGTCGGTCAGACAGGCGGCTCCGGGGTGTAGCAAGGATGACCGCATGAGCCCCGCCCAGCTGCTGTTCACCCCCACGACAAGCTCGCCGCCCAGGCGGTGAATGCCTGCCATTTCCGATATCCGCCCCACATCCATGAGCAGAGCATGGGGTTGTATCAGTAGCGGCGGCCCGCCCACGGTAACCTGCACCAGCGCGGGCCGGGCCAGGATATCCAGCGCCTCGACAAGGGTGTGGGGACGGAGAGGGAGGGCTGGCAACTCAGATCGTCTGTACGTCGTGGGGATGGCTTTCCCGGGCGCCAGCCGGGGTGATCTCGATGAATTCGGCATTGGTCTGCAAGTCGGGGATGGTGCGGGCGCCGCCGTAGCTCATTCCCGAACGCAAGCCTCCCACCAGTTGATAGAGTATCTCGTGTACGTGGCCGCGGTAGGGCACGACCGCTTCGACGCCCTCGGGGACGACTTTATCCCAATCCTCCTGGCTTTCGGCGCTGCCGGTTTCAGCTTTCTTGCGTCCCATGGCCGCTCCCAGCGACGCCATGCCCCGCACGACTTTGTACTTCTGGCCATATCGAATGACGGGCGCACCGGGCGATTCTTCGCAGCCAGCGAACATGCTGCCGATCATCACCGTGCTGGCCCCGGCAGCCAATGCCTTTACCATGTCTCCCGAGGTTTTGATGCCGCCGTCAGCGATGACGGGCACATCTCGGCCGCTGTCCTGTACGCCCATCACGCTTTCAGCAATGGCGGTAATCTGGGGTACGCCAAAACCGGTGACGATACGGGTAGTGCAGATGGAGCCGGGCCCGATTCCGACTTTGATGGCGTCGGCTCCCGCCTCGGCCAGTTCTCTCGCCCCGGCTCGGGTGGCGACATTGCCCGCGATGATCTGGGCATGGGGGAGGGACTGTCGCAGCAATTGCAGCATTTCGATGCAGTGGTCGGCGTGGCCGTGGGCAATATCCAGCACCAACGCATCGGCGCCCGCATCCAGCAGCGCCTCGGCCCGTTGCAGCTCATCCCCTCCCACGCCAATGGCCGCGGCCACCCGCAGACGGCCCCGCTCATCCACGCTGGCGTGCGGATTCTGACGAGATTTGATCAAATCCTGGGCGGTGATCAACCCGACCAACACGCCATCGTCGTTCACCAGCGGCAATTTTTCCAGACGTCGTTCATACAGGATGCGTTGGGCTTCGGCAGGCGTGACCGAGGGAGGAGCTGTGACCAGCCGCGCCATGGGCGTCATTGCTTCGGCCACCCGCGGCGCGTTGCTGGGGGCCAGCAGCACATCGCGTCGGGTGAGCACTCCCAACAAGCGCCGATGTGCATCCACCACCATCAACCCCCCGACATGATGTTCATTCATCAGACGGGTCGCATCCGCCAGCGTGTCGTCAGGCGAGATGGCGAGCGGGTCTTCGACGACGTAGCTGCGAGCGCGTTTGACCCGGCGCACCTGTTGCGCTTGTTTTTCGATGGTCATAAAGCGGTGGATGGCGCCCAGGCCGCCAGCGCGGGCCATGGCAATGGCCATCGACGCCTCGGTCACCGTGTCCATATTGGCGCTGATGATAGGGATGTGCAGCCGGATGGATGGCGTCAGCCAGGCGCGGGTATCCGCGTCGCCGCGCGATTGCAAGGGGGAGCGCTTGGGCAATAGCAGGACGTCATCGAAGGTGAGCCCTTTGGTTTCATGGATTTTCATAGCAGATCACCCTGTGGGGGTAGAAAGGAATTGGGAGTGAACAGAGTTTCGGGTGACGGACGCCCATTGGTTTCGCCGGTTCGACCCACGAAAAAAGGCTTCAGAAGAAATTGGTAACTACTAAGGTCACTGTCATGTACGCTGTTACAGGAGCGCCATCTTTTGAAGCGGAGAAAGCTTGGCGCCTGATGTGCGACTTGCCTGTTCTAAAAAACGGGCGTTGATGCTTTGATCTGTCGTCCCACAAACAGACGCAGGGACGGCAGGACGAACATGGACGAAGAAGGAGGCAGGTTTCGTCCATGTTCGTCGGCTTGGTTAGAGGAAGATGCTTGCTAAGCCTGTGGATGCGCCATAAAAAGTTGCCCGTTGGGTAGTGAGCGTCTTCGCGGCGAAAGGGATGAGGAAATGGCGGTGGAGGCTGTTACAACCATCCTGGCGGCTCTGTCAGATTTTTGGGCGGCGGAGGCGGAGGACTGTTGTATCCGCGCCGCGGGGGCCGGGGCAGTTCCTCGCCCGCCAGCCAGCGCTGGGCGATGTCGGGCAGATCGGCCAGCGGGGCTTTGTAGACGCGGGCGTCGGGCAATGATTCCAGAAAGAGTCGCCCGTAGCGCTTGCTCACCAGCCGCTTGTCCAGCAGCACCGCGATGCCCCGAT
>Ga0256914_1001565_pt1 | contig 20318 bp, 28 predicted proteins | sample HulkmetaG_FD_191571 | JGI IMG/M metagenome (GOLD analysis project Ga0256914, IMG submission 191571) | Hydrothermal chimney microbial communities from Main Endeavour vent field at the Juan de Fuca Ridge, Pacific Ocean - Hulk | ecosystem: Environmental > Aquatic > Marine > Hydrothermal vents ... | reverse complement strand
TCCTTTTCTTAAAAGACCACTTCGGTCATTTTTTTGATAATAACATGCGTATCTCTATTTACTGCTACAGGACCCCAATAGTTGAAGTAGTAGGTAAACTGTCCATATCCACCTGCTAATAGATTTGGTTTTAATCGAACACGAGTAACGGCATTGTTTCCACCACTTCGTTTTTTACGCTCTTGTGAGATTGGTAATCCAATCGTTCTCTCAATAGTGTGATAGAGTATGGTTACCCCTTTAGGGATACGGGTACTTACAACAGCTCTAGTACAATAGGTACCATTATCGTTAATCACCTCTACCCAATCATTATCATTGATACCCATCTCTTTGGCATCCTCTTCATTAATCCAAACAGGCTCAATACCTCTTGATAGCGTTAGCATTCGGATATTATCCATATAGGTTGAGTGGATATGCCACTTACCGTGAGGAGTTAGACAACTAAGTACCTTTGCTTCACCATTTTTGACCGTCTCTCTAAGGTCTCCATAGACTTCAGGTTTTGGAGATGGCTTATAGGTTGGTAGAGACTCACCATATCCAAGATACATCTCATGGTCAATATAGCTATGTTGTCGCCCTGTTAGGGTTCTCCAAGGAATACTTTTCTCAACATTATAGGTATAAGGTGCATAGGCTCTATCATCATTCATAAGTCCTGCCCAAACAGGTGAAGAGTGGTATCTCTGTGGTGCTTTTTGCAAATCTTTATACTGCATCTTGACACCCTCTTTGTGTTTGATAATAGAAGATAGATTATCAAGACCTGTCTTTTTCTCTGCATTCTCATAGGCTCTTACTGCTAATTTTCCATTGGTTACACTAGAGAGGTTAAGAACAGCATTAATAGCATCTACATCCTCTTCGAGTGATGGATACTTCTCACCCTCATAGGTAGTTGTAGAGAAGTGGTTAGAGGTAATCATATCATCATACAAATCATCACATGCATAACTACTACCATGCGCTCCACCACCTTTATTTCTAAAGTTTCTACCAAGTGTTATATACTTATCATAGATTTTGGTGTAGTCTCTCTCTTCTATTGCAATCTTGTGCATAGTCTTACCAGGGATTGCTTCACACTCACCTTTGTACCAATCTTGGATAGTAGGTTGTGCTATCTCATCTTCGGTATCGTGACCTAGAGGAAGAGTTACAACATCTTTAATAGGTTCAGGTAGATGTGTTTTGGCTACTTCACTGGTTGCTTTTGAGATAGCTTTAAATATATCCCAGTCTGTTTTGGCTTCCCATACAGGAGGAACAGCTTCTGATAGAGGGTGAATAAATGAGTGCATATCAGTGGTATTAATATCTGCTTTTTCATACCATGAAGCAGATGGAAGAACTATATCAGAGTATAAAGCTGATGAGTCCATTCTAAAGTTAAGGTCAACTATCAAGTCCATCTTACCTGTTGGTGCAGTCTCATGCCACTTTATCTCTTCTGTTGGCTCTTGGTCGGTTGCAATAGTATTATTATGTGTTCCGAGGTAGTGCTTAAGTGCATACTCTTGACCTTTCATACTACCAGAGATTGAGTTACCTCTCCAGATATACCAAATTCTTGGGAAGTTCTCCTCTGCATCCACATCACCTACAGCATACTCCAAGCTTCTATCTTTGAGAGAGTTTAATACATACTCTTTAATCTCCTCATCACTACTCGCACCACTCTCTTTTGCAAGGTCTAATGGGTTTTTGTTGAACTGTGGATAGTATGACATGTGACCCATTCGCACCGATTTATAAATATCATCTGCCATGTGTCCTTTTGTCATATCATTATCAGGAACAGCATTATATTTTGAGTGATGTCCATCATATCTATACTGGTCTGTGTTTAGATAGTGCCAGATTGGTGCTTGTTGTAATCTAGCAGTAGAGTTCCAATCTTTTGCAAAGGTGATATTACCCCACGCATCAACAGGAGCTAGTTTCTCTTGACCAACATAGTGGTTCATACCACCACCATTTTTACCAATACTTCCAGTAAACATCAATGCCATAATAGCAGAACGATAAATAAGGTTACAGTGATACCAATGGTTTACACCAGCACCCACGATAACCATATTTTTACCCTCTGTTATCTCACCTGTCTCTCCCCACTCTCTAGCAATAGAGATAATGGTTTTGCTATCAATTCCTGTAAAAATCTCTTGCCATGCAGGAGTATAGGCAGAACTTTTGTCTGTATAGTCTGTTGGATAGTCACCACTTAATCCTCTTGGAACACCATAGTGAGCCATCTGAACATCAAAAATAGTAGCTACGGCTATCTTTTCACCATTAACAGTTGTGATATACTTAATAGGAACACCTCTTTTAGCTTTAACATCAAGACCAAACTCTTCAAATGTTGCCTCTATTACATCATCAGCATTATCAATAAGTGTTAAGATTGGGTCATAAGGCTTGTCATCAATAGAGTTCTCTTGCTTAGTATTCCATTTTCCAGTATCTTGTTTGTCCCATCTATGACCAACTGTCCCTTTTGGTACTACAAACTCTCCACTATCTTTGTCAATTTGAATAAATTTCCACTCACCATTCTCTATATCTTTATAGGCTTCAAGCTCACCTGCTCTTAGAAGTCGTCCTGATTTATACTCATCTCCATCTTTTTCAATTTTAACAAGGAATGGCATATCAGAGTATTTTTTGATATAGTCGATAAAATATGGAACTTCTCTATCTACATAGAACTCTTTTAGTAAAACATGATTAATAGCAGACCAAAACGCCCCATCACTACCTGCATGAAGAGGAACCCACTGGTCAGCAAACTTACTTACCATACTAAAGTCAGGTGCACATACAATAGTTTTTGTACCATTGTGTCTAGCCTCTGCAAAGAAGTGGGCATCTGGAGTTCTTGTCATATTTAGGTTTGCACCCATATCAATAATCATTTTGGCATTAAACCAATCAGCAGACTCTCCACAGTCGGTCTGTTCACCCCAAACCTCTGGGAATGCAGGTGGCAAATCACAATACCAGTCATAGAAACTAAGATTTACCCCACCAAAGAGTTGTAAAAATCTAGCACCTGCTGAGTAGCTTAACATTGACATAGCAGGAATAGGAGAGAAACCTACTACTCTATCGGGTCCATGTTTTTTAGCTGTATAGATATTGGCAATAGATGAAATCTCTAATGCCTCTTCCCAACTTGCTCTTCTAAATCCACCCTTTCCTCTAGCCTCTTGGTAGCCTTTTCTAGCATCCTTATCAGCTTGAAGAGCAGTCCAAGCCTTCATTGGGTCTCCACCATTCTCTTTTTTCTTGGCTCTATAAGCATCAAGCAAAGCACCACGAATTAGTGGATATTTAATTCTAACAGGACTATAGAGATACCATGAAAAAGAGATACCTCTTTGACACCCTCTAGGCTCATAAGGAGGAAGCTTATCATCAAGCAGAGGATAATCAAGCTGTTGAGTCTCCCACACCACAATACCATCTTTGACAGCCACTTGCCACGAGCAACTACCTGTACAGTTTACACCATGTGTACTTCTTACGATTTTGTCATGTTGAAATCTATTTCTATAAAACTCTTCCCATTTTCTTGTTTTTGGGTCAACAATATCTTGTATCCAACTCATTCTATGACCTCCATGTTGTTTTTAATTGTCTATCAAACATATCTTGATTGACTGATTTGTTTTTAACTCTTTTTTTACCAAGTAGTATTAATCCACTAAATATTCCGATAGCACCTAATAGACCCAAAATCCAAAAAAATGTTGCTTTTCCACTTTGAGTTGATTTTGGATTAATTTTTTTAAAAAAAGCTATTAATTCTTTTCTTTCATTTTCTGTTATCTTATGACTTTTATAAGCTTTTGTCATAAGAGGGGAGGGCATAGCATCAGATGAGGTAATCATCATACCTATAGTCATAGCCATATCTTCTCCTCCATACATTGTTAAATCTTTTGCTAAAGAGCCACCTGCTATAACTTTGGGGCTATTAACATTATGACATGCGATACAAGCAACACCACCATTTTTAAATTGTTTTGTTCCTTGAAACAGAGCCGCACCACTCTCTACCTCTCCAGAAAAAGAGAAGATAGTAAGTAGTAGGCTTAAAACTATTAAACGGGTAATATTCATTAAGTTTTCTCCTATTTTATTTACACTATGAATTTTAACATTTTTTACTTATATTAAGAACATAAATCAAGTAAAAATATTAATAAATATTATATTTTAAATTTTTAGAAAAAGGAAATATTAAGGCAAGACTCTATTTTAAGGTAGTTTTGTTTCAAAATGAGTTCCATAAAGTCCAAAAAGGACATTATGTACTCTATATTTAATGATGTTTATTTTTATTATATTTTAATAATGATATTTTAAGATATTGGTATTGCTTTATTAATCTTTCAGTAGCATTATGAATATACATTTGTAATGATTTCTCTAATTTAATAATATTTAGATATTCTCTATTCTCTTCTTTTACATAAAGAAACCAATAGATACCTCCTACTAATATAGCTCCACTAAAAATATTGCCCAAAGTAACAGGAATAAGATTTCCAAATATAAATGATGAAGTATTAAGTGTTGCTAAGTCCCATGTAGGATGATGTGCCATAACAGCAGATGCCACTGTTGGGTCAAGACTAGCAGTAATCCCAGCAGGAATAATAAACATATTTGCAACACAGTGTTCAAATCCACTAGCAATAAATGCCATTACAGGAAACCAAGCTGCTGCAATTTTACTAATAATATCTTTGGCAGAGACTACCATAACTACAGCCAAGCAGACTAACCAATTACATCCTACACCTCTAATAAAAGCTTCACTAAAACTTAAATGTGTTTTTTTATAGGCAAGAGCTACTGCATTAGCACCTACTTCTCCACCATGACCACCCCATAAATGAGAATTATACATCATCCAAAGCAAAAATGTTGCTCCAATAAAATTACCAATATAAACCCATGTCCAATTTTTAAGAACCTCTTTAGTATTAAGATTGCCATTGAGCCAAGCCATTGAGAGCATAGTATTACCTGTAAAAAGGTCTGAACCTGCTACTAATACAAGAACTAACGCAATCCCAAAGACGCTTCCTCCAATAAAACTTGTAAATCCTGCTCCAAAATGAGCTACCATATCATGAGTAACCATATTCATAAGTTGTGCTGCAAATGCAATATAAGCTCCTGCTAAAAAACCTGAAACTAAAACCTTATTTTTTGACATTTTAGCTTTATACTCTCCAATTGCAATAAAAGCATTGGCAGTCTCTGCTGGTGTAAGAAAATTTTGTGTCATTCTTTATTCTCCTTTAAATAATATAATACTTTAAAATATAAAGTTTGAGATAAAAACATAAAATGTTTTTAATTATTTTTTTATAAAATAAAATATTACAAAAAGCATTTTAGACTATTTAAAGTTAATAACTCCTTTTTTTTACAAGATTATTATGTCTCTTTCTTTGTTTTATTTTAAATATTATTTTATATAATTAATATATTAAATATATTTTTAGTAAAAAATATTATTTTTTTAACTAAAAGTATCATTTTGTGTATATTTTTGTATCAACTTTTTGTTATAATTTATTCTTTATAATTTAATCTAATAATTTATATAAGAAAAATGTATCAAAAAGTATCACCCATTAAAAGAGATGAAATTCTAATAGTCTCCTTTTTCCTTATCCACAATTTATTTACAAATTTTATATTATAATAAGCTTACGCAGGAACATAAGTCCCGATAGATACCAAAAATTCAATGATACTGCTCCATCATTTGGTCATAAAAGGGGGTCCTGTCGGAGTAAAAAGGGTTTTATATGAGCATGATGAAAGAGGCGACACCTAAATCTTACAGGATGTTAGTTATGAACACATTGGCATTTACAATTGCCTTTGCAGCATGGTTATCAAATGGGGTATTGATTACATTTTTAATTTCAAATGGTGTACTTAATTGGTCAGCAGTTCAAATGGGTACAGTTATTGGTATTCCAGTTTTAACAGGTGCATTATTTAGATTGCCAATGGGGATTTTAACCGACAAATTTGGTGGGAAGCCTATATTTACTATTAATCTTTTAATAGCGGCTGTGGGTATGGTTTTAATGTCTCAAGCAGACAGTTATAGTGATTTCATTATTGCATCACTATTATTTGGTACAGTTGGTGCTACTTTTGCTGTTGGAATTGCATTTACCTCAGTATGGTTTCCTAAAGAGAAACAAGGTTTAGCACTTGGTATTTTTGGTGCTGGTAATGCTGGAGCTGCACTAACTGCACTCTTTGCTCCAACAATTCTTAAAAATCTTGTAGCTGATGGAAATATGGAGGCTTGGAGACAATTACCATTAATGTATGCGGCTATGTTATCTATTATGGCTGTTATCTTCTTTCTACTAACTGAAAATAGAAAACCAGATAGTTCAAACAGAACTCTAGGTAAAATGTTAGAGCCTTTAAAACATGCTGCTGTATGGAGATTAGGCTCATTTTATTTTATTGTATTTGGTCTATTTGTAGCATTTTCACAATGGTTAGTTCCATACTTTGTAAATGTTTACGCGTTACCATTGGTAACAGCGGGTATATTTGCAGCAGCATTTAGTTTTCCATCAGGTGTAATTAGAGCTTTAGGTGGATATCTTAGTGATAAGTTTGGTGGGAATAGAGTAACATTATGGGTTTTTGTATCTGCAATTACTATTAGTGCAATGCTTATGATACCAAAAATGACTATTGAGTCTCCGGGAAAAGGAGTATTGGCTAAACTATCCGGTGAGGTAACTAAGGTGACAGATACAACAGTAGAGGTTACAAATCCTAAAGCAGGAGTGAGAACATATAAATTTACTCCAAAAGTTGGAAATATTGACCCAGACACTCAAGATTTTCTATTATTACCACATAAAGAGGTTCTACAAGAAGCTATTGTAAAGGTTGGTGATAAGGTAACTAAAAAACAGCTACTTGTAAAAGGAACAACCAAGATTTTCTTCCAAGCTAATGTATGGATTTTCGGTATTTTAGCAATTATTGTTGGAGCTTTATGGGGAATTGGTAAAGCTTCCGTATATAAACTTGTGGCAGAAACCTACCCTCAAGAGGTTGGTGTCGTTGGTGGTATTGTAGGAGTTCTTGGAGGACTTGGTGGATTTATCTCTCCAATTATTTTTGGTTGGCTACTTGGTCTCACAGGTCTTTGGTCAAGTGCATGGATGTTTGTTTTAGCCGTTACAATCTTCGCCTTTGTACTCTTAACAAATTCTATGAAGCATCCAGATGCACATGATTAGTTAAAAGAGAATACCTTTTGGTATTCTCCTCCATAGTTCTTTATTTTATTCCACTTTAAGCATTTTTAGGATAAGTTTTATCTGAAATAAATAAGCTAAAGGTCATTAATGTCTAAAAGTCAAATCAGAGAGATTGAGAGTGTTTGTACCTATTGCGGTGTAGGTTGTGATATTACAGCTGTAGTAAAAGATAATAAAATTCAAAAAATTTATGCTCAGAAAGATGGAGTAGTCTCTCAAGGCAAACTCTGTATCAAAGGGAAATATGGCTTTGATTTTATAGATGCAGAAGATAGAATTAAAGAGCCACGAATAAGAAAAAAATTCTTAAAAAATAATCAACATATTTTTAAAAAAGTAGAAGATAAACTTTCTCATTTTAATAGTGAATTTTATAGTTGTGATTTAGATACGGCAACTACTATTACAGCTTTAAAATTAATTGAAATAAAAAATCAATATGGTGGCAATAGCTTTTGTGCCATTGGTGGTGCTAGAGGAAATTGTGAAAGTGCTTACCTATTACAGAAATTTTGTAGAGAAACAATGAAATCACCACATATTGATAATTGTGCAAGAGTGTGTCATGCTCCATCACTTAAAGGAATGAAAGCTACAATTGGAGAAGGGGCATCTACAAATCCATATAATGATATATATAAAAGTGAATTTATTATAGTTATAGGCTCAAATACAATGGAGGCTCACCCTATTGTCTCAAATCGTATTGTTGAAATGGCAAAACAAGAAAACAACTTAGCCGTAATAGATGTAAGAGAAACCAAACTTGCAAAATATGCAAAATATAATGTAATCATTCCTTATGAAGCAAATCTTTTAATACTTAATATGATGGCTTATGTAATTATTGATGAAGAACTTTACCATAAAGATTTTATAGCAAATCGAACTAAAGGATTTAATGAATTTAAAGAGAAAATTTTAAATGACCCTTATGCAAATCCAAACTTTTTTAAAAACATTGAGGGGTATAAATATTTAGCAAAAACCATTCCTAATATAGCAAGAGAGTATGCTGTTAAAAAATCAATAATTCTTTGGGGATTAGGTGTTACTCAACATCTTGATGGTTCAGAGGCTGTTATGGCAATAACTCATTTAGCTATAATGACAGGCAATATTGGAAAAGTAGGAGCAGGATTAATGCCTCTTCGTGGACAGAACAATGTTCAGGGTGTGTGTGATATGGGGTGTCTTCCTTACTATTTACCAGATTATCAAACTCCTAAAGAGATAGGATTAATGACACCTCAACTCATTGATGGAATGTTGGAAGGGAAAATTAAAGCTCTATTAAATATGGGAGAAGATATTGCTCATATTCATTCAAATATAAATAAAATAGATAAAGCCTTAGATAAATTGGAGTTTCTTATAGTACAAGAGTTATTTATGACTGATATTGCAAAAAAGGCAGATATTATTATCGGTGTCAGCTCCGCTTATGAGAAGAGAGGAGTATATATAAGTGCAATGAGACGACTCCATTTATCTGAACCATTAATTAAAACAGATTTACCTGATGATTGGGAAGTATTGCAATTAATAGAAAATAAAATAAATGGCTCTTTTAGCTATAAAGATAGTGAGGCTGTTTGGAATGAAGTAACAGATGTAGCTCATAGAAGATTTAGTGGGGCTAAATATTATAGAATGAAAAGACATGCTAAAAGAGGAATGCAGTGGCCTATATATATAGAGGATACACCCGTACTTCATCTATTAGATTTTAGAACTAATGATGGCTTGGGGAGATTTATCTATCAACAGTATCAACCTAGAGGTATGGTCCAAGAGATATTAGATAAGAATTTCTATAAAAACAATAGTCGAAAGGGATTTTATTTGACCACAGGTAGAACTCTAGCCCACTATAATAATTCTGCTCAAACTAAAAGGAGTAAAAAGTTACTAACAAAATATAATGAAGATGTAATTTTAGCCTCTATTCAAGATAAAGAGATATTATCAAATAGAGTTGTCTTAAAATCTGTTTATGGAGAGACGGCAGAATTGCCATTAGAATTTAGTAATAAGATAAGACCTAGAACCCTATTTGTAACCTTTCACCACTCTAAATCCAAAATAAATGCACTTTTTGGTGACGAAACAGATGAACTTGTCGCAACAGCCAAATTTAAATCAATAAAGGTGGAAATTATTTTAAAAAAATAATCTTTTATTTCCTTGAATAAAGGAAATAATTTTTTAAAAACTTTCTCAAATACAAGTTAATCTAGGTACAATACGACTCCAAAATTTTAGTTAAGTTAGCCATGTGTTATGGCATACTTAACGAGTTCTTTATAAGGTAAAATTAATATGGAAAAGATAAGACTTAAGCTGAAAGCTTATGATCACCGTGTTTTAGACCGTTCAGTTGCTTCAATAGTTGAAGCAGTAAGGAGAACGGGTGCAGAGCTTATTGGTCCAATTCCAATGCCAACTAAGATTAAGAAATATACTGTTCTTAAATCTCCTCATGTTAATAAAGATAGTCGTGAGCAGTTTGAGATTAGAATTCACGCAAGAATGATTGATATTGTTTCAGCCACTTCAGATACTATCGACTCTTTAATGAAGTTGGATTTAGCACCTGAAATCGATGTTGAAATTCGTTCAATGGATAGATAGGAGTAGAGATGGAATTTATTATTGAAAAAATAGGTATGAGCAGAACTATTAGCGTACCAAGTGTTCCTGTGACACTTTTAAAAGTTATCGAAACTAAAGTGTGTGAAGTTCGCCCTGATGGTAAGGCATTAGTAGCTTACTCTTATAGTAAAAAGATAAATAAGAGTATTCAAGGTCAGCAGAAAAAATTTAATATTCCCAAAGAGTTTAATAAATTTAAAACTATTTCTGTGGCAGAGGGTACTAAAGAGGGTAATTATAGTACAGAAGCTTTGGCAAAGGCAAAATCGGTAAAAACTTCACTAAAAACTAAAGGTCGAGGTTTTCAAGGTGGAATGAAACGACACAACTTTAGTGGAGGACCATCAAGTCATGGTCATAGATTTGGTAGAAGAATTGGTTCAATTGGTAATGCAGAGTGGCCGGGTCGTGTTCAAAAAGGTAAAAAAATGCCCGGACAATATGGAAACACTCAAGTTACAGTTAAAAATGATGTTATCTCGTATGATGCTGAGAATGGAATATTAGTATTAAAAGGTTCAATCCCGGGTCATAATGGTGCTAGAGGATTGGTAAGGATTGTTAAATAATGAGTACAAGAGTAATTAAAGCAGATGACATTCCAAAGTCATTTTTAGAAGTTCACCCACATAACCTTTACCTATATTGTAAAGCTTATACGGCAGGACTTAGAGCAAATACAGCTCAAGTTAAAAATCGTTCAATGGTGCGAGGTGGTGGTAAAAAACCGTGGAGCCAAAAAGGTGGTGGACGAGCAAGAGCTGGTTCTCTTCGTTCTCCTGTTTTTGTTGGTGGTGGTGTTGCATTTGGTCCTCAGAATAATAGAAATTATAACCAAAAGGTAAATAAAAAACAGAAAAAATTGGCTCTACATAGAGCATTGGCAGACTTAGCCATTAATGAAAAACTTTTTGTAGTTGATAATATTACTATTGAGACAGGTAAAACAAAAGATGCTAAAACATTTGTCAATACTATTGGAGAGAGAGATGTATTAATTGTAAAAGAGTCAATTGATGATAAAACATTTCTTGCATTTAGAAATCTTCAAAATGCATATTTGGTAGAGACTAATGAGCTAAATGCTTACCTTGCGGCCGCTTATCACTCTGTGGTAATCGAAAAAGCTGTTTGGGATAAATTGATAAAAGAGAGCTAAAATGGCAGATATTACAGATATTAAAGCAATACTATATACCGAGAAGTCTCTTGAACTTCAAGAGAGGGGTGTTATCGTTGTTCAAACTAGCCCGAGAATGACTAAAAATGGTCTAAAAGCAGTTTTCCAAGAGTACTTTGGCATTAAACCTTTAAGAGTAAATTCTATGAGGGTTAGTGGTAAAGTAAAGAGATTTAAAGGTGTTGAGGGTAAGAGAGCAGATTTTAAAAAATTTTATGTATTTTTACCTGAAGATGCAAAAATTGAAAGCTTAGCAGTATAGGAGAGATAGATGGCAATTAAATCATATAAACCAACCTCAGCTGGTCGTAGATATATTACAAACCTTGATAATAGAGATATTACGGCAAAAGCTAATGTGAGAACTCTTCTTAAAAAGCTTCCAAGAAGTGCTGGTAGAAACTCTAACGGTAGGATTACATCTCGCCACAGACAAGGTGGAGCTAAAAAGTTATATAGAATTATAGATTTTAAGAGAAATAAGTTTGGAGTTGAGGGAACAGTAGCTACTATTGAGTATGACCCATATAGAACTTGTAGAATTTGTTTGGTTAAATATAGAGATGGCGATAGAAGATATGTTCTCCAAGCTAAAGGTATGAAGGTTGGAGATAAAATTATGTCAGCGGAGTCTGGACTTGATATTAAAACAGGTAACGCTATGAAGCTTAAAGCAATTCCTGTTGGAACTTTAGTTCACAATATTGAGCTTAATATTGGTCAAGGTGGAACACTTGCAAGAAGTGCTGGTGGATATGCTCAAATTATGGGTAGAGATGGCAAATATGTATCTCTTAGACTTCCATCAGGTGAGATGAGGTATGTACTTGGTGAGTGTATGGCAACTATTGGAACTGTTGGAAGTGAAGATTGGATAAATGTTGTTGGCGGTAAAGCTGGACGACAAAGACATAGAGGAATTAGACCTCAAACTAGAGGTAGTGCAATGAACCCTATTGACCACCCACACGGTGGAGGCGAAGGTAAAACTAACTCTGGACGACACCCAGTATCACCTTGGGGTATGCCTACTAAAGGTCACAAGACTCGTAAGAAAAAAGCTAGTGATAAATTAATTATCTCTAAGAGAAAGAAGTAAGGGTAAGAGATGGCAAGATCAACTAAAAAAGGTCCATTTATAGATGAACACCTAAAAAAGAAAGTTCTAAAAGCAAAAGCAGAGGGGTCTCATAAACCAATTAAAACATGGTCGAGACGCTCTGTAATTTTTCCAGAATTTATAGGTTTGACTATCAATGTTCATAATGGCAGACAGTTTATTCCTGTATTTATTACAGAAAATCATGTAGGTTATAAACTTGGTGAGTTTGCACCAACTAGAACATTCAAGGGTCATAAAGGCTCTGTTCAGAGAAAAGGATAGTTGTTATGAGTAGAGCATTATTAAAATTTACAAGAGTATCACCTACCAAAGCTAGATTAATAGCAAGAGAAATTCAAGGTATGAATGCAGAATTAGCACTTGCCTCATTGGAGTTTATGCCAAATAAGGCAGCTAGAATTATCTCAAAAGTTATTGCATCTGCTGTGGCTAATGGAGATTTTGAGCCAGAAGATGTGATAATTACAAGTTGTAGAGTTGACAAGGGAGCCGTAATGAAAAGATGGAGACCAAGAGCTAGAGGAACTGCAAGTAGAATATTAAAACCAACAGCTCACATCTTGGTAGAAGTAGCAGAAGCAGAGGAAGCATAATATGGGTCAAAAAGTAAATCCTATAGGTCTTAGACTTGGAATTAATAGAAATTGGGAATCAAGATGGTTTCCAAAGAAAGAGAGAACAGCAGGTTTTATTGTAGAGGATTATCAACTTAGAAAGTATCTTAAAAAAGAGCTTTTTTATGCAGGGGTATCCAATCTTATTATAGAGAGAACTGCTAAAAAGATTAGAGTTACTATTGTAACTGCAAGACCCGGAATTATTATTGGTAAAAAGGGTGCAGATATTACCAAGCTGAAAGAGAGATTAAGTAAAAAGTTTGGTAAAGATATATCTTTAAATATTAAAGAGGAAAAGAAAGCTCAGGCATCAGCACAGTTGGCTGCCGAAAATGTGGCTACTCAACTTGAGAGAAGAGTTGCATTTAGAAGAGCTATGAAAAAAGTCATTCAAGGTGCATTAAAATCTGGTGCAAAAGGGATTAAAATTTCCGTTTCAGGTCGTCTTGCCGGAGCAGAAATGGCAAGAACTGAGTGGTATCTTGAGGGGAGAGTTCCTCTTCATACTCTAAGAGCTAAAATTGATTACGGTTTTGCAGAAGCACAGACAACTTATGGAATTATTGGTATTAAAGTTTGGATTTTCAAAGGCGAAATTCTTGCTAAAGGTATCCAATTAGAAGCAAAAGAAGAGAAAAAAGGTGGCAAACGACCATCAAGAAGAAGAGGTGAATAGTTATGTTAATGCCTAAAAGACCAAAATTTAGAAAGGTTCAAAAAGGAAGAAATAGAGGTAAATCTTTTAGAGGAAATAAGATTGAGTTTGGTGAGTTTGCATTAAAAGCTGTCTCTGCTGGTCGTATTAACTCTCGACAGATTGAAGCAGCTAGAATTACCATGACTAGACAGATGAAGCGACAGGGAAAAAGTTGGATTAGAGTCTTTCCTGATAAGCCCCTTACCAAAAAACCTTTAGAGACAAGAATGGGTAAAGGTAAAGGTGGTGTTGAAGAGTGGGTTATGAATATTAAACCGGGTAGAGTTCTATTTGAAGTAGCTGGTGTTCCAGAAGATATAGCTCGTTCAGCTTTAACTCTAGCGTTACATAAGTTTCCACTAAAATGTAAAATTATCTCTGCAAAGGATAGTAATGAAATATACTGATATTAAAGACAAAACTATTGAAGAGTTAAATGTATTGTTAAAAGAGAAAAAACTTGAACTATTTACTCTTAAAGCAAAGCAAAAAACAATGCAACTTACAAACACAAGTGAGTTAAGAGTAGCGAGAAAAGATATCGCTAGAATTAAAACAGCAATTACTGCTAATGCGTCTAAATAAGGGGTAAAAAGTATGCCAAAAAGACAAATAACTGGTAGGGTGATTAAGATGGCAGGTGAAAAAACAGCTACCGTTTTAGTAGAGAGAAAAGTTATTCACCCAAAATATCATAAAACTGTAAAAAGATTTAAAAAATATCTTATTCATGATGAAAAAGGTAGTGCAAAGATTGGAGATACCATCTTGGCTATTGAGTGTCGTCCAATATCAAAAAGAAAGAGTTTTAGACTACTTGAAATCCTAAAAACAGGAGAAGAGTAATGATACAGGGTTTTACAAGATTAAATGTAGCTGATAATAGTGGTGCTAAAGAGATTATGTGTATTAAGGTACTTGGAGGCTCTAAAAGAAGGTATGCAACAGTAGGTGATGTAATTGTAGCTTCTGTAAAAAAAGCACTTCCAACTGGAAAAGTTAAAAGAGGAAAAGTGGTCAAGGCTGTTATTGTTAGAACACATAAAGAGATACAGAGAGAAAATGGCTCTTTGATTAGATTTGATGATAATGCGGCTGTAATTATTGATGATAAAAAACAACCAATTGGTACTAGAATTTTTGGTCCTGTAGCTAGAGAAGTTAGATATTCAGGATTTATGAGAATTGTATCACTTGCTCCAGAGGTGTGGTAATGGCGAAAAAATTTAAAATTAAAAAAGGTGATGAGGTATTAATTATTGCCGGTGATGATAAAGGCAAAATAGGTGAGGTTTTAAAAGTTCTTACCAAAAAAGACGCTGTTATTGTAAAAGGTTGTAAAATAGTCAAAAAAGCTGTAAAGCCAAGTGAAGAGAATAAAAATGGTGGTTTTTCTGATAAAGAGATGCCTATCCATATTTCTAATGTAAAAAAAGTAGAGGCATAATCTATGAGCAGAATGAAGCAAAAGTATAATGACATTACACCTGCTCTACGAGAAGAGTTAGGGATAAAAAATGTAATGCAGACACCTAAGCTTGAAAAGATAGTAATATCTGTTGGTGCAGGACGAGAAGGTAAAGATAATAAACTTATTCAAAATATGACAGATACCATCTCTCTAATTGCAGGACAAAAAGCGGTTATTGTAAAAGCTAAAAAATCAGTCGCTAGTTTTAAGGCAAGAGAAGGTAGTCCAAGTGGTATTAAAGTTACTCTAAGAGGTAAAAATATGTATAACTTCTTTGATAAACTAATATCAATTGCACTTCCTAGAGTAAAAGATTTTAGAGGAGCTCCTAGAAAAGGTTTTGATGGACGGGGCAACTATAATTTTGGTCTTAATGAGCAGTTAATGTTTCCAGAGGTTGAATTTGATAATATTATTAAGACTCATGGTATGAATATCACTATTGTAACAAGTACCAATAACGATAGAGAGGCATTTGCTCTTTTAGAGAAACTTGGTATGCCTTTTGCTAAAGGAAAGAACTAATGGCTAAAAAATCAATGATAGCAAAACAGAAAAAACCCGCAAAATTCTCATCAAGAGAATATACAAGATGTAATATTTGTGGACGACCACACTCTGTATATAGAGACTTTGGAATTTGTAGAATTTGTTTAAGAAAAATGGCTAATGAGGGTTTAATCCCGGGCATGAAAAAATCAAGTTGGTAAGGAGAAGTTAAAGATGATGACAGATATAATTGCAGACTCTCTTACAAGGATAAGAAATGCTGCACAGAGAAGATTAGATGTAACAACACTTCTTCATTCAAAAACAATTGAGGCTATAGTTTCTATTTTAGTTAACAAAGGTTACCTTGAAAGTTTCAAAGTAAAAGAGAGTGACAATAAAAAGAGTATTAAAGTTGTATTAAAGTACGACGAAAATGGTAATAGTGTAATCAATGAGATAAAAAGAATTTCAAAACCCGGTAGAAGAGTCTATCAAGGTGCTAATGAAATTAGAAGTTTCAAAAATGGTTACGGAACATTAGTAGTATCTACCAACAAAGGCGTAATTGCAAATGATGAAGCATTTAAGTTAAAGGTTGGTGGAGAAGTAATCTGTAGTATTTGGTAAGGGATAGATATGTCAAGAATAGGAAAAAGACCAGTAACTGTTGCAAGTGGTATTGAGGTATCACTCAATGGTACGACTCTTATTGCTAAAAAAGGCAAATTAGAGAAGAGATTAGAGACTTATGGACGAGTCGGTATTGATATTAATGGTTCAGAAGTTGTATTTTCAAGAGTGGGTGAAGATAAAGAGAGTTCTGCTTTTTGGGGAACATATAGAGCCTTATTTAATAATATCATTATTGGACTCGATAAAGGTTTTGAGAAATCTTTAGAGATTAATGGAGTGGGATATAGAGCATCTATTCAAGGAAAAGTACTAAACCTACAACTTGGGTTTTCTCATGATATTAATTTTAATATTCCAGAAGATGTAGATATTACACTTACTAAAAATATTATTACCATTAAAGGTAGTGATAAACAGATAGTGGGACAAGTAGCTGCAGAGATTAGAGGCTTTAGACCACCAGAGCCGTATAAAGGTAAAGGTATTAAATATACTGATGAAGTTATCATTAGAAAAGCTGGTAAAGCAGCTGGTAAGTAGGAGTAGCAGATGTTAAAAAGTGTTCAAAGAAGAAAAAATAGGGTAAGAGCCAAAAGAAAAGCAAGGGTACGAGCTAAAGTTAGTGGTGTTTCCAATATGCCTAGAGTCTCTATTTTTAAATCAAATAAACATATTTATGCACAAGCAATAGATGATTTAGCAGGTGTAACATTGGCATCTATTGATGGAAGAGCAATGGGCTTAAAAGCAACTAAAGAAGACGCTAAAAAAGTGGCTATTGCTTTTGCAGATAATTTAAAGAAGAAAAATATCGAAACAGTAGTTTTTGATAGAAATGGTTATCTCTATCATGGTGTTGTTGCATCTTTTGCTGACACTTTACGAGAAGCTGGAATTAAGTTATAAGGGAAAAGTCTATGCAGAATATTGATAGAGAAAAATTTGAAGAAAAAATAGTAAATATTGGAAGAGTTACTAAAGTTGTAAAGGGTGGTAGAAGATTTAGATTTACAGCACTTGTAGTAATTGGTGATAAAAATGGAACAATTGGTTATGGTACAGGAAAAGCAAAAGAGGTTCCAGATGCTATTAAAAAAGCTGTTGATGATGCGTTTAAATCACTTGTAAGGGTAAATATTAAGGGTACAACTATTGCACATGATATTGAGCAGAAAACAGGTGCAAGTCGAATTGTGTTAAGACCCGCAAGTGAAGGTACAGGAACAATAGCAGGTGGTGCGATGAGACCTGTATTGGAGTTGGCTGGTATTCAAGATGTTATTGCAAAATCATTAGGTTCAAATAATCCAAATAACCTTGTAAGAGCAACTGTCAAAGCTCTATCAAGAATTAAAGCTTAAGGGAGTAGATATGAGTTTACATAATTTACAACCAGCACCGGGTTCAACTCAAAATAGAAAGAGAGTTGGTCGAGGTCAAGGTTCTGGAACAGGTAAAACAGCAGGACGAGGTAATAAAGGGCAAAAGTCGAGAGCAGGTTACTCTAAAAAGCGAGGTTTTGAAGGCGGTCAGATGCCACTTATTAAAAGAGTTCCAAAAATTGGATTTAAGTCAAGAGTTATAAAACCTTATATAATTAATGTTGATAAAATTAAAGTGGTCGCTGAACTTGATGAGATTACACTTGAGTCTATTAAATCGGTTCATAAACTCAAAAAGAGTATAAAAAAAGTAAAACTGATTGGCTTAAATGCAAAAAAGTTAGCATCTAAAATTAAAGATGAAGCCGTTACAACTAGTGGTAAATAGCCATGAGCAGTGCTTTAACTCAAAAAATACTAATTACTTTCGGATTTCTATTCGCATATAGAGTTTTAGCATATATACCTGTCCCCGGTGTTGATACTGCCGTTATAGCATCATTTTTTGATTCTAACGGTGGTGGAGGAATGCTTGGTATGGCAAATATGTTCTCTGGAAATGCTATTAGACGACTCTCTATAATCTCACTCGGTATTATGCCCTACATTACAGCTTCTATTGTTATGGAACTCTTGGCTGCCACATTCCCAACTATTGGTCAGATGAAAAAAGAGAGAGATGGAATGCAAAAATATATGCAAGTTATTCGTTACTCAACTATTTTTATTACCATTGTTCAGGCATTTGGTGTATCTATGGGACTTCAAAGTATGACAGGCACTAATGGTCAGAGTGCCGTAATGATTGACTCAATAACATTTACATTCCTTACAACAATCTCAATGTTAACAGGAACAATGCTTTTAATGTGGATTGGTGAGAGAATTACTCAAAGTGGAATAGGAAATGGTATATCTTTAATTATCTTTGCAGGTATAGTCTCAGGAATTCCTACTGCTATCTCCAATACAATCAACTCCGTTAATACAGGAGAGCTGAACTTTTTATCAGTAATTGCAATTTTTGCTATTATGATGTTAACCATATTTATTATTATCTATGTAGAGTTGGGAGAGAGACGAGTACCCATCTCATATAGTAGAAAAACAATTATGCAAAATAGAGATAAAAGAGTAATGAACTACATACCAATTAAGGTAAATCTATCCGGTGTAATTCCTCCAATCTTTGCAAGTGCCGTTTTAATGTTTCCTCTAACGATGTTACAAAGTAGTACAAATGAGTATTTAGTGGCAGTAGCAGATGCTTTACACCCGGGTGGAGTTCTATTTAATATAGCAACATTTATACTTGTTATATTCTTTGCATTTTTTTATGCTTCTATAGTTTTTAATGCTAAAGATATTGCAGATAATCTAAAAAGACAAGGTGGGTTTATTCCGGGAGTTAGACCGGGAAATCATACTAAAGAGTTTATTAATGAGGTAGCAAGTAGATTAACTGGTAGTGGAGCATTCTATCTAGCTCTTATCTCAACATTGCCATTCTTATTAATTAATAGTATGGGTGCATCTTTCTACTTTGGAGGGACTGCTGTTTTAATTGTAGTTCAAGTAGCACTCGATACAATGAGAAAAATAGAAGCTCAAATATATATGAGCAAATATGAAACCTTAGGTGCAGTGGGTCTTTAATGGCAATTGCACTTCGTAAAAAAAATGAATTGGACAAGCTAAAAATAGCTAGTTCAATTGTAGCAAAAACACTAAATTATCTCCAGGAAAATATTGCTGTTGGAATGAGCTTAAAAGAGATTGATGCTATGGGTGAAAAGTTTATAAGAAATCATGGAGCAGAACCATCTTTTAAAGGATTGTATGGCTTTCCTGCATCTGTTTGCACCTCTTTGAATGAGGTGTGTATCCATGGTATCCCAACCGATACAAAAGTTCAAGAGGGTGATATTCTTGGATTGGATTTGGGTACAAAGATTAATGGCTATTTTGGTGATGGAGCTATTACTATACCTATTGGAAAAATCTCCAAAAGAGATGAAGAGTTAATAGCTTGTTCTAAAGATGCACTCTATTATGCTATAGATAATATTAAAGTTGGCATGAGATTTAAAGAGTTATCATATCTCTTAGAGCAGTTTATTAAAAATAGAGGATTTGTACCACTAAAAGATTTTTGTGGTCACGGTATTGGAAAAAAACCACATGAAGAGCCAAATATCCCAAATTACTTAGAGGGGAAACCGAAACAGGGTCCAAAAATTAAAAATGGTATGGTATTTTGTATTGAACCTATGGTTTGTCAAAAGAGTGGACAACCTATAATTTGGGAGGATAAATGGTCAGTAGTGAGTGAAGATGGACTTCGCACATCACACTATGAACACACAGTTGCAATAATAGATAATCAAACAGTAATTTTAACAAAAGGAGAATAAAAATGGCTAGAGATGATGTAATAGAGATTGATGGTAAAGTGGTTGAGGCATTACCAAATGCAACTTTTAGAGTAGAATTAGACAATAAACATATTGTACTATGTCACATAGCTGGAAAGATGAGAATGCACTATATTAAAATCTTACCGGGTGATAAAGTAAAAGTAGAGCTTACACCTTATAGCCTAGATAAGGGTAGAATTACTTTTAGATATAAGTGAACTACCACCGCCTCTTTAGGTAGTTCATATTACTTTGTATTTAAAACTTCATTATAACATTCATATCTATTTCACTAAAAAGTTAATATATAGGTT